>Ga0187810_10000143_pt1 | contig 33595 bp, 32 predicted proteins | sample NC_wetland_sal_i_9_FD_132963 | JGI IMG/M metagenome (GOLD analysis project Ga0187810, IMG submission 132963) | Wetland sediment microbial communities from Neuse River Estuary, North Carolina, USA - ASW_5 | ecosystem: Environmental > Aquatic > Freshwater > Wetlands > Sediment | place: USA: North...
ATATTTTCTATCTCCGAAACCACCGCATTCTATGCCACCAAAGCCGCCGGGCTCTCTCCATCCGAAACTCTCCTCATTCCTCTCTTGAGGTCCTAAGTTGAAACCTTCGCGTCCTGAAAAGCCGGGTCCTCGCTGGGCGTGACTTTCATCCATTCTGAAATTGTGTTCCATAATTGGTTACTCTCCTTTTTATGAGATATATCTCTAGACATATCTTAAGATATATCTTTTACAGCACAGGTATTTATAAGTTTTTGATTAGGGAGATTCTGATGACGTCAGGAGAGCCAAATGTTAAACAGTTTATATACTACGTAAGGATCACGCCTTGCGATTATACGCATAAACTGTCAGCGGAATGAATACGACTAGATCGCCAAAGTGCCGAATAATGCGAACCAAAAATCCGTGCCTGTCGTGCCATAAGTCAACGACTGCCGCACCGCCAATGAAAAATATTTTCCGATCAAGCTGCCGGACAAATAATTTGGAAACCGATTTGATCTTCAACCATTTTCATTTCAAAAATTTTCTTGCAAAGAAAGAATTATTCCGGAAAAAATTTCCGTAAAACTTTTTGGAAAAATATTTTCGGCCGGACAAAAAAAATTTCAAATTTTTTTATTTTGTGGCCATGGAATTAATCACGAGAAAATTCCGGCAAACGCAAAAGCCAGTCCTATCTTTCTACCACTTCCCAAATCTAATAATCTCCAAAAAACTATACTCAATCAGAATGGAGCCGTACGTACCCCGGACCCTGCCGATCGATGACATCGACTGGACCTCCCATATCTCCCGCATCGGCAAAGCGAATGCGGCGCTCGCACGGTACGACGGCCTGCTCCAGGGCATCATCAATCCCGAAATTCTCCTCTCCCCGCTTACTATCCGTGAAGCCGTCCTCTCATCCCGCATCGAAGGTACACAGGCATCGCTCGAGGATGTCCTGCAATTCGAAGCCGACCAGGCACACAAAATCACTGCGGAAAAACGCCTTGACATCCAGGAGATCATCAATTACCGGACCGCGCTGAAAGCAGCAGTCGTCGACCTCGGGAACCGGCCGATCTGCACAAACATGATTCGGGACCTTCACCGCATCCTGCTCGCCAGCGTCCGGGGACGGGACCGGGAACCCGGCGAGATCCGTCGCATCCAGAACTACATTGCTCCGTACGGAACACCCATCGAACGGGCCACATTCATCCCTCCGGCCCCCAACCTCGTGATGGATGCGCTCACCAACTGGGAGAATTACCTGCATACCGATGAGAAGGATCCCCTCGTGCAGCTCGCGGTGCTCAAGGCGCAGTTCGAGCTCATCCACCCGTTCCGCGACGGCAACGGAAGGATCGGGCGGATGCTGGTCCCCATCATCCTCTACGACAAGCAGATCCTGACAACCCCTATGTTCTATATCAGTGCATACCTGGAACAGCACCGGGACGAATATTACCGCCGTCTTCTTGCAGTTTCGCGCGACGACGACTGGAACGGCTGGATTGCATTCTTCCTGCAGGCCCTCATCGAGCAGGCGACGGAGAACGACCAGAAGGCAACCGCTATCATCGGCCTGTACGAGGAAATGAAAAAGGAGGTTCCTGAGGCAACTCACTCGCAATATTCCATACCGGCCATTGACACGCTCTTTTCGCGCCCGATCTTCAAGAGCGCTGATTTCATCGCGGAATCGGGAATTCCCAAACCGAGCGCCCACCGGGTCCTGAAGGGATTGACCGGGAGGGGGATTCTCACGGTTAGCCGGGAAGGGAAAGGAACGAGCCCGACAATTTACCGTTTCTCCCGGTTGATCGCAATCACCGAAACAAACACCGGGTGATTTTTCCAAAATCTTTTAGTAATTGTTGTGTATTAAAATCAGGCAAATGTGAGACACAAAGGGATCTTGTGTCTCACCAGTGATACACAAGAACACGTTGCATTCCATTTTTCGGGTTTCGTGATACACAAGAGGGTAATCTGTCGATTAATCCGACAGATAAAATTCGAATAACTGATTTCCTGTTCTCCGGCCGAGCGACCTGAAGGGTGGGCAGCCTCGTAAATCTCAAAAATATTTTTCCGGTCAATCGAGCGAACAAATCTTTTGGAATCGATCTGATCTTCAAACATTTTCCTTTCAACATTTTTTGCAGAGAAAAAATTATCCGGAAAATGTATCCGGAAACGTTTTGTAAAAAATCTTTCCCGGCAACGAAAAAAATTCCGGTAAAAAATTTCCCGGAAAATTTTTAAATTTTTCCCGGTCGGACCCGGTCCCGATCCGGAATCCTACGTCCACACCGGGAAATAACGGCTGCTCACCAGCTAATCAGGAATCGGTTCCTTCCGGTATCTGGTGCTGTTTGTGTCGGGGAAATGCCACCTGGGATCTCCGGGTAATGAATGACGCATCCAGATTGCCAACCATCCTTTCGGCCATCTCTGCGGGAATGCCCAGCGCCATCATATCCGGGGGGAGGGAATAGTTCTGTGTCGGATCCTGCGGTCCCATGAACGCGGTGTTCCGCGGCACCTTTTCTGCAAGGCCTGCCGGGAATGTAATGAAGGTCGAGCAGGATGAGCCCCAGGGGACAATGACCGGGGAGAACGGATTGTCCCGGTCGAAGTGGATGAGCGCCGCCATATTCCGGATCTGCTCGCTTGTGCCGAAGCAGCAGAGAGATCTGACCGCAGGGCTGGAGTCCGGGAGGCTCTCACACGCCTGGATAACCAGGTATTTTCCCGGAGGATGGATCGGCCCTGTTGCCTGTTCGCATTTATCAACAAGTTCCGGGCTCGCCTTCAAAAATTCAGCCATACCATTGCGGACATCTTTCCGGCCGGTCGATACAAAATATTTGACATCATCCGGGACCGGGGTGTACCCGACATGATAGAGACCGCCCGAACAACAGCCTTCGCTCGTGTCCGCACTCACGTAGATTCCGGAAACGTCGGTACCCGTTGTCATCCTGAAGAGGGAAACGGCAAAACACCGGTGGATGCCATTCGCGGGGGAAATCCCTTCAGGACGAACCTCCGAGCCGTACACCGCAAGCGGGCGTGTCGAAAGCCTGAACGCATCCTTCAGCCGTGCCCCGATCTTTTTGAAATCAGCTTCTGTCATGACCTTTCCCCTGTTTATTTCATCCAGCCCATCTGGACATACCAGTCGTATTCGTGGGCGAACTTTTTCCGGTTACTCCGGACAAGCTGGCAGAAGTACTCCCGTCTCTGCCGGTGAGCTTCATCCTGCTCGGGATAGGAGATCTCTCCCCGGATTGCACGGGCAAGTTTCTTCCCAAGCTCGAGGGCATCCTTTTCCGCGTTCCCGAGCGCTGACGGATCCCTGCCAATCGCAACGCCGACACCGCCGACAACGTTTGCGCCCAGCGTAGCGAGCACCTTGTTCATGTACCCGACCACCTCGTGCTCCCCGCTTCCCCCGGCTGTGCAGACCGAACAGCCGAATTTACCGGTCAGCATCTGGCAGTGAATGGCATCTGCCATCCGGTCAAAGACCGCTTTCATGGGCGCGGGAACGGAATCGACATAATTGGGAGCACTGAGAACGATACCGTCGGCATTCATCATCCGGTCAAAGAGATCCGGGAAATCATCGTTCAGGGTACAATCCCCCTTCGCATAGCAGGTACCGCAATCGGTGCAGTACCCGATGTTCAATTTGTAAATGTCCACGAGCTCTGTTTCTGCACCCTCATTTTTTGCACCCGCCAGCACGGCGTTCATGAGCCGGAGGGTATTGCTGTTTTTTCCCTTGGGACTTGCATGCAGACCGATAACTTTCATATATTTCCACCGTCCAGAATAGTTGACTATTCAACAATATTGGATTAAAACTCTTCGCTATAAATAGATGACGAATCAACTAATTTGGTGATCCAAGAATGGTGAGCCCGACCGCAGATAATTCAGTTACCCAATGGATTTTGGAAATCAAGGTCCCGGCGGCATTGATCTCATATTCCTACCGGACGATCCAGAAAAAATTTGCAAAAGAGCTTGCACCCTATCATATCGGATGGGGGCATTTTGCGATCCTTATGTCCCTGTACGAGAATGAAGGAAGCAGCCAGGACAGCCTTGCACTGTCACGGGGTTTTGATAAAACCATGATTGCAAAATCCGTGGTGAAACTTGAGGAGGAAGATCTTATCCGGCGCAGGACCGATCCGGCAGACAAGCGGGTGAAACGGCTGTATCTCACCGAAAAAGGCTGGAAGCTCAAGCCGGAGATGGAACGGATCGGACTTTGCATAAACAAACTGCTCGTTAAGGACTTCGATGCGAAAGAGTCAAAAATTATCCTTGAGTATTTGCGCAGAATTGCCCTGAACGCATCGGAAACGTAAATCTCCCGGGAATCATCATGACAGAAACCCATAATCCCAATGTATCGCTGACAGATTCTGTCGATGATATGACCCGCCGAATGCTCATCGACGCAGGCATAGGCCCGGGAATGCATATTCTTGACGTCGGCTGCGGGAGCGGCGACGTCTCGCTCCTGCTCGCGAAACTGGTTGGCGAAGAAGGGCAGATCGTTGGTATCGATCGGGACGAACCATCGCTTGAAATAGCACGGGAACGGGTACGCAAGCTTCATCTCCCGAACATCACCTTCGTTCAGGGGGATATTTGCGCGATATCGCCCGGACTCGGCCCATTCGATGCCGCCGTCGGCAGACGCGTGATCATGTATCTGCCTGAGCCGATTGAAGCCATTCGAAAGATCGCAGCAACATTGCGGCCCGGTGGTGTTGTCGCCTTTCTGGAACACGACTCAACGATGGTGCCATGCCGCCTGGAACCCCTGCCGCTCCAGGAACGGGTAAGCAGCTGGATCAGGAAAACCATCGAGCGTGAGGGCGCCGATATTCACATAGGTTTTAACCTTCCCCATCTCTTCGGACAGGCCGGGCTTACCTTAGAACATGTACGTGCCGAAGCGATCATCCAGACTCCGGACACGAATTACCCCACGGTGGCTATTATTCGTGCAATGCTTCCCCGGATCATTAAGACGGGTGTTGCCACGGAAGAGGAAATCGATCTCGACACGCTCGAACAACGCCTTTTTGACGAGCGGGTAAAAGCCAATTCAATCTATGTGAGCGATATGGTCTTCACGATATGGGCACGGAAACCGGATCTGCATAAGAGTCACTGAGCGCACGGAAGGCAACCCAGGGGGCGATCCCCTTGACCCCCATCATTCAACGAGCCCATCAACACACTCGCCCAGCGAGGCCCCGTGAGGCGGCCGGGCGACCCGAAGGGTGGGCAGCCTCGCAACACTTAAAAATATTTCCCGATCAAGGAGCCGGACAAAATATTTCCGAATCGATCTGCTCTTCAAACATTTTTCTTTTCAAAATTTTTTGCGAAGAAAAAATTATCCGGAAAGAAATTATCCGGAATGTTTTGAAAAAAATTTCCGGCCGGACAAAAACGTTTCAAAATTATTTTCAAAAATTTTTCCACGCAACAAAAAAATTCCGGCAAAAAATTTTCCCGGAAAATTTTCTAAAAATATTTTCCGGCCAAGGCCCGCCCGAAAAAAATCCCGGCCCCAGGACCCTGTTGCCACCCCGTAAAATCCCTCAAAACGATCCCCCCCAAAAACCGAAAAAAAGCACTGCACTCCATCCCCAATCGGGCCCCTATACGGGCACCGTTTCACAGAAATCTCCAATCGGAGCCCTATGAGTGCCCGGATTCCGATCAGATCACCCCCTGTTCTGTGCATTCCACCTACCTTTTTCGCACGAACAGGGGGTCAAATCGTATTTTCCGACGTGAAAGAACCCCTCACCGACGTGAACCCGATCGAAAAAACAGGGGTTTTTACCGATCCGGCATCCTCCAGCCCGTTATTTTAGCGATCTGCCAAAGAAACGATGTTTAAACACTTAATTTTTGGAGCCCGATACGTGCATATTCCCGCAAAACGGGGCCCGATACGAAGATATCGTAAAATAACTATCATGCTTTTTCGCGAAACTGTCAGATCCTGGTGGCCCGGATCCGGGAAAATGGGCGTTCCGGGCTCGTAAAGGGCCCGGATTGGGTGGGGGAGAGATGAGGTATTCTGGGGTGTATGCATCCGAAGTAACATCGGGTGGAGCTTCACCAATCCGCTCCGCACATAGGATTTCCAGAGATCCCAACATTAATTGATACTATGTTTCCATCAATCCCGAAATCCTGCCGGGATCTTGCGGGAAGCCGCCCTGTACCATCAGTGTCGTGAGAAATGATTCATGAGTCTGCACGTCGGCCGTGTCCAACACACCATAGTACATTATGATGTAATCCTGTCGCTCCTTGAGTAGTGGCTGCTTGTACTCGATAAAAAAACCGGAAGTCCTTTCACTGATGTACCTGGTGACAGGAACTGATGAAAATTCGTACTGAATCGTATTACCGGGAATGAGCAATACCCTCCGGAGTTCCTGACTCAGGTTGAGGTTGGCATTCGAGACGTTACCGGAGTTTTTCAGGGACTGATAAAGCAATTGCTCGGCACTGTCAAAATCTTTAGTCCGGTTAAACTCCCAGCTTATTACAACGAACTCTCCGTCCATTCGGGAATTATTCGGATAGAAACGGGCATATCTGGATTGAAGACAATTGTCTGAAATAACCGGAAAGAGCGACGAACAGGATTTGGATATGGATCCAGTCATTCCGAAATGCTCCGACCCGGTACCGGTGAACATCCGTGTCCCGTTGTTATCGTAACCGGTCGGCTCCGGGAAATACCAGCCGTTGATTGAGTCGGGGAGACCAGGGCCAATCATTCCAAAATGAAAGTAATATCCAACGGAAATAAAACACGATGCGATTACCGCGATAATGATCAGAAAACAGGTCAGATTTTTTTTCATCGTTAATGTTTCTCCTTATAATTCCTGTAAAAAATAAAGGGGCAGGTTATGGCCTTACCCAGTCCGTCATCGCTGCAACCCAGTTATTATTTGCAATAAGACAACTTTCATGGTTTCCATACCTCCTTTCATTCGCTTCGCTCGGGGGCACGGACGAAAAATTTTTATGGATAGAGGTTTAAGTATCCATACCTACGGGCAGGTGCGGGTTCATTTTAGTGTGCTAACTTGTGGTGAACCCGTTCTTTCTTTTCGGGACAAAACCCGGCTGTCCATACTGACCGGTTATCCATACAGTATATAATTATTCTAACGCAGTTATCTACCGGTCAGGATGAAAAAAATCCCAGTTTGATTATGTGGACAGAAAAAATAAATAAATGAAAAATATTTTATTTTCAGAAAATGTCGTACCGACGGAATCTTTGATCCGCGCCTCTCAGGGGCCGGCGGTACAAAGAGCGTTGTCCGCATGAGCGTAAGGTTATAACCCGGCATGTTTTTTTTGATCGAGATGAGTTGTAACCGGATATGTCGCCCGCTCCTCGCGAGATACACGCACCTGCCGGTTCCGGCTCCCGGATTCCAGGCACCGGGATCACTGGCGGGCAGGAAAATATGAATACAAATATATATCTCCCCCAATCCATCGCTAAATATCATGCTGAGGGGTGCGGTGGGACTTTTCCTGATCCTGGTATTCATGGTTCCCGTTGCAGCAGATGTTCCTCTGCCGCCATGGAGCTGGAATTCGTACACCGGGACAAACGTGTGGCAGGTAACGGTAACCGAAGACCAGTCCGGGTGCGGGGGCGGGGTATATACGAACCAGTACTCAGTCCCCATACAGTACGACAACTCGACCGCTGTCATGGGGGACGTCGGGCATGGACCTGCCCGGGGGACATTTATCTCCGGCAACATCCTGCACATACCGGGCAGGACCGTGGATGACCCGCCGGGGACCTCGAAATTATCAGAGTATGACGTTTTCTTTACCACGGATTGCACTGCATTTGCGGCAAAATACCGCTGGGATTATTCCGGTTCCGATGGTTCCTGTAGCGGCACGACTACCCTGAACGGGACAAACAGCCTGGGATGCCCGGCAGCGGTACCGGTCGTCCCGGCCGTTCCCCCGGCTTCGGGGAGTTACCTTTCATCCGATCTTGCGACAGCCCGCTACGATCTCACCCAGGACTTATCCAGCCGCAACGAGCGGGATAGTACGACTTCCCTGCTCAATGCAAAAAAGATCCCGGAGGATACTGCGAACAGGATTATTGCTGCCGATACAGCCACGATCAACGCAAAGGAAGCAACGATCGAAGGACAGTACCAGGCAATCCTCGACAAGGATCCTGCGAATTTCTACGCAAACATGGACATGGCCGAGCTGAAAAAGAGCCAGGGGAAACTGGACGATTATATCCGGTACGTCGATGCCGCGCTCGCCAACACGAAGGTCGCACAGAGCACTGCTGATGCGATCCGGAACGACATCATGGCGAAAAACAATCTCGGGGAATGGCCGACCCCCTCCAACAGTTACGTGATTGCAATGCTCGGGCCCGACGTGCGGACTTCCGCGCAGAACGTCTACGGCAGGGACATCAAAAAAGATGCCACCGGAACTTCATTTATCGACAACCTGCGGTATATCCTGACCTATGACGGTCCCGCCGACCTTATGAAAACCGTGGCCCTGCCGGGAGGTGGAGAGGATGCAGGAACGCGCTGAAGCAGGACAGGCGATCGTATCCGCTGCCGCAATCACGGGGATCGTCCTTTTGGTGCTCTGTGCCGGCTGCGCTGCAAACAACACGGCACCCGCCCAACCCGCGGGGACCGGCACGGACACTGCTGCGTTCATCGCGGCAGCAAATGACTGCAGGGATATGGACATGACTGTCACCGGAGGCGTCGGGACATTCTCCTATACGTCAACAACCGGTTGCACGCTTGTAAAAACCCTCGTCCGGCTGAACGCAAGCGAGTCGCAGGGTATGAAAACGATGCTGGAGGAGAGGAACATGACCTGCAGTTATGCAAAAGGGAATTTCGATTCCCGGCTCGTCACTTCCCTTGTCGGGGGCATGGAGTACTGCAACGGCGACCTGAAAGACAATCTTGCCAAACTGATTATCTTTACCTGAACTATTTTTTTGTCATCGATTTAACACCGGGGCCCGGGGTATAACTCCGGAATGATTTAAAAAAAATTCTTTGCAGAAATCCTCGTTTGAACTCCGGTGTAATTGAAAATTGAAAATCTAAAAAAAATATTTTTGATTTTTTGATTTTGCGAATGGACCCACCCCCTTCGGAGGTCGCTCGGGCGCCTTTCGGGCCCTCGCTGGGCAAGAAACTAAACACATTCCGAAATGGGGGTCATCCTCACATTTTTTTAGATTTTTGAACCGAGCTAAAATGATTTCTACAGAACAAAAAATTTCTTTGCAGAAATCCTGATGACTTGAATTTCATTATGAAGGATAATCCAGGAAATAAACTTTAACGTCGTGAGGATTCCCACCCACCCCTTCGGGTTCGCCCGGCCACCTGCACCCGGGCCTTCGCTGGGCAAGGAGACTGGAAACCGCTTCGGAAAGAGGGTCACCTTGCGGTTTGGGTGGTCCCGGTTCTTCTGCCGCTGGATCAGTTCATGCCCTGTTTCTTCGATAGGTTGTCGTATACTCGTGTTCCGTAAATCACATACCCGACTCCCACCAGGATGAGAATGTACTCACCGGCTGTAACGGCAGGCGGAGGGGGGACCGTGAAGAAAAACAGTGCCTGGTCGGCGGGCGCGACGAGGAAACTGAGCACGGCATCGAGTACCGCAAGGATGCCCGCGACTTTTGGTCTTCGAAGCAGCAGCAAAACCAGCCCGGCAAGCGGAAGCAACAACCCCACGGTTATAAAAAATGCTGCGAACGCGAGCGTCCGTAGTTCATTCATACGGGTCTCGAATCCGAGCGGAGTCAGCAGGAAGCCCAGGATAAATCCTGCTGCAAACAGGACTGCCAATATCCGCTCTGAATTCCCTAAGGACTTCCACGTCATAGATAGTGAATACATTTTCTCCTCTCCACCACCGTTCATTCTCAAATGTGATATACCACGATTCGGGAATGTATTATATTTACGGAAAAGATCTATCCCGATTTTGACGATCCCGGATTATCAACGCATTTATAGAATTATTGTTTTAATTTTTTATGACCGCACCGGAGAACCTCCTTCCGGATGAACTGTCATATTCAGAAAAAAATAATAGTAGGGAGACCGATGTAATGTTTGTAGTATGGCGACGAAACGAATCCATAATCCTGTCACCGGCAAATACTATGAGTTACGGCAGCGTTCTTCCGTAAATGGTGAAGCCGGACAGATCAAAGGGTTATGGAGCTCCAAAAAGAAAGCAAGGAGATAATAGTTGGCGAATACCGGTACCAGGTGGTGTATCGACACCAATACGCTTGTCCCCTGGCTGATGAGAGATTCCGGGGTTCTTGATCTCCTTATCAAAAAATATGCAATTCCCAAAGATTTTCGTGATATTTATATCAACCGGCATAAACATTCGATCGATTTTATCGAAAGAATTATTGATTTGAAATCCAGAGGATTTTCTGACGAGTTCTATTTCTCCTATCTCGCAATGAACGAAGTGTATTCAGCGGTTCGGGATGAAATACGGAGTATCCTGCTTTTTAAGAATGGAACACCCCTCTCCCGTTGGAATGAAGAGAAAAATTCCATCGATCTTCCCGCGGATTCCATGGAGACCGTGTACGTAGATATCGAAAACAAGTTCGATGTCTTATTTGGAAATAACACCATACTTCCCCTTTCCGATGAGCCGGAGGAAAAGGGCGATAATTTTTCTGAAATCGTAGCATCCCTGATCTTCACGTTTAAACGCGTTAAAACACAGGATGCAATATTGCTGACTACGGCTATATCAGTCAGGGCGAATTATTTTGTCACCTTTGATAAACGATTAATTTCCGAAGTGTCAAAAGACCTTGACCGGAAATATCAGTTGCGCCTTATGTCTCCCGGGGAAGGCAATACCATGCTCAAAAAAGTGAAGGTACAGGAAAGATAATTCTAATTCAGGCGTTCATAATTTTTTCCGCATCTTCTCTTGCTTCTTTATACCCTTGACTGATATCTCCGCTGTTACCGTCGCGAAAGATCAGTGCATTCTGTAAAAAATTCACCATCTTAACTATATAAGAACCGTCCGATAATTATGGTAAAAAAAGATGAATGGGGTATCCCGAAATCATTTCACTCAGTTGCTGCCGGGCAGAATCCGATCGGGCACCTCAAATTTTTCCGATTTACGAGTGTGACTCCCTCTCTCCCACGCAGGGAGAGAAAAATTTCCAACAAAAATTTTCCGGAAAACATTTGAAAAATATTTTCCGGCCGGACAAAAATTTTCAAAAATTATTTTGAAAAAATTTCCCGGCAATGAAAAATTTCCGGCAAAGAAATTTTCCCGGAAAAAATTTTCGTAAAAAATTTCCCAACTCGGGATCCTTGATCATCCACATTCGCATTAAATACCGTTTAACCCCAAACTTATCAGATTTAACTTCAATATTCTCGTGAACGATCGGATCATCATGACAGGAACTCAAAATCCCCATCAACCAGCCCCCACTTCACCCGGCTACAGCACACGCCATATCATTCTCGCAATCGTCCTTGTCGGCGTATTCATGTGCGTGCTGGACGTCCAGATCGTCGCGATCGCCCTGCCCTCCATTATGCATTCCCTTGGTGCAGAGATCGGTCAGGTCCAGTGGATCGCAACCGGTTACGTGATCACGGTCCTCGCCACGGTCCTCCTCTTCGGGTCGCTCTCCCATTCCGTCGGCAACGGGAGACTCTTCAAAGCAGGACTCCTGCTCTTCACTATCAGTTCCCTTGGCTGCGGCCTTTCGGCAACGATTCCGGAACTGATCCTCTTCCGGATCCTCCAGGCACTGGGAGCATCCATGCTGCTCGGCGTCTGCGTGGCGATCATAATGCAGGTTTTCCCTAAGGAAGAACGCGGCCGGGCCATGGGATATTATACCGCCGTGATCGCATTCGGCCTGATCGCGGGGCCGAGTGCCGGGGGATTTATCGTCGACTTCACCGGCTGGCCGCTCATCTTCCTCGTCAACGTCCCGATCGGCATCGTCCTGCTCTTCTTTGCCCTGTGCTATCTCACGATCGACCCGGTCCCGCCGGCCTTCAGGCACCTCGACTATCCCGGGGCAGTCCTCTTAATCGGCCTGATGGCATCGCTCGCCATTGCATTGAACATCCTCTCGAACCCGCCGATCCGGATGGATTATTTCGGGCTCTGGTCCGGTCTCTTCCTTATCCTTCTCATCGCATTTGTTGCCCGTGAACGATCGGTGGAAAACCCGATCCTCCCGATAACGATCTTCCGCAAGCGGTCGTTTGTCCTGCCGGGAATAAGCCTGATCCTGTACATAACGGCAGTTTTTCTCCTGCTGACGGTCCAGCCGTTCTATTTCGAATACGTGATGGGCCTCAGGCCGTCGCATATCGGTCTCATCGCCCTGATCCTGCCGATCTCGATGATGGTCGCCTCACCGATCTTTGGCTGGATCTATGACCGGTACCGGTCGTCACGATATCCTCTCATCGGCATTCTGGTTGTAGGGGGTTCGTTCCTTGCGCTGGGCGCAGCGTTCAGCCAGCTGGATTTCGGACTTATCGTTGGTTTATTTATCATCGGCGGGATAGCCCGGTCTGTCTACCAGACAACCAACAATATCGAGATCGTGACAGCGCTCCCGGCAGAACAACAGGGAATCAGTTCCAGCCTTCTCACCGCACTCCAGTATCTCGGTATCCTGCTCGGGATCTCCCTCGCGACATTTCTCATGACAGCCCAGCTGACCCTGGCAGGTTACAGCGGGCTTGACGGTGCCGGCCCTGCGCTGCTTGCGCCGGTCTTTGGGAACTGCATGTATGTGGCGGGGCTCCTCTGCGTTGCCGCTGCGGTGTGCGAGTATAAAGTCTAAGGTTTGAACCGGTTTAGCAGAAAAACAATTTTCTATTCACCATTTTTCTTCGCCGGAAACCATTTTGTGATGGGTTATAACCCCACATGTTTTGGGAATGGTGACAGGTTGTAACCACACATGTTGCCGGGTGATAATCTGCTGTATCTGAGATTCCTTAAAAAAAGATCGTGATTAGGGGCCGGGTTTTCCCGGGATCAGGTCAGGGATTCCTTGTCAGCCTCGAAGATCGATTCTTCTTCCGCTTTGTTCCCGGTCATATCCGTACCGATGCTGAACATCCCGATGAACTCGCCCTTTTCATCATAGATCGGTTTGTTGCTCCACCGGATCCAGACCCGCTTCCCGTCTTTGGTGATATTCTCATTCTCGTTGGCTGCGTGGTTCTCGGGATGCGTGAGAATATTTTTAATCATGTATTCGAGATCGCGTTCCGAGCCCGATTCCCTGTCCGGGACAATGGTTCCGAGGAGCGGTTTTCCGATAATTTCGTCATGAGCGAAGCCGAAAAACCGGTGGCCGGATTCATTGAAGAAGGTTATTCTCCCGGTTTTATCCCATTTCAGGATTATCCGGACGGGTTCCCCGAGTTCAGCCCGGTGTTTCACTACGGCTTTCCTGAGCTGATCGGCATCGGTTACCGTCGGGGCAACGATAAAGACCTGGTTTTTTACGTTGTAGACCTTGATTTTTTTCCCCTTAACGCTGTACCGGGTCTCCGAGATCTCCAGGATCCCGGCATTCATGAGGTTATCGACATGATACTTGGCCGCGTTTAAGGAAATTTCCAGCCGTTCGGCAATATCCAGCAGGCTGAGCGGTCCTTTCGTTGCCAGGACCTGGACCAGCACTCCGGCGGTCTGGTGGGAGATCGCCTTTACGATATTCTGGGCCTTCGCGTCGCCCGGCTCAAGGAAGACCATCTCTTCCGTTTTGCCGGCCACTTCTCTCTTTGCCGGGGACCGGCCGGAATCGCCGGCACTCTCACCCGGGCCAGGCGACTGACTGCCAGGCTTCCCTCCTCCCTTCTCCGATTCTTCGCCCATATTGACACCACACACGCTTTTTTGGTTTTTGCTTCGCTCGTGCAATCATCGGCGCCGGAGGATTTTACAACCATTTTCCCTACCGGCTTTGTTTTCCCCTGGTGATTCATGCAACCGCACCGGTGCACGTTTTTGCCGGGAAAAACCCCGATTGCATTTACCGTGTTACCTGTCACAGGTATCGATACGCTAAATCGGCGTTGATGATAATAAATACCGCAGATAACTGCATTTTTTTCACTCATCACCTGCGGGAGAAATCTTTCCTGCAGTCTTATCCCGCAACTAAAGGTAAGCCGGAGAAGAAATTTCCATAACGGGAGTGCAGTCAAAAGACGCAAAAAGCATACCCGCACGGGAGAATCCCATCCAAAAACCAAATCTCCCGTCCACTTCGACATCCTTGCCGGCGAGGCCCCGGGAACAGGCGGCCGGGCGATCCGAAAGGGGAACTTGCTCTTACTATCGGAAAAATATTTTTCCGGAACAGGAGACAGGCAAAAAATTTTCAAATGGGTCTCCCCGCAGGAAGAATCATAAGAGCACCCGGACGATCGCAAGGGTCGCAGCCATGGGCATCCACAACAATGGCAGATACAGGGATATTTTAAGAAGGAAAAAAGCCAAACAGGATGAGACAAAGGCAAAAGCGAGGTGATTGTATGCCAACGAGTAAGAAACAGATGACGAAACTGAACCAGGCAAAGAAGGTCAAGGCAGAAGAGCTCTCGAAGCAGGCGGCTGCGGGCAGCGAAGGCGCCAAGAAGAAGCTCAAGAAACTTGAGAAAAAACTCAAGTGAGCAGCCTTGGAATTTCCAACTATTCTTATTTTCTTTAAGGGTAACTATAAACGAATTTGAGTTTTGCACATCGCAAAATGCCCGTATCCGGAAGGGAGCGGAAGGCCAGGGTTTTCAGATTTTCATGCCCTGGAGAAATCCTCAAAAACCACTGACGCTCTTTGGGGCTTTTTCCCCCGCACGCTTGAGGCACCCCCAATTGCGATGACGACTGTAGTGCCTGCAATCCGCCCGGTCATCGCAGTGCGCCCCGTCCCTCCGGCGGGAACTGGTGGCACAGGAGGGAGGCGTCGTTTCGCGTAAAAAAATGATTTCTCGGGGGCACATTTTTAAAAATACCGGCCTCTTTCAGGCTTTGTGGAAAGTCTCCCGGGGTTATCCTGCGGGGCGCCGGGAACCCGGCCCCCGGGGCTTTTTGTCCACGAGCGGGATCACCGGGTTACCGGCATCCCGTCGAGATGATATTCACGTGGCTTTTTGGGATCTTCGACTCAAGCGACAACTTCATCCGGTCCATGGTGACCTGCACCTCGCTCATCTGCAGGTCTCCCCGGAATTCAAGGAAGATGTCGACATACACGTTCCCCCCGCTCCGCCGCGATTTGACACCGTGGAGCTGTTCGTACGAGTGGAAGAAGTCGGCGAGTTCTCTCACGACAACGAGCTGGAGTTCCTCTTCAAGGGTCCGGTCGAGGAGGTCCGGGAGCGACGATACGATCATCCGGGAGCCGGAGTAGAGGAGGAGCCCGATGATAAGGAACGAGGCGACCGGGTCGATGTACACCGCAAACGGGAGGCCGGCGCAGAGGGTCGCGATGATCAGGGTGAGGAGGACCACGAGGTTTGCAACCGCTTTCAACCGGAAGAGGCGCCACTGGGAATCCATGAGAGGCGAGGGTTCCCGCACGGCGATCCGGTAATTGCGGATCCAGAAATAACAATCGACCGCTACCATGACGACGACGATCACCATCCCGGCCTGGACGCCTCCGCTCCCGAGCGGTGCCGGGAAGAGGAGCCGGTAGCTGGCAGCAAAAACGAGAATCGCAAACGAGAGGATCATCACGCTGCCGGTGATGATCCGTGCGATGATCTCGAATTTTCCCATCCCGTAATCGTAGATGCCGTGATCGCCACGGGCGATCCGGCGTGCGATTATCCATGAGACCAAGATGCCGATGGCTTCGTTGACCGTCTTCATCGCAGAAGCATAGAGGGTGACCGAACCCGAGAGCACGGCAACGGCAAGTTTGGGGATTGCGGGAGCAAAGCCTGCAAGAACGTTGAGGAAGAGTGCAGATTCACGTTCCTTCTCTGCGGCAGGGATTGCACCCATCTCTCCGGGTGATGACGTTCTCGCTTCGTTCATGTTCTTCTTTATGTTGGACGTCGCCTCTTAAAAAAAACCGGCCGCTTTTTAACATCGTCGGGTTGTCCATACGAAAATGTTCATAAAAAGATTCCCTGAATTGTGAACGTGTGCCGGACAGTCACACCGTTCCGGTAGAAATTTCAATTAGCTGTCCGGGTATACCGGGACCGGGGGAGCCTTCATCAGGATGTTTTCCCAAATAACTATCATGGATTTTGGGCTGCTCATGGATCCGGGGATCAATGTGGCAGTCCAGAACATTTCCCCATCAGTCACCGCTTTCTTCACCAAAGGGGAATTTTTAGACTCGATGCCGTGGTACTTCCTTATCATCTCCCTAATAACGTTCGGGCTGCATCCCCGGTACGGGGTCCGGCTTGCCACGGTCTTCGGGCTGAACGTCGGTCTCAACGAGGCAGTCAAGATAGCCTTTCACCTTCCCCGTCCCTACTGGGTCTCTGCCGCGGTCAAGGCCTTTTCGGCCCACTCCTCGTTCGGGTTCCCGTCCGGTGCCGCCATGTCCGGCGCTGTCATGTACGGTTACATCGCCGTTACAGTCCGTCGTTACTGGGCCTTCATTACCTGTGTCACCCTGTTCCTTGTCACGGGCATGGTACGGATATTTTCCGGCATCCATTTCCTCTTCGATATTCTCGGGGGCTGGCTTATCGGTCTCCTCCTTCTCGCCGGCTTCCTTCTCGCAGCGCCGAAAGCGGAGGAGTATGCCCGGCGGTTGTCCCGGCCTGCCCGGCTTCTCCTGTTCGCTCTTGTTGCCGCGGTCCCGATCCTGCTCGTATTTCCGGCATGGCTCTCGCTTGGAAGCTGGCAGGTGCCGGGCCCGTGGATCGAGCTTGCCCGCCAGCAGACCGGATCGGTGATCCATCCGGACTGCATCCAGTACGCCTGGGGTGCATGCGGTATCATCTTTGGGAGTCTTTTCGGCTACGAGTACCTCGGCACCCGTGGCGGGTGGAGTCCCCCGGCTGACCTGAAGCGACGGGCAGCAGTTGTCATTGGCGGGACCTTGTCTGTCCTGCTCGTCAACGCAGCGATCCCCAATGTATGGGTGTTCCTTGGTATCGCAGCCCTGATTCCCCAGCTCGCCACGTTCCTCAGCATGGCGGTGGTAACCTTCTGGCTCGTGGCCGGCGTACCTTCTGTTGCTGCAAAATCTGGGTTTACCTGAAGGTCACCGCGGGCCGGGTTCAAATCACGGCCGCGGTTTGAAAAGCAAAAGTGCCTATCACCCCTTTCGCCGGTTACCCCGGCCCGCGGGGCAGGTCCGGGGGCATGTACCGTCTTTTCAGTTTCTCATAGCGGTAAAAGATCACGGACCGGTACTGCGGGACGACATAATCGCCCTGACCGTCAGCACGTCTCGAGGTACATGATCCGGTCCATCAAAACGACATACCGGTCGTACCGTTAACAAGCCTTGGCCGGCTGTTCGCCACCCGGATCCAGCCGGTCATATTCACCCCGCCCTCCATGTGTTTCTATACGTACGGGTGGGAAAATGGTGTATGTCTCTTACCGATTACCTCCTCCCGGCGATCGCGTTCATCCTGGGTATTACCGCCGCGTACCTCTTCTTCCGCATGCAGGTAAGCGCCATCGAAGGCCAGGCGCGGAACGATCTCGAACGCTGGAAGATCGAGTGCACGAACGATATCCGGAAAGATTCTGTCAACCGGTCACGGTCCACGCTGAAGGGCAGGATCTCCGAGCAGATGGCCCCGCTCCTGCCGGAGTTCCCGTTTTCCCCGGCCGACGCACGGTTCATCGGGAACCCGATCGACTTCGTGGTGTTTGACGGGTACACGAATGCAAAGGATGACAAGGGCGGGATGATCGGTGTCGTGCTCGTGGAAGTGAAGAAAGGAAAAGGGCGGCTCACCCGGGAAGAGGGACTTATCAAAAAGGCCGTGGAGGAGGGGCGGGTGTCGTGGCGGACCGTCGTGCTGAAGGACGAGGGGGATCTCCCGGACTAAATCGGAGAAGTCTCCGGCGGACACGAAACCGGTTCTCCCGGATTTTTTAAGGAAACGATCCGTAATACCGGCCGGATGGATCGTTTCCTTAATCGAAACTTCCCGACCCCGCAATCAGGAGATTGTTCCGGTCTTTTGTGCAGAAAAAAATTACCCTGATATTTCCGGCGACTCGTTCGTGGCAAAGAAGTTCATGATGGATCCTGCATATTCCACGGGCGCATAGCGCTCGCCTTCATGCGGGACTCCCGTGAACCGGACTACCCACGAGCCGTTGATCTGCCCGGCCATCTGTACCGAGACCGGATCGGGGGTCAGGGCATCGCTGGTTCCGACAATGAGCATGACGTTCCGGTGTATCCCGGAAAGATCGTTATACGAGCCGTTCCATGCAAGGTTCGCCTGCGCTTCGTCCCGGACACCCTGAGGCTCGGAGGGGGTCGCGTTCACGGTCCTGATGATCGCAAAAAGGGTAGAACATTCGGGAATCCTGATACTGTACGTCGAGGAACTCAGGACGAGTTTCCGGACGCGTTCCGGGTGATCGATGACAAGCTGCTGGGACGTCGTTGACCCCATCGATACCCCGTAAATATTCATGCTGTCGTATCCGAGCGCCGGGATGAGCCCGGCGGCATCGTCTGCATATTGGCTGATGGCGGGGGTTGCATTATCCGTGCTGCTGTATCCCATCCCCCGGTGGTCATAGGTATAGACATGGTATTTCGATGCAAGGATCCCGACAAACGTAGCGTTCCAGCTGTCCATGGTTGAACCGAATCCTTCGATCAGCAGGAGCGGCTCGCCGGATCCGAATTCACGGTACCCGAGCTTTACGCCATTTACCTCCGCGTAATGAACCGGCGTGGCATTGATCGATTCGGCCGTCAGCAACGGTACCGGCTTGCCCGTATTTTCAGGTACAGGCTGGCTGCCGGGTGTGCCCGTACAGCCGGCCATGACGATGAGACATGCCAGGATGGCAGCTGCGGTGAAGAAGTACATGGCGGTCTTCATAAAAAATCCCCTATAATGCGTGGAATATTCCCGGCCGGGGTTTTAGCCGTACCGGATATATCTTTACACAGGTATCCTTGGCGCGATGAATGAAATACGTTACGGGTTTTGCGGTTTTTCATCGACCGGTCCCGGTCGGTTCGTTCCTCACGTTCACGGAAGCGTACGATATGTTATCATTCCGGACCGGAGAACAGTAAATTATGCGATATTCAATTGTTGCTGTGGGAATTGCCCTGGTCGTTTTTATATTCATTGCCGGTTGCACATCTGATTCAGCCCGGGGACCGGAGATCCCGGGCACGACTCCTCCGCAGTCTGTTCAAACGGCAGTGCCGTCAACGGAAGTCATCACGATACCCGTTACCACAACAATTGTTCCGACAACCATAACGACACCGGACCCCCTCGGGGATAGCCCGGACCTGGTGACGATCGATACCATCACCGGGGGATCCGGCAGCCGGTCGGCGAATGTCACGGTTTCTTCCGGGTACTGGGAGATGTGGTATACGGCAGATCCTCTCGTGACCGGAGGGCAGGACTCGCATTCGGCATCAGGTTCGCAGTCGGCGGTATTCCCTTCACTGTCGGTGGTCGTCAGTGACGCGAACGGAAAAGAGATCGCGACGGTCGAGCCCCCGGGCGGACTTGATGTCAACCTCTGGCAGCGGTCGGGAGATCCCCGTCCCTGGTCAAAGAAATTTTACGAGGGTAATAAAGAGTATACGTTCGATATTACGGCACGATCCGTGAAATCGTACCTGGTCGAGGTCAGGGTCAGAAAGCCCTGATATCAGGACCCATTTTCCTGGAAATCTACCAGATCCCGTTATAAAAAAAAAGATCAGGGGAACCGGACAATCGCGTTGTTCTCCGGAAGCTTGTCTGTCTGGGGCACCGGTTCTTTGAAAAACTCGACAAACTTCCCGAACTCAGCAAACATGCGGGTCGTGGTATATCCCGGGATGGCATGCTGCTCCTCAGCCCGGGTCACGTTGACCGTGCCGATCACATCGAACGAGAGGTACACGTGGGGATAGCCCTCGGCCCCCAGGAACGACGGGGTACCGGTCACGACCTGGAAGTGCAGGTGGGGGAGATCGGAGTTCCCGCTGTTGCCCATCAGGCCGAGCACCTGTCCTTCTGTAACAACATCGCCTTTTTTCACCCGGACCGAACCGTTGACCATGTGGCCGTAGCAGGCGTATTTTTTGTTCCCGATGTCAAGGATGACATAGTTCCCGGCGAGTTCTTCGACCGGGACCTGCCGGTCGGAAAGGATCGTCCCGATATCCGGAAGGCCGTCGAGCGCGTCTGCGACCGTACCGTTTGCCACCGCATAGATCTCCTTCCCGAAGCCGTAATAGTTCCTGGCAAGCGATGCATTGCCGGAAGCTGCCTGCCCGGTTGCGGGGTCGACATAGATCCAGTCCTGGGCGTACCGCTGGGGAACCCGGGTCACGCCGTTCATGGTTATCTGTCCCCCGAAGTGGTGGGTCAGCGGCGAGGTCGTCTCCATCGCAAGCCAGCCCGGACCCTTCATCGGCGAGCCTACAACTACCGGTTGTTCATCCTTCCGTATGGCGACTTCGCCGCCGGTCACGGTGAGCGGGGGCAGGCCGGCAGCGGTCCTGTTCAGGGTGAGCCGGTGGGTAAGCCGGTCCGGCACGGCATCAGGGCTGACCACGAACCAGATCGAGACCCGGGGCACGGGGACTTTTCCGGTACCGTTCTGCATCTCGGCCGGTGTAGGTGGCGGGATGCTGGCCGGGTGGTACAATGCGGCCAGCAGATCGCCATCAGCGGTGAAGAGGATCTTCCCGGTGGCCGGGTCGAGAACCTCAACCTTCTCAAGAGCCGGTGACTGGCCATCTGCCTGGACCAGCTGAAGTTCGTACGCGATGTTGATCCCGTTTTCGCTTGGTACCGGGACCGGCGCGAACGGCACGGACATGTTCAGGGCCGGGACCGCGGGTTCCGTTTTCTGCACGGCAGCCGGCTGCGTGCAGCCGGAACCCAGTATTGCCGCAATCACGATAACGATGATGAAACACAGGAGGTTTTTTGGATCTGCTGGCATGGTGAAAACATACGGTAGTCAACATGCAGGGAAATAAAACGTTGCGATTTGCAATCCGGCCTGCCGGATCGGAAAAACCGGTCAGGTTACATCCACGATGAATGCCTGTCCATCGATCCTCTGCCCGTTCTGCGGGTACGGCAGCAGCTGCCCGAAGTCATGGTGGTGCCAGGTTCGACAGCGATCGATCCGTTCTCCCGATCAGGATGTTGACGAAAAAAATACCGTATTCCCTCAAGCGGCAGTATCTTCCGGAAGATGATCGCCTTTGCTCAGGCAGCATTCAGCTGCCGGTTCAGCTCCGAGATCGCCATCATCGTCCGGTATCCCTTGTCGGTGATGATATAATCTCCCCGTTCATGGCGCTGCAGGATCATACCCGAATCGGAAAGTTTCCTGATGTGGAAGAGGAGGTTGCCGCCCCGGAGCCCGGTCAGCTGGGAGATGTCGGAGAATGTCCGGGTCTGGACTGAAAGTGACCTGAGGATCTGGAACCGCTGGATATTTGCCACGGGCTCGAGGAGGTCTTTCACCACGGAATCGTCGGCAATCGCGGCCCCGGCATCGCCCGTCGCCGCGGCCTTCCGGTAAATTCCCAGTGACTGCATCAGGTCGATCTGCTTCTCAAAAAGCCGGTGGACTTCGAGAAAACAGGTATCGCACCGGTCGTGCGGCCCCTTATTCCTCAGGACCTTCATCTGCTCCCGGTACGACTGGATAATCCCGTCCGACACATGGCCGTCCTTGATGTGTTGCGAGGTATTCTGCAGGAACTCCATGAAAACCCCGTAACATTTCTCCCGCATCGCGCAATTATCCACCATGTGGGCAGAGAGGTCCGCCTTTGCGGTCTCGAGCTGGTGGTTCGTAAAGAGGCCTGCATAATTTTTCTTCAGTTCGCCAAGCACGCCGGCGATATGCTGCTGGTTTGCATGCTCGATGAACCGCCGGAGATCGGTCCGGAGCCCGCTGATCTCCGACTTCAGCTCGCGGATCTCTGTCAGTGTACCCAGTGCTGCTCCCATGATATCCCTCTTTTAGTTCGCCTGGCATGGTAATGACCATGCGGGTCAGTTTTCTATACCAGGAATCGTTTGTATATTTTTATGACGCTCGCGTATATATCAATGCCCCTGCAATGGATACCCGGTGAAAAAACTATGACCAAGTCAGTCAAGGAACAGATCCATGCACAGATCAGCGGGGCCCTCAAAGGGGCAAAGTTCCCGATCGCAACGCCAAAAGATCTTATCGCGGCGTTCCCCAACGGGGCGGACACGACATGCCAGGTCGGGGAGCTGAAGATGACCGCCGGTGAGGCCGGAAAACTCCTCAGGGCATCGGACTTCCCGTTCAAAAGTGCAAAGGCTGTCGCCGACATAATCGTTGACCGGGCAGGACTGTAATCCAAAAAAGATTTTACCGGTGACATCATGGCAAAACTGACCGCAGAGATGAAAGAAGCGTTTGGAAAGATGAAGGTCTTCCCGGTAGCAACCGCGTCAAAAGACGGTACGCCAAACGTGGTCCCCATCGGGGTCGTCGAGCTTGTCAGCGACGACACGATCTGGATCACGGACAATTTCATGAACAAGTCGCTTGAAAATCTTAAAGTAAACCCGAAGATTGCCCTCTACATCTGGGGCCCGGAGATCAAGGGCTGCTTCCAGGTCAAGGGTCATGCGACGGTAAAGACGAGCGGCGGCGATTTCGATGAGATGAAGGCAAAGATCAACAAAAAGAACCCGGCCCTGCCTGCACGTTCCCTCGTAATCGTAAAGATCACCGACGTCTTCGAGTGCCAGCCGGGCCCGAACGCCGGCAAAAAAATCCTTTAATCTTTTCCCGGCACTGCAGTAGCGGCCGTAGTATGACGTGCGGGGCCGGAACCCGGCTACGGCCCGCGAACCTTTCCCGGCCGGACGAGGAAGAACGCACACGCTGCGAGCCCGATCCCGAGCACGAGGCACAATGCCGCTGTCACGGGGCTGCCCAACTTCCCGCCCCCAAGGCCAAAGAGGACCGGGCCGAGGAATGAGCCCACCGACGCGACTGTATTGACGAGCGCGATCCCACACGCCCGGAGAGCCGGGGGAAAGGTCTCGACCGCCAGTGCGAAGAACGGGGCATAGGCCATGTAACAGGCCACGATCGCACCGGTGAGGACGAGGAAACCGGCTACCATCCCGTTGGTGAAGAAGAGCAGGATGAGAAAACCTGCCGCGAGGACAAACGGGATCGCCACGTGCCGGAGGCGTTCCCCCTGACGGTCCGAATGCCGGGACCAGCCGTACATGGCGATTATGGAGAGGCCGTACGGGACCATGACCAGCAGCCCGGTGTCGGAAAACGATCGGGAGATCCCGGAATTCTGGACGATTTGCGGGATCCAGAACAGCAGCCCCGTGAGGAAGAGCCCGACCAGGAATGCGCCCGCGCAGAGAAGGGGTACCCGGGGGGTGGCGGTCAGCTGGCGGAACGGAAGAGAGACCCGTGTCTCGGTGCACACCCGGGGCCCTTCGAGCCGGGCCGAGAGCCAGCTCCGCTCTTCCCCGCTCAGCCACGAGGCCTTCTCCGGAAGGTCCGGCAGGATGACGAGGATCAGGCAGCCGAAGAGGATGGCGGGGGCGCCCTCGATAACGAAAAGCCAGCGCCACCCTGCAACGCCGAGCCACGACGCGTGCGAGAGGATGAGCGCAGAGACCGGCGAGGCGATCACCATCGCGAGCGGGATCGCCATGAGAAGTACCGCGAGAGCTTTTGCGATCCCGTCTTTCCTGAACCAGAACGAGAGGTACAGGATGAGTCCCGGTGAAAACCCGGCCTCTGCCGCGCCGAGCAGGAACCGGAGGATGCCGAGCTGGAACGGATCCCGGACGAGCGACATCAGCACCGCGATGACGCCCCAGCTCACCATGATCCGGAACAGCCATACCCGCGCCCCGGTCTTCGCAAGGATCTGGTTGCTCGGAATTTCGAAGAGAACGTAGCTGACAAAGAAGATCCCCGAGATGAGGCCGAAGAGGTACGGATCGATCCCGAGATCGGCGTTCATGGTCAGCGCCGCGTACCCGATGTTGACCCGGTCGAGGATGCTGATCACGAACAGGACAACAACGAAGGGGATTATCCGCCACCAGATCTTCCGGTCCAGCGCCCGGGTATCGACAGCGACCGGGGGTATGCTTTTGCCTGAGTCACCGGTGTTTCCAGGAGGTTCTGTCATGAAGTGGCGTTCCATGCTGTTTTTGTCACGATCCTCCCGTCAGGGGCAATCCTCAAGAGGATTTTTTTTGGTAAAATCAATCGATCTGGTAATTTATGACAGATAAAGCGTTGGATTTGTTGAAGAGATCCCAGCCGGGGTTTTCCCCGCACCCTTTTTGAATTTTTTTGCTCTGGAGAAATCCTCATAATTACTGACGCTCTCGGGGGCTTCGCCCCCGCACGCTTAAGGCACCCCAAAAATTGCGATGACTATTGTATTACCTGCAATCTACCTCGGTCATCGCTAATAGCGCCCCGTCGCCCGGCGGGTGATGGTGGCCCAAGAGGGGGGGAATCGTCTCACGTGAAAAAATAATTTCTACAGAGCAAATTTTTTTTATTTCCCTGCCTCTTCCTTCCCGGGAAAGGATTTCCCGACACCGGCCCGGTTCTTTGAATAACCGGGCGGAACCGGTTCTTTTTCAAAACGGGTCCCTTTTCAGGAATGTCGTGCACCGGGATACATAACGCAGGCGCCCGAGTGAAATTATTTTCCAGTGACGGCAACGGATCAACCGGACAAAAGGTATTGTTGACATATTCTCCTGAAAAAGGCACACCTCCCTTTATGAGGTCAGGGATACCAGTAGTGTCTGTAGAGCGCAGTGTGATACAAAAACTGCACACTGAGCAGCGCTCAGGGCAACAGGAGTAACTGATTAAAGATTATGGAAATTTTAGGCACCGATGTTTCAGAAGCCCGGATCACAGCCCTCGAAGAGAAGGTACGGGATATGGAAGCGCTGGCAAAAGGACTGATCAACGAGACGCTCGACCTCAAATCTGACGTCATGACCATGTCCAAGGAGGCCGACGAACAAAGCCGCCAGGAACTCAAACGCGGGACGACCGTGCGGGGCATGGCATCCTCATCGCCTGCAGGTTCCGCATCGCCATCTGCTGCCGCAGCCGATGGCAGCACCACGATCCGGCCCAGGGTCGCCCCCCGGCAGGATGTTCCCGCTGCTCCCCCGGAGCCCGCGATGGTCCTGATCATGCAGTCCGACGGCACAATGAAGATGGAGCCCCGGTGCGGGGACCAGAAACAGACCGATTCATCCGGCGGGTACGGACCGGACCGGATGCCGCACCTGACAAGGACAACCAGAACCCGTTGATCTGCGCCGGAAGAAAAAGGCGCCGGGTCCTGCAGCCCGGGAACGGGCGGGCCGGACAAGTGGTTCCGTAAGGACCGCTCACCCGGACCCTCAAAAACCCGGGAGCATGACAGCATGCGTCCGGCAATCCGGTTGCCCGCATCCCGGTCTCACGGGTGTGAAACCCGGGACTGTGCGACACAACCGGATTTTTGCTCCCGGCGCACCGCAGGACCGGGCCGGCAGATCCGGATGAAAGCGAACAGGGACATACCATAAAGCTTGTCCGTCAGCCTTATAGTGCGAAGAGCATCAATGGTTAGAGAGATGTCTGATAAAAAATATGAGTCATTGAAGATTGAGAACATCGTTGCATCCGGTGTAATCGCCGAATCCATAGATCTCGTCGAGTTTTCAAACAAGATCGAGAACTGCGAACTCAACAAGAAACGGTTCCCCGGCGCAGTCTTCCGGATCCCGGATCCCAAGATTGCGTGCCTGATCTTCTCCTCGGGAAAGATAGTGCTCACCGGTCTCCGGAACCACCAGGCGCTTGCCGACGGGCTTGCTGTCGTCATCAATTCGCTGAAAAAGGCGGGCATCGAACCTCTCAAAGAGCCCCGGGTCGCGATCACCAACATGGTCTGCTCCTACAACCTGGGAAAATACATCAATATCAACAAGTTAAGCGTCACGCTCAACCTCGAGAATATCGAATACGAACCCGAACAGTTCCCCGGGCTTGTCTACCGGATCAAGGATCCCAAGATTGTTGTCCTCATCTTCTCTTCAGGAAAGATCATCCTCACGGGCGGCAAAAATCTCGAAGATATCAAGAGAGGGCTTGATATCCTCGAAGAAAAACTCGCGAGCGTTCTGTAATCCGGAAAAATATTTTTCCGGTTCCCGGCGGGACCGGCCTGACTGCAGATCATCCCTTCATCTGCACCGTGTTTGTTCTGTAGTTTGTACTGAACCGTCATATGTCCCGATCGCAAGGGACCGTTTATAAAAACCCTTATCCGTTCCGGGAGCATGTAGGAGCGTGGTGATCCCTGGTGGAAAGAAAAGCTGTTAAGTCTGTTATGTTTCGCTCCGTGGGATATGACGCAGTCACAAAAAACCTTGAGATCGAGTTCCAGACAGGGCTCGTTTACCAGTATGCCGGTGTACCGGAAAAAGCCTTCAAGGAACTTATGAAATCGGAATCGATTGGAAAATATTTTACCGATAAGATCCGGAGCCGTTTCCGGACAAAGCAGATCGTTGCATGAATATTTTCTCTCCAGAACATTTTTCCGGCATTTCTAAAAAAAAAACTCCCGGTTGGATTTCGTGAGGTTCTCTTCCTTCCGCTGTTTATTTGTCCGCGGGTAATGGGACAACCTCATTCCAAAAAGATGCACGGGTCTTTTTTGTTTCTTATAACCGGGTGCCGGGCTTCCCGGCTCAGGTTCCTGTGCGCGACGGGTGGGCAGGATATCTGCCCGGCCCCGGGGAGGTCAAATCAGCTGACCAAAGTATCAGGCGCAGGATCACAGAGGATCAGAATTATCGCGTGGCTATATTTTTTTAAAATAATATAGATAAGTTCGCCAAATCTATATAGTTGCAGGATCAATGGTTGGCAAGGACAAGGAAGTGATCCTTATGATGAAAAGCCAGACCGCATTTGCTGAAAGAACCGCAAACAACCATGCCGGGAAAGTTGAACAGGACGGGCTCAAGCGGCAGATTGCCCTGCTCGACACGCTCTCAGTAAAGATTGACGAATTCTTTGCGATCAAGACGCACCGGTAATTGCAATCACCCAGCTGTAGTACGGACAAGGCACACATGATCCGTATTGCTGCCAGCATGTCTCCTCCAATCCCTTTCTCTCTTTTTTTTTGTTTTCAAAAGAGAAGCATGGAGTTGATCCATTCAAATATCGGAAAATTCCTAACACTTCTCCATGGCAGCGGAGATGAACCTTAAGCTCTTCGACACCATGTCTGTTGAAGAAAAACACGAGTACCTCGCATTCCTTCTCTGGCACTACCGGGTCGTGGACTCTTTCTGGTTTATCAATGTCGCGGAGCAGTACGGCCAGCCGACCGCTGAGGCGATCAACGAGAAAGTCTGGGGGCGTGTCGCCGGCATGGCTGCAATGGATATCGTCCGCCGGTTCAGCATAACCGAAAAAGGCCTTACGGGTTTTGTGAAAGCGCTGAAACATTTTCCGTGGGCCATGATCGTGGACTATACCATCGAAGAATTCCCGGACGAGGTACTCATCTCCGTTCCCTCGTGCCCCACGCAGGAGGCCCGGCTCAAAAGAGGTCTTGGCGAATACGTCTGCCGGGAGATGCACCGGGCCGAGTTCACCGCGTTCAGCCGGGAGATCGACGACCGGATCCGGGTCGAATGTCTTTTTGCCCCGCCGGACCCGCATCCCGCTGACATGATGTGCAGGTGGCGGTTCTTCCTGGACGAAAAAGAAGAAGCATAGCGGTTGTCATGAAACCGGGTAAAGGGCCCATGATCCCTTTGTCCGGTTGCATCCGACCCGCACCGTTTTTTCTCTCCCCCCTTTTTCTTCTCACTTCGCGGCTGCGAAATTATACCCGGTTAAAAAATCGTCCCCGCAGACCGTGCACCCCCGGAGGAGGACCTGGTCCTTCTTGCTGTTGTACCGATAGACCGTGACCCCCTTGCACCCGAGCGACCGGGCAAGCAGGTAGATCCTTCCAATCTCCTCCGCACTGGCATCTTCGCGCAGGTTCACGGTCTTTGAGACTGCGTTGTCGACATGCTTCTGGAACGCGGCCTGCACACGGACATGGTGATCCGCCGGGATCTCCGGGGCGGTCCTGTAGAGTTCCTTCACGGCGTCCGGGACCGGTGATCCGGCGAGCGAGCCGGTCCGCTTCACCTGCGCAAGAATATCCGTGCCGGAGCGTAAGGACTTCAGGTATTTTTTCAGGAGCGGGTGAACGAGCGGAACCGCCCGGCTGCCGATCTGCCGGGTGCTCGCGAGCGAGAAGAGCGGCTCGATCCCGCTGCTCGTGTCGGCGATGAGATGGAGCGAACCGGTGGGAGCAATCGTCGTCACGGTGGCGTTGCGCATTGCGCCGGTGTAAATGCTCCGGGTGATCGCGGAAAACGATCCTTTCTCCTCGCCCAGTTCCCGGGACGCATCGTGCGACTCCCGGGCGATGAACTTCATGGTCCGGTCGGCGACCGCGAGCGCTTCTTCCGATCCGTACGGGATTCCCATGAGGATGAGGGCATCGGCAAAGCCCATGACCCCGAGGCCGATCTTCCGGGTCAGCAGGGTCATTTCCCGGATCTCGGGGACCGGGAATTTGTTTGCATCGATGACCGCGTCGAGGAACTCTACCCCGAGCCTTGTTACCGTCCGGAGTTTTTCTTCGTCCATTTCCCCGTTCGCGATGCACCGGGCGAGGTTGATGCTCCCGAGGTTACAGCTCTCGAAAGGATAGAGCGGCTGCTCGCCGCAGGGGTTTGTTGCCTCAAGGGGCCCGAGGCCGGGCGTGGGATTTTTTTCATTGATGGTATCGAGAAAGAGTACCCCGGGGTCCCCGGTCTGCCATGCGGCAGAGCAGAGTGCCTTCCAGAGTTCGCGGGCGTCGACGCTTTTGTGGACCGAGCCGTCCCGGGGATTGATGAGATCGTATGGCTTCCCGCGATCGAGGCAGTCGAAGAAGTGCGCATCAAACCCGACCGAGATGTTGAAATTGTCGAGGCCGCCCTTTGTTTTCGACGCGATGAAATCCATGATATCCGGGTGGGAACTGTTGAGCACGGCCATGTTTGCCCCCCGCCGCTTCCCGCCCTGCTTCACTGCGTTCGTCGCTTCGTCATAGACCCGGATGAACGGGACCGGGCCGCTTGCGACCCCAAGGTTCGATGAGACCGGGTCGCCTGCCGGGCGGATTTTACTGAACGAGAACCCGGTACCTCCCCCGCTCTGGTGGATCGCCGCCATGGTGGCAAGCGTGGAAAAAATTCCCTGCAGCGAGTCTTCTACCGGCAGTACAAAACACGCGGAGAGCTGGCCGCCCGGTGTCCCGGCATTCATCATGGTCGGCGAGTTGGGAATGAACAGGAGTTCCTGCATCATGCCGAGGAACTCATCCGCATGCGGGGTATCGACTGCATGTGCGACCCGGGCGAACAATTCGTCGGGGGTCTCATTTTTGAGGAGGTACCGGTATTCCAGCAGGGATCGTGCAACAGGGGTCAGGTCCATAACGCTCTTAAGAGTCCGTGTTTACGCAAAGGGCGTATATATAGTATCGGGCCCGGGGATTTTGCCGGTATGCGATGGACCGTTGAAGCTGAATTAAAAAAAAGTGTTTGCAGAAATCATGTTTTCACGTGAGACGGCGATCTCCCCCACCTGCGCCACCAATCCCGCCGGGGGACGGGGCGCTATTGGCGATGACAGAATCAGATTGCAGGTAATGCACCGTCACGGTAATTTTGGGGTGCCGCAGCACCGGGGGGAAAAGCCCCGCAGCGTCAGTGATTTTGAGGATTTCTCCAGAGCCAAAAAAAAGAAAACAGGATCACCGGCTTTCTCCTTTGGTTCCCGGCATTCCGGAACATTATTACCAAATTATAAATAGGACCGGGATGATTGCGGTGCATGAAGATCATTACTGCGGGAGTGACCGGTATCCTCCTTCTCGCAGTTTTTCTTGCCGGCAGTTCATCCCCTGCTCCTTCATATTTTCAGTCAACGGCGTTGTTCAGTGTCGGGAACGCCTCGTCACCAGCGGGAATTGTTGCCGGGCAGGAACCCCCCGCTCCACCCGGTCCCGACGAAGGGATCCACAAAATAAAACACATAATCATCATCATGCAGGAAAACCGTGCCTTCGACAATTACTTCGGCACGTACCCCGGGGCGGACGGGATCCCCCTGATAAACGGGGTGCCTTCGGTCTGTGTCCCCGACCCGGTCGGCGGCACCTGTATCGCTCCCTACCATGACGCGAACGATTCGAATTACGGCGGCCCTCACGGGGAGTACGATTCCATCGCGGATATCGACAACGGGAAGATGGACGGGTTCCTCCGGCAGCAGTACGAGGGAATAAAACTAGCCTGCAACCAGACCGCAAATTACACGGGATGCATGGAAAAAACGGTGACCGTGGATGCCGTCGGATACCACGACCGGCGCGAGCTCCCGAATTACTGGGCGTACGCGGATAATTTCGTCCTGCAGGATCGCATGTTTGCGTCGGCTGCAACGTGGAGTCTTCCCGAGCACCTCTTCATCGTCTCCGGCTGGTCGGCGATATGCTCCTCGGCCGATCCGATGAGCTGCGTCAATGAACTCCAGGCGCCGGACCGGCTTGTCCTTGACAAGAACGGGACGCCGACGGATATCCCGACATACGCGTGGACCGATATCACGTTCCTGCTCCATAAGAACAAGGTGAGCTGGGCGTACTACCTTGACGAGGGGACCCAGCCGGACTGCGCAAATGACGAGATGTTCTGTGCCGAAGAGCCCCAGAGAGTGGGCGTCCCCCAGATCTGGAACCCGCTCCCGTGGTTTGTCACCGTGCAGCAGAACAACGAGACGGCAAATGTCCAGACCCTTGACAATTATTTCACCGCTGCACAGAACGGCACTCTTCCCGAGCTCTCGTGGATCACGCCGAACGACCGGGACAGCGAACATCCGCCAAGCAGCATAGCCACCGGCCAGGCCTACGTTACATCGATCGTCAATGCAGCGATGGAAGGCCCTGACTGGAACAGTACGGCGATATTCCTTGCCTGGGATGACTGGGGCGGGTTCTACGATAACGCCGTGCCGCCCCGGGTCGACCAGAACGGGTACGGGATACGGGTCCCGGCCATGGTGATCAGCCCGTACGCGAAGAAAGGGTATATCGACCACCAGACGCTCAGTTTCGATGCGTACCTGAAGTTTGCCGAGGATGATTTCCTTGGCGGGGCACGCCTCGACCCGGCCACCGACACCCGGCCCGATCCCCGGGTAAGCGTTCGGGAGAATAACCCGGCCCTCGGGGACCTTACCCGGGACTTCGATTTCACGCAGGAACCCCGGCAGCCCCTGATCCTTCCGGTGTATCCGAATTCGTCAACCGGCCCGGGAAACCCCGGGAGCGACTGAGGTAACTGTGGTGGCTGTGGTGAACCGGAAGAGGAAAAATATGAACTGTAATTCAAAGTCCGGATCCGGATTTTTAAAACCCGGCATCGTGTGCATTCTCGTAATTTTATTCCTGGTTGTCTTTACTTCGGGCTGCACGTATGCCATTCCCGGGCAGCCCCCGGCAGTTCCGGCCAAGTGGCCGACTGTCCCGCCGGCTCCGGACGAAGGGATCCACAAGATCAGACACGTGATCATCATCATGCAGGAGAACCGGGCCTTCGACCATTACTTCGGTACCTATCCCGGGGCGGACGGGTTGCCGATGGTGAACGGTACTTCACCGATCTGTATCCGCGACCCGGATAACGAGAGTTGTATCCGGCCCTATCACAACCCGAGAGATGTCAATTACGGGGGACCGCACGGACAGTACGATGCCGAAGCGGACATCAATGGCGGGAAGATGGACGGCTTTGTCGAACAGGCCGAGATCTCGATGAACAATACCTGCACCCGCACCGCAAATCCGGGGGAATGCATGGCCGCTTCTGCAAAGAACGTCGAGATTGACGTAATGGGCTACCACGACCGGCGGGAGATCCCGAACTACTGGGCGTATGCGGATAATTTCGTCCTGCAGGACCATATGTTTGAATCCGCGAATTCGTGGAGCCTTCCCTCCCACCTGTTCATGGTCTCCGGCTGGTCGGCGATCTGCAGGACCAGCGACCCGATGAGCTGTGTCGATGCCCTCCAGGGCCCCGAGCGCCTGATCCTCGCCGATAACGGTACCCCGACCGAGATCCCGGAATACCCGTGGACCGACATCACGTACCTCCTCTACCGAAACAATGTGTCATGGGCGTACTACCTCGAAGAGGGGGACCAGCCGGATTGTGCCAACGATGCGATGTTCTGCGAGGCGGAGCCGCACCAGGTGGCCGTGCCCGAGATCTGGAACCCCCTCCCCTGGTTCGATACGGTCAGAAAGGACAACCAGGTAAAAAATGTGCAGGCCATAGACCGGTACTTCGCCGCGGCAAAATCCGGGACGCTCCCGAATGTCGTATGGCTCAGCCCGAACCAGACGGTGAGCGAACACCCCCCGGCCCGGGTATCAGACGGGCAGGCTTGGACCACTTCGATCATCAATGCAGCGATGGAGGGACCGGACTGGAACAGCACCGCGATCTTTCTGACCTGGGATGACTGGGGCGGGTTCTACGATCACTTGGCCCCGCCGAAAGTCGACCGGAACGGGTACGGGATCCGGGTCCCGGGCCTTGTCATCAGCCCGTACGCGAAGATGGGGTACATCGATCACCAGACGCTCAGCTTCGATGCCCACCTGAAGTTCATCGAGGACGATTTCCTCAACGGCTCCCGCATCGACCCCGCGACCGATCTCCGCCCCGACTCCCGCCCGACTGTCAGGGAGAACGCACCGGTTCTTGGGGATATTGCAAAGGACTTCGATTTCAGCCAGCCCCCCCGGGCCCCGATGATCCTCAAACCCTACCCGAAGAAATAATTATTTTTTGGGCTCTGTAGAAATCATTTAGCCTGGTCCAAAAATCTTTAAAAAAAGTGAGGGTGACCCCCTCTCTCCCCAAGAGTGGGAGGCATCCCAAGGGGTGTACCCCTTGACCCCCACTCCGCGATGATTTTCGTTTCTTGCCCAGCGAGGGCTCTGGCGCAGGCGCCTCAAGCGACCCCAAAAAGGGGGTGGGAATGCTCGTAAAAACAAAATTAATTTTTAAATTTTCTACTACAACGGAATTCAGACAAGGATTTCTACAGAGCA
>Ga0187810_10000144_pt1 | contig 33483 bp, 25 predicted proteins | sample NC_wetland_sal_i_9_FD_132963 | JGI IMG/M metagenome (GOLD analysis project Ga0187810, IMG submission 132963) | Wetland sediment microbial communities from Neuse River Estuary, North Carolina, USA - ASW_5 | ecosystem: Environmental > Aquatic > Freshwater > Wetlands > Sediment | place: USA: North...
CCCAAGGGGAGCATCCCCTTGACCCCCTTTTTCCGAAACGATTTTAGTTTCCCTGCCCAGCGAGGGCCCGACGAGGCGCCCGAGCGACCCCGAAGGGGTGGGAATGCTCATAATAGTAAAGATAAATTTCGAATTTTCAATCACAGTGAAGTTCAAACAAGGTTTTCTACAGAGCAGAAAATTCCCTTCAAAAAAAGTATTTATCAAACCAATTTATTTGAATAGCTTCACAGGTTTTTCAGGGCCACGAGATCCTTCACGCCGACAAGTCTCCAGACCAGCGATCGTTCTTCTTCAGCGATCGCCGCCGGTGTGTCGTCAGGAGAGTGACCGAGCGCGGCCATGATATTTGACGAAAGGTTTCGCTCCACGATGAGATCGACAAACTTCTGCCGGATGATCTTCTTTTCTATCGAGTCGTGGACCTCTTCGAGGTATCCCTGGAGCGTAACGAACGTATACGAGGAAAAATCCTTCGTATACTTCTCGATCTCGACCGAGACGTACGGGCTCTTACGGAAATATTCGATCTTCTTCCCGTACTTGGTCGAGAGGAAGTACATGAACGACCCATCGAAAACGTACAGGAACGGTGCGATATACGGATATTTCTCACCCTGGAATGCGATCCGGCACACATAGCCTTTCTCTATCAGCCGATCATATTCCACTTTTTCCATCCGTGGGATCCTTATGATGTCCATGCACTCACAACAATCTCCGTTCCCAACAGAACCTGATAAACCTTGTCAAATTTACGCTGCGGGGAGTTTCTCAATCCCGAACCCGGCGTTTTTCCATGCTGCCATTCCTCCGAGGAGATTGACGACATCGCGGTACCGGTTTTTCAGGAGAATGCTTGCAGCAAGACTCCCCTTGTACCCGGCATCGCAGTACGTTACGACCGGCTCATCGCGCGGGACTTCATCAAGGTGCTGGGGGAGTTCCCCGATAAACCGATGCCAGGATCCTGGGATGTAGCCGACTGATCTCCGGTTTTTGATGTCGCGGACGTCGAGCACGAAGAGTCGTTCCTTTTCAAGCCGGTCCCTGAGCCGGGACGCGGTGCAGCTCGCAAAAGATGCGGTTTCCTGCGCAGCTTTCGACCATGCGGGAAACCCCCCGGCAAGATACCCGCGGAGATTGTCGTAGCCGAGACGTACGAACTGCCGGAAGACCGGGTCGAGCTCGCAATTGAAGTCATCGACGATCACGATCGGATCGGTGTAATTGAGAAACCAGCCCATGAAGGAGGGAAGCCCTTCGCGCCAGATCGAGAGGCTGCCCGGGATATGCCCGGAAGCAAAACTCGTCGGGGAACGGATATCGATGATCTGGCATACGGATCTGAGGGCATTGACTTCCGTAATCGCAAGAGGTCCCCGGTGCGGGAGCCCGTGAAGAACCGGGGCCCCTTCTGCATTCAGCTCTTCCATCTTCCGGAAGTACGGCGGATAATAAGGATTTTCCGTGACGCGCCGGGCGATGAACGCCTCCCGGCTGAGCGCGAGGAGGGGATTTGTGGATCTCTCGTACCCTGCGGTGGTGAACGGGTGGTCTGCAATCTCGTCGCCGCAGACCGAGCCGGCACCATGTGCCGGGCAGACAATAACCCCGTCACCAAGCGAAAGGATCTTGTTCCGGATGCTGTCGTAGATCTTCCCGGCCATCTCGCCTTTTCGCTCCTGCCCGTAAAAATCCGTGCGTGCGATATCACCGGCGAAAAGCGTGTCCCCGCAGAAGACCATCAGCGGATCTTCCGAGACTTCACGGTCTTTGAGAACAATCGAGATGCTCTCTTCGGTATGGCCGGGAGTTTCGTGCACGACCAGTTCCAGCAGCCCAAACCGGAAGGAGTCGCCTTCCCTGACCGTGCGGCCGTACCTGAACACGGGGTTTGCCCCATGGCAGATCTCCGCCCCGCACCGGTCAGCAAGCTCGCGTGACCCGATAACGTAATCCTCGTTACGGTGCGTCTCGAAAATGTGGGTTATCGCCATGTCATGGCTGTCTGCAATTCCGGTATAGATTTCACCATCCCGGCGCGGATCGATGACAGCGGCAATACCTCCCGATCCGATGATATAGGAATTATGGGCAAGTCCTTCGGAAACGATCTTCTCAAACAGCATGCTTCGTTCCTCTCCTTATGGTGCAGTAAGACCGTATCTGCCTATATACGTTATGAACCGCGGCAGGTGCGGGAATGATTCACTGGTACTATTGCCCCTGCCGGCTGGTATTTCAGACCTGGCTGTTTCCTGCGGGTGAAAATCATTCGATATAGGGATACCTGAGGATAACCGGGTCAGGTTCTCCCCCTTCCTGTGCGGCACGGATACGCCGGCAGAGTTCGCTGATGGGCACCGGTACGTAACCGGTGACTTCGGCGCTGACATTGATCCGCTTATCGGCAAAGCTGATGAACGGGTATTTCTCAAGATTGTTGTTGTGGTGGTGGCCGTGGATCACCCAGCCGTCAAAACCTGCCGGGACATCGGCCGGATCGTGGACAAGCAGGAACCGTAACCCCTCGTGCTCAAGCACAAGAGACGGAATTGCTCCCGGTATTCCCTCGTCATGGTTTCCCGCGATAAAGGTAATCCTGCCATTGAGCTGCCCGCGATAGTGTCCGGCGGATGGTGCTTTCCGGCCGAACCGTAAATCGCCGAGAAAATATACCCGGTTCTGAGAAGAAACCGTGGAATTCCAGTTCTGCACCAGCACCCGGTCCATCTCACCGACATCGGAGAACAGGAATGGCCGTGAGCAGTACCGGATAATATTCGCATGGCCGAGGTGGAGGTCCGCCAGCAGGAAAATCTCGTTTTCCGGAGAACTCCCCGCGCTTTCAATTTCAAAACCGGCTTTCCGGCGGAAACATTTCAGGGTGTCCTGCCAGCACGCCGGGTCATGGATGTCCGCTCCGGTTATCCAGTGCTTTCCTGCAAGATCATACTCCGCAAGGATCTCTTCACCATGCATGACGGTTACCCGGAGCCCGGTCTCATCAAGAAGCACGGGCCCGGTGGGCTGATGCGGCCGGCAACGGATACGATCAAGGGTTCGGCATACCGCTGAAAAAATTCCCGTGCCCGGTTCTTCCGTATCCCAGGGCATTTCACGGTCAATACTGGAAAAAACCTTCGCAGCACGTCCCGCATCCAGCTGGTTTACAATCGTTGCGTGGAACCATTTGCTGTCAGGCTTTGCGTCCCACACGTTGAGGCTGGTGACGATGGGTGTCAGCGCACTGCTGATCCCGTTTGTCAGGGAATGCAGTTCCCGGGATGGCCGGACCGAAAACGCAATAACGCTCCCGTGCATTCCCTCCTTCTTTTCGTACCCCCGGATCGTAAAAGGGACCGGATCATGGGATGACGCAACGCCGCTTACCGCATCGAGAAATTGTTCCGGGCTGGTCCCTTCTTTCAGGGTGAGCGGGCCAAAGAGCGTAACGTGCGGATGCCGCTCCATGTATTCTTCGATACCGGACCTGCTGGCGATGTTCGAAATTGCCTGTTTGATCCGCCATTTTGTCCGTGCAAGCCGGATCTCGACCAGATACGTATCCTCCATGGAAGGCAGCCCTTACGTACTGTATAGTGCGGGCTGTTGGGTTAAATCTTTGATTTTTCCCGGCAGGATTTTCAGTTCTCTCCTTGCAGTTCTCCTTGCAGATGTCTTTTCACTTACCCCAACCGATATCCTCTTTGTAGCTGAACGGCAAACATTCCATAACGCATGAATAAGGTCCCGTCTCCCGCACCGGTAAAAACCCTTCTCTTCGATATGGACAACACCCTTTTCGATCTTGAGGGAGCCCAGATCGCTTCCTGCCACGATGTTGCCCGGTTCCTGGGACAGGATGACGGGGACATGCTCTACAAGTACTTCCTGCGGCCTGTACGGGGATTTGAAGCGCACGAGAATATTCTCGATTACATGAACGAGCGGAACCTCCCGACCAATGGCACCTTTCACCACGCGTGCAGGATTTTCGAAGAACGAAAGCTCCAGCATATTTCGCCTTATGAAAGCGTGACAGAGACCCTGACCGAGCTCCGATCCCTTGGGTACCCGATGGCAATTGTCACCGATGCGCACTCCCGGGACGCGATGCGCCGGCTTGAAAAGACCGGGCTGCTCCTCTTCTTCTCCGGCATGATCTGCTATGACATGATACAGGTGAAAAAACCCGCTCCCCTGCCGTTCCTGACAGCACTCGGGATGATGAAATCCGGTTCCCATGAGGCACTCCTGATCGGCGACAGCCCGCGTCGTGACATCGAACCCTGCAGGAAACTCGGGATACGGACGGTTTATGCGCGGTACGGGGACCGGTATTCCCCTACGCGGGAAGAAGTGAAAGCCGATTTTACCATCGATTCCATGAAGGAACTCCTGGAAATTCTCTCCCGTGTCCGGTGACCGGATGCATCATCATGAGAGATTTATATTTAATAATCACTTAAAATCGGGCGCGATCAGACAGATTCCATCCATCGGCCCGTAATTTTTTGATTTTGCCGGGCAAATGACCAAAACATAAAAAAAAGAGTACGATAAACTTGAATGATATGTTCGTTCCAACAAAGATCTTTTTCACCAAGGGGGTTGGTGTTCATAAAGATCGCCTCGCCTCATTCGAACTGGCATTGAGGAAGGCCGGGATAGAAAAATGCAATCTTGTGTATGTTTCCAGTATTTTTCCGCCGAACTGCAAGCAGATCACAAAATCCGAGGGACTCAAGCAGCTCATGCCCGGCGGCATCACGTTCTGTGTCATGGCCCGGAACGAGACGAACGAGCCTAACCGTCTCGTCTCATCCGCAATCGGTCTCGCCCTGCCGAGCGATAATGCAGAATACGGGTACCTCTCCGAGCACCACGCGTTCGGCGAGACCCAGGAAAAGACCGGCGAGTATGCAGAAGACCTTGCCGCGACCATGCTCGCAACTACCCTCGGCATCGAATTCGATGTGAACCTCGCGTGGCAGGAGCGCGAACAGATCTATAAGGCGAGCGGGAAGATCATCAAGACCAAGAACACCTGCCAGTCGGCGGAAGGGGACAAGAATGGTCTCTGGACCACGACGATTGCCGTTGCGGTGTTTCTCTAATTTTTTTAGATCGCTCAATTTTTCTGCTCTGTAGAAATCCTCGATCTTATCGTTCTTCGAGAACCCTCTATCGTAGTTATGAGGGTGACCCCCTCTCTCCCCCAGAGGGGGAGGCAGCCCAAGGGGAGCCGCCCCCTTGACCCCCGAGGTTACGAATCTTCCGGATCAACCTTCTCGCCCAGCGAGGGCCCGAAAGGCGCCCGAGCGACCCCCGAAGGGGGGTGGGAATGCTCGCAATATCAGATCTTTTTTCTTTTTTGAAAAGAACGTGTTTTTCCCAATGAGGATTTCTACGGAGCAATTTTTCTTTACCTGTAAGTGTCAGAATTTTCCCTGTCGGTAACGCAGGAACCTTAAAAATTGAAAGAAATGGGGAACCATAAATTATTATTTTTTATCCGGTCGCGCCCGTGCGATTGCCTGCGCCCGTGCGATAGCCCGTATCTTTTCAGCGAGTGCCATCACCGCTTTCCGGGCCGGGCTGTTTTCCGGCACCCGTGATACCGGTGTTGCTGCAAGATCCGCGGCTTCGACTGCCGGGTCGTCCGGAATGACCATGAACGGTTCTTCGCAGCCGGTATCGACATGAGCGGCGCCGGTCTTGTACTTGTTGACCACGACAAAGATCCGCTCAGGTTCAAGGCCGAGCTGGGTGGCGATTTCCCGGATACGGGCAACAGTCCGGAGCCCCCGCGCACCGGGATCGCTGACGATAAGGAGCATATCGGGTTTCCCGATGGTCCCCCGGCTGATATGTTCCATCCCGGCCTCGGTATCGATAACGATGAATTTGTATTCGCGTTCGAGCTGGAGCATGCACTCGGACAAGAGATCGTTTGCAAAACAATAGCATCCGGTTCCCTCCGGCCTGCCCATCGCAACAAGATCAAATCCTTCTGCTTCTACGAGTGCCTGCCGGAACCGGAACCGGACATAGTCGTGCCGGTTCATGCCCGGTGGGATCTGCCGGCTGAATGCCTCCTCCCGCATGCTCCCGAGCGATTCTTGAACCGTTACGCCCAGGGCTTCGTGGAGATTTGCATTCGGGTCGGCATCGACTGCAAGGACCGGCTTTTCGCCGAGTTCGATAAACGAGCGGATGAGCATCGAGCTGACGGTCGTCTTCCCGGTCCCGCCTTTTCCGGATACTGCGATGGTGAATGAATGTGATGGCATGATGTGTCTCCCGCCGGATTTTTTATTTTACCGGTTCAGGCATTCCCGGCACGGATCCGCCGGGAGATCTCCGCGGCAGCGCCCATGATGGCAAGCGATCCGTTCCGGTCGGCAAACCGTATCCCGCAGCTTGGCGTGATGAGCGACTGTGCATCGAAGAGTTCTTTGGAAATCCTTGCGGTCATATGCCTGCGTATCGCGAGGTATTTCTCGTACAGGGAATCGACCGTCTCGGTGGAAAAGATCTTGTATTCGGCAGGAACGATCCCCCACGCGATAACGCCTCCGCGTTCCATATAGGAAATCACCGTGTCTGAATAGAGGAGGAATTCCTTTGCGGTGGTATAGGCATCGAAGGAGATGACCGCCGGGTCGAGCTCGATCACGAACTTCCAGTCAGTGTTCGAACAGCAGTGGATCCCGAGGCCTCCTTCGACCATGGATGCGATATCCTCCCAGCCGGCCCTGACCGTCGCGTGATCGATAGGTACGACCGAGGATCCCAGTGATGCGAGATAGGGCTCGTTGAGGACAACGAGGGTTTCTGCAACACCGGTCTTTGTTCTCATCTCCGCTTCGCACCAGCGTGCCTTGAGGGCGATCATCTTGGAGAGCACGTCTGCGATCTGCGAATCGTAATAGATCGGCCGCTTGTTCGCGTCCACGACCTGCATGCCGAAGGTGACCGGCCCGGTGACCTGGCACTTGAGATACCGGGAACCAACCGGGCGTCCCATCATCTCGATGAATGCCGAGGCATACTCCGGGTGGAGAGCATAGGAGGCGAAGTTTCCCTCGACATAGTCCATGTAGATCCGCTCCATCGCTGCGGTCTGGTCGCGGGAGCTGTCGAAGAGGAGACGGTCCTCGCGGATGAGCCTGCCGGGCAGCTGCTCGGAGTCGTTGAAGACTATTGCTTCGAGCTGGCCCCGGTCCGGCAGGGTGGGGATGTACGGGAATCCCGGGAAGATGGAAAGGACATCGCTACAGGCCTCTTTTGGGTCGGTGTGGGGAAGGGCCCCGACACCGGTCGCGAGCGAGTGGGGCGGGGAGATCATCTTTGCCATGGTTCACTCCTTCCTGTTCCGCGACTCTTCCAGTATTTCCTGTACCATGGGGAAGAGCGTAAGGTCCGTATGGGGGAGGAACGTGCTCGAGGTGTACTCGTCCATGAACGATGCCTCGGCATTGAGTTCGATATACGCAATCCTGTACGCGATCTCATCAAGGGTCTTGCGCTTCGACCGGTTGATCAGGGCCATGTTGGCTCCGGCAACCGCACCGTTCCCGATATTCTTCACGTGATCGATTCCTATCTCCGGGATGAGCCCGATGATCGTCGCGTTCTTCTTGTTGAGATAGTTACCGAACGCCCCGGCAAAGTAGATGGTCGAGATCTCATGGCGTGTGACGCCGGCCTCTTTCATCAGGGTCACGCAGGCCGCATGGATCGATGCCTTGCTCATGATCAGGTTCTTGATGTCGTTTTCCGTAATGACGATATCCTTCCCGATACCGGTCTCTTTCTCCCATACGACAACAAACTCAGGGAAATGCGTGCCTTTCCGGACCCGCGGGTTTTCTATACCGGTATTAATCCGGCCCGTGCGATCGATGACCCCGGCGACGAGCAGCTCGGCAAGAAGATCGATTAAGCCCGACCCGGTGATTCCCCGGGGTTTCACCTCGTTGATGGTCGTAACCGATGGCTGGAGGGTCACCGGATCGAGCGTCACTTTCTCGATAGCCCCGGGGTTTGCCCGCATGCCGAAGAGGACTTCCCCGCCTTCGAGTGCAGGTCCGGCCGCGCCGGCGCAGGAGAACATCCACTCTTTATTCCCAAGGACGACTTCGAAGTTTGTCCCGATATCTATCATGAGCGAGATCTCCTCCCGTTCTCCCATGCCGCACGCGAGAATGTCGGCTATGATATCGCCGCCGATGAAATCGCTGACGGCGGGGAAGGCAAAGAGCCCGCAGTTCTGGTTGCAGGTTATCCCGATCCTTGTTGCTGCGACCGAGAGCGCCCGGCGAACTACCGGGACGTATGGCTCTGCAATCATGTATGCCGGATCGATGCCAAGAAGCATGTGCGTCATTACGGTGTTGCCGGCAACGACGACTTCATAGATGTCCTCCCGGTCTATTCCCGCATTGTCCGCGGCAGCGGTGAGCGCCGTGTTGATACTTTCTACTGCAAGGGCCTGGAGTTTTGCAAGGCCGTTTTTCCGGGCAAAATTCACCCGGGCGAGAATATCCTCGCCGCAGCTGATCTGCTTGTTATAATTCGAGGCGATACCGGCAACCTTGCCGGTGACAAGATCCCAGAGATAGACGACAATCGTGGTCGAACCGAGATCGACGGCGGCCCCGTACAGCCGTGCTGCGGTATTGTTTTCCTGCAGGTCGATGAGACGATACCCGCCCGGAACGAGCGCGATGGTCCCGGTCACCTTCCAGTCGCTGTGCCGCAGTATCGCCGGGGTCTCCCGCAGTACCTCGAGGGGGGCGTACATCTTCTCGGCCACCGGCCCGCCGGATTTCTGGATTGCCCAGAGGAGCCTTGAGAGGTCGGGAGAGGGGTCCGTGAGGGTCGGTGGCTGCATCTCGACATAGAATTTACGGACCGATGGCCGGAATTCTATCGCTCCCTCGTCCTGGGTGATCAGGATTTTTTGTTCCTGGATCAGGGAACTTTCCGGGATGTTGACCTTGATATCGCCGTCGACCGATGTCATGCAGGCAAGGCAGGCGCCTTTCCTGATCTCTTCTTCGTTGAAGAACCGGGAATATTTCTGGAGGTCGAAGGTTGTCTTCCCGGAGAGGACGAACATCACGCATTTCCCGCATTTTCCCTGGCCGCCACAGACAACGTTGACGTTGAGTCCCGCTCTCTGTGCAGCGTCAAGGATAGTGCAGCCTCGTTCGACTTCGATCTTCCGGTAGCTCGGAAGGAACGTTACCGTTGGCATCGGTTACTTCCACTCCTCGTGCAGGTATTCGCCGATCTCCGCGGCGTCCCTCGGCCCAACGAGCACTTTCCATCCGGTTGCTTCCTCGATCCTCCCGGAGAGCGGGGATGCATACCCGGGAATGATCAGCTTGCGGTGAGAGACTTCGTTCTCGACGTCGAACTTCCTGATCGCGTCGCGGACCAGGGTCTCGCTAAGCTTGCCGGCCGCGACTGCGGTCAGCACCGATAATCCTTCAGTGTCAACGATGAGCATGAAGCATGGTACCCTTGTTGATTCAAGGTACCCTTCGAGCGTGAAGAACGTGAGCGAGAAGTTCACGGTCATGAGGACGGGTGCATCTTTGCCGGGCGAGCCGATGCGGTACAGCCCGGGGTTCATCTGGATCGGCTTCTGGGGATCGGTGTACACATTCTGGCAGAGCGTCAGCGCTGCTTTCGCGGACGCCGATGAGAGCGGGGAGGTGACGATGACGGATGCATACTTTACGATCCCAAGCGCTATAGCGGCGTCCTCGTGTCCGGTCAGGGTCGTATCGAGATAGACCGGGTACCCGAGTTCGGGAGCCGTCCGGGTTATAGCGAGTTGCCGGATTGTCGTTGTCGCGGTTACAAAATCCCCGAGCGAAACGGGAGCGAGGTCCATGACAAGGTCCTGTACGCCTTCGGCGCAACACTCTTTTGCGAGTTGTGCGAGATCGTCAAGACCATGGGCACGGATTGCGAGCGGGCAGCCGTGCTGTTTTGCGATTGCGCACATCTCTTTTACATTCTCTTTTGTTGCCGCATGGAGCAGGGGACGGTACGTACCGCAGTGAATGAGGGCTGCCCGGAGGGCATCCGTGTTGCCGGAGATGAGAATGAGCGGGAGATCCGCTGTGCCTTCGATCGCAGCGACCGCATCGGCAAACTTCCCGACCGAACCGCTTGCGTTCTCGATCGCGATCCCGTTGAACTTCAGTTCCGTGCCTACCCGGACAAAAGACTCGTCCCTGACTCGCTTAGTTACAGCGATTATCTCATCGGCCGGCTGGGTATCCTTGACCCGGAAGAGAACTCCCGGCGGGTGGTAGAAGGTCTTCTCGTGCCGGTAGAAGACGAACTCTTCGCCGACCGCAAACGACCGTTCACCAACGCCGATCTTCACGAGCCGGATGGGTGGACGGGTGGTAGCGCCGAGGACTGACTTTGCCTCGTCGCTTAAGTATGGGCAGAGCTCGACATCTGCTTTTCCCCCGGCGAGCTTCATGGCAAAGGTAAGGCAGGTCGGGTCGCCGCATTCCTTGCAGTTCTTCTTGGGCAGGAGCTTGTAGATATCGAGTGCTTTGAGCGCCATCTCACTGGCCTCCCATGGGTGCGATACCGGTTTTCATACTATCGAACGCTTTCCTGAGCAGGCCGATTGTCTTCGGGTGCCGGACGCAGATGATCTCGGCACCTGCGACCGCCGCCGCGATCCCGGTATAGAACTCCCACGTGGCAGCGATCTCGTCCTGCACCGCGGGTTCGGCCTCGCGGACTTCCTTGACGGTCAGCGAGTCGATCGCGGAGCAGATCATCGGCATGGCGAGATCGGCGTCCCCCTTGAGTGCCGAGAAACGGATCCGCTCCATCGCGGAATAGGAGTATTCGAACCCGTACCCGAGTGTCCCGGTATAGGGGTCGATCACGATGTGGTCGTGCTGGACGCCGATCTCGCGGAGGAGGATATTGAGCTGTTTTGCGAGGTTGATATCGATGGGCGACTGGGCTATGACCGAGTGGTTGTACGCAAGAGCCGCTGCCGCAATGCTGCGGTACCTGCTCGCTTCAGCCGTTCCGAGAAGAAGGCGCTCTCCCTGCCCGGCTTCCCCGCATTTCTGGAAGACCTCGCTGTCGATCTTCGGCTCGTTGGACCCTTCGATGATGAGCGGAAGGCCGGTCGAGGAGAGCACGGTCTCGACTGCTTTTCCGACAGCGGGGAGATCTGAAAAATTCCGCTGCTTTGTGCTGGTCAGGTACAGCCGGATGATGTCCGCACCGTAGGTCTTCTCCGCGGTCTTTGTCCATTCGGGAAGGTCGTCGAGCAGGTCGCCGCAGTAATTCCTGACAATGGGTGACCAGTAGACGGGGTTGTCGCAGAGCTCAAAGGCAATGAGCGGAGGGGAATTGGCCTGCAGGTTTTTTTCCAGGAAGGGAAGAGTTGCGCCGCCACCGATCCGGTATGATACCGATCGTGTCCCCCCCTCGGATTTTGTTGCCCCGATGGTTACGTTGCCAATAGTACCGGTCCAGCCGAAGTTGATGTCGTATCCCATGGTAATCCTCACATCAGCGGTTTCATCGAGAGGGCGGGATGCTTCACCGACTCTAAGTAGATCGTCAGATCTTCGATGGTAGTCGCGTTGTTCTCATCGGCTATCTTTTCGAAGAAATCCGGTTTTCCGGCTTCGGCCAGTTTCTTCACCATGCGTTCTTTCAATTCTTCCTTGAGCTGCGAGGGCATCCAGACCAGGCGTTCGATACCGCCTTCGCCCTGGAGGAACCGGTCCGAGAGGATATAGTTCTTCGAGATCCCGGCAAAACCCGGGGTCTGCGCACCGCCGCCGATCGTCCCGGCAAGGGTCGAGAAGCTCATGCCCGAAGGTGTGATGCCCTTGAACTCCCGGTTGACCACCATGATCCCGTTCACTTCGGGGAGCATAAGGGCGATCGCCTCGAAACATCCGCAGCAGGTCATGGGGTATTCCATGACGCTGTAGAGCGAGCAGCGGTCGATCTCGCCATGGCTTGCTTTCTTCACAAACCTGTTGATGCCTTCGAACTCGCCAGTCAGGGCGTTGATGACCGGACCTTTCTCAATGGGCTGGTTTGCGCCGGATGGTGAGATCTCGTACGCGATCTTCCCGTCTAGCCAGCTGATGGCACCGCAGAGTGCGGGCCGTTCGGGCGTGATGATGCAGACATGGTTGGGGGCAAATGTCTGGCAGAGCGTGCAGGAATAGTAGGTGCTCACGTCCTTGTCGCACATCCCCTTGATGCGGGCGTCCCGTTCCCCATATACCTTATCAGCCTCCTTCCGTGCAACGTTCACTTTTTCCGGGTCGGTGATCAAAGTGACCGAGACCGCGTCCAGCAGTTGCGGAAAGTCCATCCGGAATTTGCTCGCAAGTAACTTGCCGATGTGCTCTATCCTGATTCCCTTTGCTACGACTTCTTTTGAGATCCTGACCCAGATTAAGTCACGCTGTGCAACGTGCCACGAGCCTTCGCCGTAGTTGACGAAGTTGTGGATCCTCCGCTCGAGGACCGGCTCGTAATCTTTCCGCATGTTTTTGCCGGAGACTTCGATGATAATCCCGAGCGGGTTGGCCGAGCCCTCTTTCATATCCGTGATCTCAGGGCCGATGACCGTGACTTTTCCATCGGTGATCTCCGAAGGTTCACGCATACGGAGGATTTCGAAGGCCGGGGCTCTTCCGCCGCCGAACTCGACGTACATCTCCTCTTTCCGGATGCTTTTGCCTTCGAATGCCGGTGAACAGCCCATCGGGATTGGGATCGCAACGACATTGACCCTGATTCCCTTCTTCTCCATGCCGACCCGGACAACATCGTCTGCATCGGAATGGATCCATTCCCCGCCGGAATACCCGTCCAGCGAGAGGATGGGGAACCCGAGCACCCGCATTCCGTCGACAAGTGCTATGTCCTCGTCGCTCATGCCGGGGAAGACGATAACGATGGCTTTTGCACGCTCTGCTGCATAAGCAAGGAGGCGGGAGGTGTCGCCCGGGGTGACGCCCCCGAACATCATGGCGACCCGTGCGACAATGTCGACAAAATGGATGCCGTACTGCGGGGTCGATCCGAGCGGGATGAGCCGGTAGTCGAGCCCGAGTTTCACGCCGGCGTCCGTAAGGGTCGGGACGATCTCGCCCGCCAGGAACGTGAGCATGTATTTTTCCTGGAGTTCCCGGCAGATCGCCGCTGCCGCGTCCGCACCCCGGGGCTTTCCGACAATCAGTGCGAGACCAAGAATACTCCCGTCAACAAGCGAGTACCCCAGTTTCCGGATGACCGTGTCGCTGATGAACCCGGTATACGGTGGCTGCTCCCTGCCCTTTGTCGCGGTCGTATCCGCGAGGATACACTCTGCTGCGACGATGGGGTTGCTGCCCGTTTTCGAGAAAACATCGAGTGCGGCTTTTGGATCGTGCACCTGGATGCCGGTCAGCGCAAACGAGATGGGAAGGTGATAAGCGGTCTCCTCGTAGGAGAACGAGTTCTTAATCGTGGCAACTTTCGCTTTTAAGAGTTCTTCGCCATTTTTTTTGGCCAACTCCACGTCGGTCATCGTCTTCTGCCCTCTGATCATGGGTTTACCCGGTAAGATAGATATAGTTTCGTTATCCGGCCGTAATTGGTGGGAATTGGACGGTTGTCATGCTGCCGGCTTCCGCGCAAGATACCTGCATTCAACCCGGAGCTGGATAACAAATATTTATACCCTTTTAAATAGCACACTTCATAACGAGAGGGAGAAAATGGGTTTAACGCGAATTAATCCGGTTATAATTGCATTCCTGATGTTTTTTGTCGTGCTCGTGATTGTGCAGCCGGTCGCTGCTGAAGGAACCGTGTCCATTGCATACAGCGGATCCGGTGGGGCCTATATCGGCGACAACGTCTTCTTCAACGGAGTCGATACGGCCAGCAGCACGCTCCTTATCAAGATCAGCGGTCCCGGGCTCCCGTCCGGGGGCGTACCCCTGTACAACCTGTCCGGCGACGCCGGGACCGGCAACCCGATTGAGGTAAATCCTGACGGCACCTGGAAACTGCTATGGTCCAGTTCCAGTGTCATTGGCATCGAAAAGATGCAGACCGCACGGTATTATTTCACCGTGCAGGATGTTGCCCATCCCGACCTGACCTCGACGGTCTCTGTCCTGATGAAGAAACCGACATTCTACGCCAGCGCAAGCCCCAACCCTGCGAATAAGGACGATTATATCGTACTCACGGGAAATGCTGAAGGGGTTACCAGCAATGTCAAGATCGATGTCACGGACAGTACGGGAGCTGTTCTCCACACATTCCTTGCCCCGGTCAGTGCTGACGGGTACTTCAATTACGGGTTCCATGTCGATATGGTGCCCGGCCAGTACACTATCACGATAAGCAGCCCTTCGACCAACAATACCCTCCGCATGCCCTTCACGGTCGCTGCGCCCCAGGCCCCCGTCGCCATCGCAACCCTGTCACCCGTTACTACTGTGCCACCAACCAATCCCGGTTCGCAGGTACCAACCCCGGTTTCAACAAGTGTCGTGAGCGCACCGGGCAGCGGTGCGATCTCCCTTGCTTCAACGCCGGCAGGGGCACAAGCTTACCTCGATTCGGTACTGATGGGAACAACCCCGCTGACCATACCCAACGTTGCCGCCGGATCCCACCAGATCGATATCAAGGCACCGGGCTACATTACGTATACTGTCCAGCAGACGGTGAAGGATGGCGAAACTGCCACGCTTTCCCCAACCCTCCTCAAGAGCACATCCTTTACCCCGCTGTCACCATTCACTGCAATTCTCGGCGTCCTGATATTTGCCGGAGCGACAGTATTCTGGCACTCAGGCCGGAAAAAAGAGTAACCCTATTTTTTCCGCGTTCTCCCGCGTTTTTCATCAGTGGCTTACCGGTTTAATGAAATTGTACTGAAATCATGGAAGTCCATGGCACTACGCGACCATAAAATATAACGGATGAAGTGACCAAATTCTATCCCGCAACCGGTGGTTTTTTGTTAAAAAAATTCTCTTTTATCGCCCACATGCCCGATGATCCCGGATCGCTCCACAAGGCGGCCGAGATCATTACGAAATACTCAGGGAACATCAACCGTATCCAGTTCGACCGCAGGATCGATCCGGGAACCGTTTTTTTCGAGGTCACGGCAACGGGTGAATCCTACGCGGAGATCACCCGCGATCTCGCAGCTATCGGGTACCTCCAGACTTCGCTCAGGCCATTGAGCTTCCTGAAGTTCTGCATTTATATTCCCCAGCACAAGTCCGGCACCCTGTTCGAGTTCCTCCAGTTCACTACCGCTGCGGGGGCGAATATCGCGTTCATCGATTTCGACGATCGGGGCCGGCATCCTGACCGGCTCACGGTCAGCCTCAATCTCGAACAGAGCGGGATTGTCGACACGTTACTCGACCAGCTGAAGTCCCGGTACCGGATCGATATCCTCGAATACGATACAACGGGAAAACATCTCGACGATACTGTTTTTTACGTCCGGTACGCCCAGGCCGTGCGGGAGATAATCGGGGAATCGGAAGAGGCCTTCATCCTCTCGTTCCTCGCAGATACCAACCACATCGCCCAGGAACTTATGGAACGGGGCTGCGATCCCCGGCAGGTCTTCGAGAGCGTCCTCCTGACCGGGCGGACCATGCGGGAGACGACCGGGGAACGGTTCTATGCGGACGTGCAGAAGATCGCGGTCCCGGGAGGGATCACGATCTTCTGTTTCCAGGTCCCGTGCGGCGGGAATGTCTTTGTCATCGATACACCTGCCGAGCGGGTCATTGTCGATACCGGGTACGGGATCTACCACGATGACGTGATGACCATGCTTTCGCACTACGGGCTTTGCGATGAGCGGCAGGTCTCCCGGATCATCGTCACTCACGCAGACGCCGACCACTGCGGGGCGGCCGGCTACTTCACCGCCCCGGTCCTGATGCACCACGGTACCCGTACGATCATGGAGACCAATAACCGGGCCTACGGGTCCCGGAACGAATCCTCGGTCCTCGAAGCGTTCTATACAAAGATGATCAACCTCTTCTCGAAGTTTGAAGTTCCAAGGGATGTCCGGTGTTTCCCGGAAAGTACCGGGTCGACCCAGGGGATATTCCCCGTCATCGACCGGCTCAGGATCGGCGATCTCGAACTCGAAGTCCTTGACGGGCTTGGCGGGCATACCTACGGGCAGGTCTTCCTGTTCTCACCTGATTATGGGCTCCTGTTCGCGGCCGACACCGTGATCAACTTCACGAGTCTGACCAAGGACCGGGCCGATTACAGTTCTCTCGCTGCGTTTCTTGTCACATCCGTGAACGTGGACAGCGAACGTGCCCGGCAGGAGCGGCGGGCTCTCCTCGAACTCGCGCAGGAGACCGATGAGAGGATGCAAGCACACGGGCGGCGGTGCCTTATCTTCGGCGGCCACGGGGCAGTGTCCGTGCTCGAAGGCGGCAAGCTCTCGGCGTTCGGGGAGATCGAGCGTTACGAGCCGGCGAAAAAAGGGCAGAACTGAAAATCATCCGGTTTTTGGGGAAATCCAGGTTCCGGTGCTTTGTTGAAATCCCCGTTTTAATTCCGTTATTTTTAATTCCGTTATAAGAGAGAATTAAAAAAAATAATTTTTGTTTTTGCGAGCATTCCCACCCCTTCGTAAGTCGCCCGGCCGCCCCATCGGGATCCTGCCGGGTGAGGCAGTTGAAATCGCGAAGATTGATTCTGGCAGGGAAAACAGGGTTCTCTGCCTTGTGTCGCTCTCTCCCCGGTGCAACAGAATACGATTGGCCTTCTTTCCACCAGGTAGTTAAAGGAACCACCATTTATTGTTCAACGGAATTTTGTTTATCGGCGATCCGGTATGCTCCGTTTGGTACGGCGATCTCGAACCTCCCTCCTTTGCCCGGCTCCCCGGTCTCTTTGATCGTGATTCCGGTCATATCCAGGATCTCCCGGGAAATGGCCAGTCCAAAACCGGTGTTCTTCCCGAATCCCCGGGCAAATATCTTCTCTTTTTCCTCATCCGCCACACCGTAACCGTCGTCTTCGCATACAATGATCCCATCGTCCTTAGATTCTTTGAACGAGAACCGGATTGTCGTTACCCTGCCACCATGCCGCAGGGCATTATCCATCAGGTTGAAAAAGACCTTGACAATCAGCGGATCTGCAAATACCTCGGTGCTGGCAGGAAGATCGTTTTTAAGCGTGACCTCTTCAAGCGCGGCACCCGTTCCCGCACGGTCCACAAGGGTCCTTAAGTCCTGCCATGCCGCGGCACGGAGACCGATCTCCTCGTATTCCTTGGTGAACCGGATCATAGCGGTGATCCGGCTGGCTGCATCCGTGATCCGGGAGAAATAGTTTTCAGACGAGGGATCGGGAATTTTCGTGTGGAGCAGTTCGACAAACCCGTTCAGCACCTGAAGCTGGTTGTTGATGTCATGGCGGGTGATGCTTGAGAGGAGGTTGAGCTGCCTGTTTGCCCGCAGGATCGCCTCCTCCATGCGTTTCCGTGAGCTGATATCCCGCATCGAGATGAGTATGGCGGGAGAACCCTGGAACTGGATCCTCTTTCCGATCGACTCGATCCAGATCCGCCTCCCGGTTGCAGTCACCGCCTGGTAATTCATGGGATAACTGTCGATCCCCTGGGCAACCTGGCCGAAGTCATGAAGAACCTGGGACCGCGATTCGGGCGCGATGAACTCCATTACGCTCCTGGTACCGGATCGATACGATTCTCCCGTTATATCGAAAATGGTCGCAAGGGCACGGTTCCGGAAGAGAACTACCCCGGTCATGGAAACGATCAGGATGCCGTCCAGCGAATTCTCGATGACCATCCTGAATTTCTCTTCGCTCTCGCGGAGCGCCCGCTCCATCCGGGTGCGTTCGATCTCTGCTGCGGCTTTCACGGCAATGATATCCATGATCTCCTGCAGTGACGGCGAGGACGGGATCGGGCTCCGGGAAAGCGCTGAGAGGATACCAAAGACCTCGCCCCCGGAATTCCGCAGGGCTGTACCGATGTACCCGCGGATATTGAGCCGGGCAAGGTCCCTGCTCTCCGGAAAGAGCGGGGCGACATTGTCGGGATACAGGCAGAATCCTCTTTCAGCGACAAGCTCTCCGGGAGTTCCCCCGAGGACATACGCGAAATCAGGGACCTCCTTCCCGTCAAGCCGCATGGACAGGACGTTTACCGTCTGTTTGTCAGGCTGGATCTCGCCCACCATGACGCAGTCGGCCCCCAGCCATAAACTGACGTTTTCCGTAATCTTCTGGAGAGAATTGAGGCCGGTCGTTCCTACCATGCTCCTGACCAGGGCCTGGTATGCGGACTCCATGACCCTGCGCTCCGTAATGTCCTCGACGTTTGAGAGAACGTAGGGCTTCCCTCCCATCAGGATGATGCTGGATGAAAACCGGCAGTGCCGGATCTCGCCGCTTTTTATCCGGCACTTCACTTCAAGGCCGTACACGTACCCCTTATCCCTGAGAGCGGAGCTCATCCGATCATGTTCGTCCGGGCTGGCAAAGATCCCCAGGGTTTCCGGCGTTTTACCGATTACCTCGTCACGGGAATACCCGGTACTTCTCAGGAATACATTGTTGACATCGACGAATGTTCCATCAAGTGCAGATACGAGCGTGAGCGAAACCGGGCTGCTCCGGAAGACCGTGGCAAATTTGTTCTCCGATTCCCGCAATACCGTTTCCGCCCGCTTCTGCTCGGTGATGTCCAGCGCAGTAAAGGTAATGCCGCGGGACAAATCCGACGGATCGACAGGAGTCGAGGAAAGGAGGACATCGATAATCGTCCCGTCCTTTTTCTGCCACCGGGTCCTGACCTCCCCGGACCCACTCCGGATGATCCGGGCACGACTCTCGCTGCCGGTATGGTCGTAGTCCTCCTGCGCCGGGTAAAGGAACCGGGCGGATCTGCCGGTGAGTTCTTCAGAAGTATACCCGGTGATGGCGCAGAGCTGGTCGTTGACGGTCCGGATAATCCGGCCGGAGACGACACCGATACCGACAGGGGCGACACGGATTATGCCGCTGAGGCGCGACTCGCTCTCCCGCAACGCTGCTTCAGCGGTACGGCGCAGTTCCACCTCGGATAGTGCCTCGATATTCCGGGTATAATAGGAGTTGAGCGGAAAATAGGCGATGATGACGGCAAGCCCGCTTACAAAGAGGCTGGTAATCAGGTTCGAACGCCAGTCCGGAGGGAAAGGATAGAGGAACTGGCCGGCAAACTCAAAGACCGTCATCGAGGCAAATGTCACGATGAAAACAAGGAAAAGCTTCTGATCCACCGGTGTCGGCTCAGTTTTGCGGTCCATGGTGAGTGATTATAAGCTTTTAATCAATAAAGGCTCTGAACTGCCCGGAAAAATAAAAAAACCCTGTTTTTTTTACGAATGCGAGGGATGCCGGACGATAATTCCCGGATAATTCCACTTCAGTTTTTCAAAGATGAACTTAATGTCCTGTCGCGGGGCAGAAACCGGTTATCCCGGGTTGCAAAAATATCTTAATACGCGTAATTCGTCACGATTATCTCGGACGCCCCATATCGTTTCTCGCCCTTGCAGTTGATGAACCGTTTTGCCAGCACTTCCTCGGTATGGAAATCCGTGTAGAGTTCCTCAATCTCGGGAACGTTCGAATTGCTGAGCATGAAGTTTACTTTCTTCTTCGTCAGGTTTTTGCATACCCCGGCGAGGCGCTGCTGGTCCCCGATCCTGAAACCCGTGGAATTGTAATCGGTGAAACTCGCGGTACGGGATACCGGGTGATAAGGAGGATCAAAGTACACGAAGTCGCCCTTCTTTGCCTTCTTCGCTACCGTTTCAAAATCTTCGTTGAGGATTTTTACCTTCCGGAGCAAAGTGCTGAATTTCCGTATCGATTCTGCCGTGGGAATGGTCTGCCGGGCGTAACGCCCGAAAGGAACGTTGAACTTCCCCTTGCGGTTGACCCGCCAGAGGCCGTTGAACCCGTGCTTGTTGAGATAGAGCAGGAGGGCCGCACGCTCGGCAGAGTTGCCGGGAGATTCGATGAGGCTGTTGAACTCGGCTTTCAGGGCATTGAACGAGTCTTCATCGTTTACGAACTTCTCGTCTGAGATTGCGTGGATCAGGCCCTCGGGATCTTCTTTGACGATCGTATAGAGGTTGACCAGTTCCTTGTTGAGGTCTGCTATGACGGCCGGTCCCAGCCGTTTGTGGTTATACAGGTGCACCGTCAGCGCCCCGCCGCCGACAAACGGTTCGTAGTAGGTGTTCCACTCCTCCGGTAGGCGCAACTCAAGTTCCCTGAGGAGCTGCCGCTTCCCGCCGGCCCATTTCACCAGAGGCGTAATCACTGGTTAAGTGTTTATAAACAAGCCATAAAGATCTATCCCTGTCAGGATCGCGTATGAATGAAAAACGTTTTGGAATTTCCCTTTGCCCTCTCATTTTTGCGATTTGAAAATATCCGGATAACTGCGATATTCTCTTCTACTTTGTGCATGCAAGTTTTTACGGGAATATATGGAGAGCCACAGGGTACAGGAAATGATGCAGCTGATGGCATCAAAGATCCGGGCGATTGCGAATACGATCTCCGATGAAGACGTAGGAAAATTCCTTGACGAACTCCTCAGGGCAAAACGCATCTATGTCATCGGGGCCGGAAGATCCGGGCTTGTTGCAAAGGCGTTTGCCATGCGGCTCATGCACCTCGGGCTCTGTGCGTACGTCGTGGGCGAGACGATCACCCCGGCGCTGAACAAGGGCGATCTCATCGTCGTCTTCTCCGGGTCCGGGAGGACAAAGACCGTTGCCGATATCGCCGAGACTGCAAAAGAGCTCGGGGCGCACATCGCTCTCATCACTTCGAATGCGGACTCGCGGATCGGGAAGATCGCCGACTGCTGCGTGATCATCGAGCATCACCGGGATGCGGTCGAGGACGATGCCGTGGAGTTCGAGATCCGGCAGATGATGGGCGACCACAAGTCGTTCGCCCCGCTCGGGACCCTCTTTGAGACAGCCTCGATGATCTTTGGCGATGCAGTGATCTCCCGGCTCATGGAGATCACAAAGACCGATGAGTCAGCGCTCAAGGGCCGGCACACGAATATCGAGTAATCGAATACCCGGGCGATTAAAAAATTCCGGGAGTAAACGGGAGGACGGGAATGAAGTTTGCAGAACGGGTCGGGTCCATCGAGCTCTCGGGGATCCGGAAGATTTTCGAGGCTGCGGGGCCGGACTCTATCAATCTCGGCCTTGGCCAGCCGGATTTCGATACGCCGCAGCACATCAAGGACGCGGCGGTAAAGGCGATATGTGAGGGAAAGACCGGTTATACACCGGGCACCGGTATCCCGGAACTCCGGGACGCTATCTGCAAAAAGTTCAGACGCGAGAACGGGCTCTCTTACACGCCCGACCAGCTCATCGTCACCGCAGGTGCGAGCGAAGCGCTCCATATCGTGATGCAGGCACTCGTCGGCCGCGGGGACCGTGTCCTCTGCCCCGACCCGGGCTTTGTATCCTACATGTCCCTCGCTTCTCTCGCGGACGGGACCCCGGTCAGCGTCCCGCTCACGAAAAATTTTCATATCGATGTCGAGAAGGCGAAGGTCCTGCTCGATGATGCGAAACTCTTCATTCTCAATTCACCGTCGAACCCGACCGGTGCGGTCGAGCCCAAGGAGTCGATCAAGGCAATTGTTGAATACGCGGCCGACAAGGGCGTGACGGTCGTGTCCGATGAAGTGTACGAGCATTTCATCTATGGCGCGAAGCACTGGAGCGCTGCACAGTTTGGCGAGAACGTGGTCACCATCAATGCGACCAGCAAGACATACGCGATGACCGGGTGGCGCCTCGGGTACCTCGCGGCCTCACAGGAGATCATCAGCGAGTGCCTCAAGGTCCACCAGTACTGCCAGGCTTGTGCGACTTCGATATCCCAGTACGCTGCGCTGGCGGCGTACACGGGGGACCAGTCTCCGGTTGCAATGATGCGGGACGAGTACCGGGTCCGGCGCGACATCCTGTGTGGTGGCCTCGCGGACCTCGGCTTTGAATTCCCCGTCCCGGAAGGGGCCTTTTACGCGTTCGTCCCCATGGAGCCGGCGGTTACGCAAAAGATTATCGATGCAGGCATCGTAATTGTTCCCGGTTCTGCATTCGGGAAAAATGCGCCCGGCTATGCACGGTTCAGCTACGCGAATTCGCGGGAGAACCTCCATACGGCGCTCAAGAGAGTACAAAATGTGGTACGTGGTTGATCATGGTTAAGGAACTATTGCGGAAATTATCCAATGCCCACGGTGTGTCGGGCAGTGAAGGCAGTGTTTTTTCGGTTATCAAGAAGGAACTCAAAGGGCACGTGGACGAGATCCGCGAAGACCCGATGGGCAACCTGATCGCGATCAAGAAAGGCAACAAGTTCAAGGTCATGCTTGCGGCCCACATGGACGAGATCGGCCTGATGGTGAAGTACATCGATGACCGGGGATTCATCCGGTTCGTCACGCTCGGCGGCTGGTACGGCCCCACGCTCTACAGCCAGCGGGTCATCTTCCACACGGTAAAAGGCCCGCTCTACGGTGTCATCGGCGGCAAGCCCCCGCACATGATGGATGAGGACGAGCGCAAGAAGGGCGTCAAGATCGAGGACATGTTCATCGATGTCGGAGCCTCGAAGCGCGAGGAAGTCGAGAAGCTCGGGATCGAGATCGGGACGCCGATCACGATCGACCGCGAATTCACGGAGCTCGCAGGCGAGCGGGTGACGGGAAAAGCGTTCGATAACCGTGCCGGTGTCGCGATGCTGATCAAGACGTTAAAAGAGGTCAAGTCGCCGCTCACCATCTACGCGGTCTTCACCGTGCAGGAAGAGGTCGGCCTGAAAGGCGCACGGACGAGCGCTTACGCTCTCGACCCCGACTGTGCGATCGCGACCGATGTCACGATCCCGGGCGACCACCCGGGCATCGAGATGAAGGACGCTCCCTGCGAGATGGGCAAGGGCCCGGTCATCACGATAGTCGACTCCAGCGGACGCGGCCTCATCGCGAGCCGGAAGATGGTGAACTGGCTCAGGGCCGCAGCCGAAGCAAACCAGGTCAACGTGCAGCTCGAAGTGGGAAGCGGGGGAACGACCGATGCGACCGCGATCCACCTGACAAAGGGCGGCATCCCGAGCACCACGGTCAGCATCCCGTCACGGTATATTCACTCGCCGTGCGAGGTTCTTGACCTGCACGACATCGAAGAGGGTGTCGTGCTGCTGACTACGGCGCTGAGCAAGAAGCCGGATCTTTAAGGGAATTTTCGAACAATTTCTATTTTTTGTGATATTTTTTTACCGGAATCCGGTTCGTATCTTCAAAATTTGTGATTTTGCGAGGATAGTAGTCTCAAAAGCTGAATACAAAATGTATTCAATTGAATAAAAAATGTATTCGTTATGATGAACGGATTTCGTACCAAATTTTGTGGTAGGATGCCCCGTGCAAGGATGGGCAGGCGATTTTCACGGTTGTCGATTTCAGCGGACTCATGTCCCATTGCGATCCGGAAGATCGTTGCATGGCTCAAGGCTGCCGCTGATGCAAGACTCGAGTCAACGTGCCGCCCGGAGAGGGGTGTTGTGGGTCGTTGACCGAAGGAATTTTCTCTTTCACCCTCCGCACTTGCTCTTTTATTACCGGAGAAATGAGTGATTAAACCGGGGAGAGCAATAATGACAAAGATCCAAGTGCTGGATAACGAAATTTCCATTTATACCTTCAATGATGAGGATTATATCTGCATTACTGACATAGCACGATACAAAGATCCGGACAGAACTGATTATATTATTCAGAACTGGTTACGGAACAGGAATACAATAGAATTCTTGGGAATCTGGGAGCGTCTCAACAATCCGGATTTTAATCCCATCGAATTCGATGGGTTTAGAAAACTTTCAGGGCTCAATAGTTTCACTCTTACTCCCAAACAATGGATAGAGAGAACTTCAGCCATTGGTCTTATTTCAAAACCGGGAAGATATGGCGGTACGTACGCTCACAAGGATATCGCGTATGAATTTGCTTCATGGATCTCGGTGGAATTCAAACTCTATCTTATCAAAGAATTCCAACGGCTCAAGGATGAAGAACATAAACAGCTCGGCTGGGATATACGGCGCAATCTTGCAAAAATTAACTACCGGATTCATACGGATGCTATCAGAGAGAACCTGATACCGGCTGAACTGACCCGGCAGCAGATTACCACGATTTACGCATCCGAAGCGGATGTCCTCAACATGGCATTATTCGGAATCACCGCAAAGGAATGGCGCGAGGCAAACACTGACAAGACCGGAAACATCCGTGATTATGCCGACATTTCGCAACTCGTGTGTCTCTCCAACCTGGAAAACTTAAATGCCCTGTTTATCAACGAAAATCTTTCCCAGCAGGAACGGCTGGTGAAGCTGAACAGCATCGCGATTCACCAGATGAAACTGCTGACAGAAGATGCGGGAATTCGGAAGCTTGGGGAAGGGTAGTCGGGAAAATTCCCGGATTTCTTTGAGACAGGCACGGTTGAAACCAGCAATGAAAGAGACCGCTCGGAATTTTATTATATTCTTAACTCGTCAATTTTGGTATGCAGGAACCGGGCTGCAGGGAAAACTATCCCCTCACCACTGTCATCGGATCAAATCTTTTATCGTTGCTCATCTACGTAACGGGCGCGATTATCCTCTTCCAGTTCGGTATCCTATGGGTCATTTGTTATGTAATGTTCATTCTCCTCCTGGAGTTGCGGCTGCTCTCCGGACATTGCGTGGACTGCTATTATTATGGCAAAACCTGTGCCTTTGGTAAAGGCCGGCTGAGTTCCCTGTTCTTCAAGCGGGGCAGCCCGGAAAAATTCAACCGTATGGAGTTGACGTGGAAAGATATTGTCCTGGATTTTCTTACGTTCATGATTCCCGTTCTCGCAGGAGTTCTGCTCCTGTTCCAGGAATTTTCTTGGCCGGTCCTTATTCTCATCATTGTTCTCATCCTCCTGGGGTTTTTGGGGAATGCACTTGTGAGAGGAAAACTGGCCTGCAGGTATTGTAAGCAGAGAGAGATCGGTTGCCCGGCAGAGAAGCTGTTCAATAAAACAAAAAAGTCGTAACCGTTCCCCCACTGATGAAAAATCCCGGTGCACGGAGGGGCCCGCAAAGTACCCTGCCCGACCCCCCACCTCACCTGGCCCATGCCAGCGCCATTGATAATGCCATTTCACGACAGCAGAATTAGTATTGAAAGCGGTTGTTGGGCCGGGCCTGATCAGGAAGTACACTGCCCGACCCCCAACACAGGGTCTGGTTTTCCGTACGAAAATGCCATGATTCTCTGATGAAAAAATTTCCTGTTTGAAGATTTTGCCGGAATGGGGGTCGGGCGGTGTACTTTTGCCCATGGGGATCCCCGACCCCATTCTACGGTCGCTTTCCAGGATGGTTTGATCATCTTTCGACAGGTCTGGTGATCCGGACAGGTCAGTGACCTGTCACAGGTATTTTGCGAAGGCCGGATCTGCACTATCTTTGGTAGAAGTTTTGGGGTCGGTTACGTCATGGTCATCGGTAGGGCAGGATCCGGATGGGGTCGGGAGCCCTGTTTGGGAATACTGCCAATCCGGGAACGTATGGGGCTTCGTTCTCTCCATTTTCCGGAAAGAGAGACAGTAATTCGCGAAAATGCGACAGTTACACCCCCGGAGTTGGGTACATCGAACGTCGGCCAAAATAAATCGAAATTGGCAGTTGAACATTTGGCAAAACTCAAGGGCCGGTTGGGGTTCGGGGCCACTTCCGGGGGGTATATCAGTTGATCCAAACGGAGGCCGTATCGGGCCCGGTTTCCTAGGTTTCCGGATCTCTGGGACAGTAATTCGCGAAAAAGCGACAGTTACACCCCCGGAGTTGGGTACATCGAACGTCGGCCAAAATTCAACGAAATTGGCACAAATCCTGCAGCCTGTGTAGTGGGGTGGAATTTTTCCGGTAGTCTTCGGCTGAAGGAATGAGAATTTTCCACGTTCAGATATTTTTTCGCAAAATTTTTCCGGAATTCTTTTGTAAATGATTCACGAACGATCGAAAAAATGTTGAAAACTTCCTGAGCGGAATTTTTTGAGAATTTTTTACATTTTTACATTTTTACATAAATGTACATTGAAATTTAAGAGACGCGAGCGTACCGGAACATAAGTTCGGGATATGCACCGGTCGAAAAAAAATATTTTCCGGCTATGCCCGGTTATTTCTGATCCCTCAGTTCCTTCCAGAGATCCAGCCCGAGAAAACTTTCCGGAACGTTCTCCTCCATCTCCCAGTACAATGGGAGCGGGACCGAGAAGGTGAGGATATCCTTTCCAAGCGTAGTGCGGACAGCCTTTCGTGCCGAGAGATCAGTGAGACCGACCACAGCCCGGGGCGTAACCGTTTCACCTTCCGCGTACGTGCAGACGCCCATCGCCTGGCACCCGGCAGCTCCGGCCGCAACGATGACCCCTTCCCGTATATTCCCGGTCGCGAAGTTGGCAAGGATCGAGAGGGCGGCGATCTGGTCGGCATTGGCAACAAACACGACGCTCCTGATATCCTCCCCATCTTCGACTTCATGGATGGGTTTCATGACGACATACCCGCACTTTACATCATAGGCAGGGAGAATCTCCAGGAATTTCCTGACTACCTCCGGACTTTTTAAGAAGCGTTCGCCCTCGGTGAGCACCTTTTTGTTTCGTGCATCTGCCTGGCCGATAATTTTCTCGTATGCTGCCTTATCAGCCGCACCTTCGATGCCATTTGAAAGGAACGAGCAGAACCCTGTTTCGTTTCGGACCGCGTGCCGGTCGAACGGCCGGCCGAACCCAAGACCCATCGCACCTCCGGTGCACGTGGTGGTCTCCCGGGAGAAGACCGCGGTCTTTCCCTCAAGAGCGACCTTGGCAAACAGCCACATGACGCAGCTCCAGACGCCTTCCCTGAACTCGAGTGCGTTATCAGGTTTCCTGTCGGTCCATATGATGGCTACGGGATTTGTTGCGATCCCGCAGGCCCGCGCAATCTCGCTTTTCGGTAACATCTTGTCCACTCCGGGTTTTACGAATTAGGTGAGCAGGTCGCGGGCTGCGTCCAGTCGGGATGTGCAGCCCGGGGCTCTTCCACAATTTTGTGATTTAGGAGGCCGGTCATAAAAAGGTGCCGTGTTGCATACGGCCGATAATGGAATCGGTGATAAAGTGCAGTTAACGAAAACGGGAATACATTTTGGAAACGATTGCAGGCCCGGCCCGGACCAGAAATTATCAACGGGATACAATGCAAAGTATGATTCCGTTTTTTCCGGACATCATCAAAACTATCAGATGATTCAACCGGTACAGTTTTTCTTCCATTAAACCTTCGGTCTATTTCCGGCCGGCACCTGAAAGGTGGATTACCCGGTATAATCGGGCCGCAGTACAAGAGCGTACCGGTACACCGGCCCGACAGGAGTTATCCATGTCGACCGTTGACCCCGGGGGAGATCCCGGTACGTTACGATCCTGGGATCGGATCCGGTATCGGCTTTGATGATCCAGGTCCCGGACCGGTTGAGCGGCAGGACTACCCGACCCTTAAGATCGGTGACTGCCGTCAGCGTCTCTTCTCGATCGGGCATACCGGCCCTGACCATAACCCCGGGGAACGGGGCGCCCTTGTAGAGAACCCGAACGACAAAATCCCCACTGCCGGTGCTTCGGATATCGGTCTCCGGAATTATCTCGAACGTGGAATGGGTGGGCATGCCCGCCCGGGAAAAATCCGTATTCCGCGATGCAAGAAATGTTTTGGAATAGCAATGAATGGGATACGATGCCTCAACGTACCACGCATCCGACCAGTTCTCTTTTTGGATCTGGCTGATATCGATGTCTTCGATCTTCTTATTGATCCACAATCCTCCTTCGGTATCAGGAGGATTCGTCACCATGTGCGTCCAGGATCCTTCCGTGTGATAGAGGGTGACCTGGTACAACCCGTCATTCCTTACAGCATAATCAAAAACCCTGTACAACCCGGTGATCGTGGCATCATCACCGGTTTTTACTTCCCGGTTCCCGTCCTGGTCCGACATCACTGCGACAATATACCCCTCGGGAACTTCTTCGGATTTTCCCCACGCGTGGCTGCTGCCGACTGCAAGGGAGACAGTATCGCCAATCTTCACCGTTCCCGAATCCGGGATCGTCCATGTTTCATGCCCGGCTGCAATCCCCGTGAGAAAAAAGATGGCCAGAATAAACAGTATCGTTCGTTCCGGGATCATGATCGGTCCTTTATAGTGTTGCCCGGATACGACCGGGCTCGCAGCTGTCAGGTCCACAGGAATAGAGGGGGATTTATTTCCTTAACGCTGGCGATGAGTGAAAAAATTGGTGCGGTTATATGCATCTTTCCGGAACCCCTCGCGTCCCCGTAAAAAAGATTGGATTTGATCCGGTACACAACCATCATTGTCGTGGGAAGACCGGCTTTTGAAAACCGGAATAACTGGAAAATGTTCACCCGGCTCTGCATCTATCCCATCCATCATCCCGGCCGGCACGGGCACTTACGAATATTCATAACGCGGGAAGGAAAATATACCCTTCTCATAAATGATCGCGTAATGTCCGGCAGGGTGACACCGGGCGCAAGAGTGATACCATGTTGACGCTGGATACAGGAACCCTTTTTGTTACCCTTTTTCTCGTCAACGTTGTCCTTACGCTGATGCTTTTTACCTTCTGGAGGTCCCAGAAGACCTACAACGGGTTCAGGACATGGATGCTTTCCCTGCTGGTCACGTCATGCGGATATTTTATCTACGTGATCGGGGGGTCCCTGCCCCTCCTGATCTCCTCAACCGTGGCAGATCTCCTGATCGTGCTGTCGGTCATGATGCGGCTCGACAGTACCATGAAATATTTCCGGTCACGGGCGCTTCCCAGGATCACCTACTGCACCCTGATACCGGCCGCTCTCCTGCTTCTCTGGTTTACGTTCCGTATCGATTCGCAAATCATGCGTGGCGTGATTATCGGGGTGCTCATTGTTCCCTCGTTCCTTGCTACCTCCTTCGTCGCGATGGATTGCCGGGAGCCTGAGACCCGGTCGCTCAGGTACAGCTTTGCCGCGGCCCTCCTGGTCACGGCATTCTTCTGGGTCCTGATCACCGTAAATGCGCTTGTCACCCCCGGGGACCACTCGCTCGGGGGCCCGGATCCCATCAACCCGCTTTTCTTTATCGTCACGATCCTCATGGATATCGTCCTCACGGGCTCCTTCCTGATGCTCAATATGGCCCGGTCCCGGTCCGAGCTCCGGCAGAGCGAGGAGCGGTACAGGAACCTCGCGGACAACCTGCCGGATTATGTTCTTGTCCACGAACAGGAGTTCATCCGGTACGCCAACCCTGCCGCAGCCCGGCTCGTGGGACAATCCCCGGAAACCCTTGTCGGGAAATCGATCTACTCTCTCGTAACGCTCCCGGATACCGGGGCTTCGCGGGCGTTTATCGCCGCGACCCGGGGCGGGGAGTCCCCGTCTCATCTCAGCGGGATCGACATCCGGCTGCCGGACGGCACCGTCAGGCACTGCATGATCAAGACCGTGCGGATTGAAGATGACGGGATTCCGGCATACTTATCCGTGATCACCGATATCACCGAGCAGAAAGCAGCAGAGGATGCACTCTCCCGGGTCAATAAAAAACTGAACATCCTCTCATCGATAACCCGGCACGACATCAAAAACCAGCTCATGGCCCTCATGACCTATCTCGAACTTTCAAAAGAGGTACTTGGGACCATTCCCGCAGCATCCGAGTATCTCAGAAACGAAATGATGATCGCCGAAACCATGGAGCGCCAGATCGATTTCACAAGAATCTACGAAGATATGGGAACGACAGCCCCGGTATGGCAGGACATCGATGCAAGTGTCCGGTTGGCGGTTGCCGCCCTTCCCCGGCGTGATGTGGCGGTGGATGTCGACCGGTCGGATCTTGAAATCTATGCGGATCCCCTGTTCGAAAAGGTCGTTTACAACCTGATCGACAATGCCCTGAGATATGGGGGAAAGACAATGACTGCCATCCGTATAACTTCAAACGAAACAGGCGCGGGCCTCGTGGTTGCTTTCGAAGATAACGGTGCCGGGATCGCAGATGCTGATAAAAAACACCTGTTCGAGCAGGGCTTCGGGAAACATACCGGTCTTGGCCTCTCCCTTTCCCGTGAGATCCTCTCTATTACCGGTATCACTATCGCGGAGACGAGCGATCCGGGGAAAGGGGCACGGTTCGAGATGGTTGTACCGAAAGGGGCGTACCGGCTCACCGGGTTGAAGGTAAATCCTGCATAACCCTGTTTTTTAATTATTCCACGACCTGCTCCCAAGAGAAACCATTGCCGGATGATGGTAATAATCCCGGGTCGGATGCTTTTGGGATAACGCTGGCGTTTGAGTGGAGAAAATTGCGACAATGCGACGGTTTTTCCTCAACGTCCACACGTAGCAGCAGGAAGTCGGTGTATGGCGGTGGTAAGTGTCAGGGAAAAATAATTGAGATTCCCGCCAGACTCACAACCCGAGGGAATTGATCACGCTAAGCCCGTTTTTCAGATCGCTCATGACCACCATGTCGGATGAGAGGGTATAGAGGGTATCCTCGATGTACAGGGATCGTACGACCGGTGACCGCGAACCGGTCGATGAATCGTAATGTTCCACCGACCCTTTCAAGTGGAATCCCTGTGCCGGGCTCACGCTGAAGACATAGGCGCCTCCCCAGATCCCTGCATCTTCCGGCGGCTGGTACTTCTTGTAAGCTACTGTCCCGGACTGCCCGACAAGCTGGACCGGCAGGACAAGAAGGTTCGTCTCCTTGTCGAACAGGAATGCCTTTGGATCCCGCAGGACTTCCGAGTCGCTCCCCCGGCCCCCGAGTTCGATAGTGTCGGTGACCGAAGGGGCACTTACGTTTGTCACATTGATGAAGGCGAGCCTGACACCCCCGTTGTTTGCCTCTTTCCCGACGCTGATCATAGAGGAATCGTCATACGGGTGGAGGTAACCGGCATAGCCGGGGAGCTGGAGTTCCCCGAGTATCCGCATGTTCGAAGGGTTGGAGAGATCGATCGCGAGAAGCGGATCCGTCTGCTGCCGGGTCGCCAGGTATAACCGGCTGCCCACGAACCGTGCGGCGGAAATCTGCTTGCCGGGAGCGATCTTTTTTAAGCTCCCGATCGTCCTCATGCTGTTGTCAAGGACATAGACCGTGTTGAAATTGTCCCTGTACTTACCGGCACCCTCGATCCCGGTTGTGGCGAGACGGAGATTGCCATCCGATTCGTCAAGGGAGTACTGGCTGAGCAGGGCCCCGTTCACGGTTCCCTGTGCAGCGTACGCGATCTTTGCATCATCGATCGTAAAGGAATAGATATCGGTCTGGACGGCTCCGGTATCATCGGAGGGTGCGGCGATCCCGATATACAGATGCGTGGGGGAAACATAGACTGTGCCGGCAGAACCGATCAGGAACGTCTTTGCTTTTACCGGCGCGGTCGTTGCCGTGTTCACGGATCCGACCGTTGTATAGGAGAATGCCTTGTCCGTCCGGTCGAAGTAATAGACGTTCGGCGTTATGGTCCCTTTGGCATAGTCGAGGATCTCCGGGAAATCCCTTCCTTCCGTTGCACTTCCTGCCGGGCTCGTGGTGACAAAATAGAGATACGTGCCGATCATCCGGGAGTCCGCATAGGAGCCGTCGATCGCGATCTGGCGCACAAGTTCCGGGTGGGCGGGATCGGAGACTGCGTACGTGAAGATCAGGGTTTCCGGCCGGGACCAGGAAGCATCCGCACAACCGATCTTTGCACACTGCCAGTAATTCCGGGTATCGCTTCCTTCGCTTATCACGACCAGCCTGTCCCCGTTGAGGTACAGGGCCCGGGGAGACCCGGAAAATTTCAGGGTGGCTGTTATCTTTGCGTGTTCCGCGGGATAAGCGTCGATGATCCGGAGCGTGTTGCCGGTAACGGTGTAGATGTAGGTGCCATTGGTCTTGACAATGTCTGCCTCATCGACTTCTTTGACCTGGACATTGGTGGTGGAATGCCTGCGGTCTTCTACGGATGTGGGAACGGCCGTGCCTGGTACGACCGTTGCAACCGGAGCTATGACGCGGGGTGCCTCCGAGGCTTTTACTGTCCCGGTCGCCCCGCTGAATTCCCCGCTCTGGCTCTTATCCGTAGGCCTGAACGAGGAGCTGTAGATCTGGACCAGCAGATCACCGTCCGCGGGAATATTCGTGGTCCCGGTGATCGTGAACTTGTCGCCAATGTAATGGTCACTTATCGGATCAATGGTGATGTAATACCCGTCCCCGGATCCGGATGATGAGGATGAAGACGATGAAGAGCCGGATCCGGCCTGTACCGGGCGTGGACCGGCTGGCTGCACGAGCACGTTGAAGAGCGCAGTGGCCTGGGCATCCTGCAGGACGGCAGCAGCTGTGACGAGATACTCGTCCGGTTTGAATGTCGAAGTGTCGACATCGAAACTCCAGCTCCGGTCTCCGCCCGTTGTCGTGAAGGTAGCAGCTGGTTTTGGAGCGGGTGTTCCGGAACCGGTACCGGAATAACCTGTACCGGAATAAACTTCCCCGGTATCCGTATGCGAAATAAGAAACTTCTGTGCCTGCTCCTCCGATGCGAATTCCGGGATGTCCCCCATATCGGATCCGGTGCCGATCTGGCCCAGCGAAACCTGGGGGAGTACCGCGGTACAATCGCCGGACGGTCCTGCCTGGGTCAGCACCAGCGTGCCGAGGCATGCAATAACGCCTATGAAAAGGCCGATCACGAGGAATATTCCTGCATTTTTTGCAATCATGTGAATCACGTAAGCGTGATAATACCAGCAATAAACGATTTATGAGCAATTCCTCTACATGTCCGCTAGTTCAGGGACATCCTCAGGGATATGGATCCTTACCGGGATCACCATCGATGATGTAAAACGCGGAAGAGGTTCTGATAACGCTGGCGATGAGTGAAAAAAGATTTGAGACCGGAGAAAAAGGAATGTGAATTCTATTTACCCGGTCATCACCGTCGGTGTCACGTTGATATCGAGGTATTGTCCTTTCTCCCGGGTGTAGTTCGGCCAGGTGAGATTCATCCCGCCATTCGGGTTTCCGGTCTTGGCGAACCGGGTCCAGAGGTCAACGATAGTGTCACGAACCGCCGGATCCGCCGGGACCGGTAACCCGAACAACAGGAGTGTCTCGCTCCCATGGAACGCCCCGTTGGGCTGCCCGGGCAG
>Ga0187810_10000145_pt1 | contig 33234 bp, 32 predicted proteins | sample NC_wetland_sal_i_9_FD_132963 | JGI IMG/M metagenome (GOLD analysis project Ga0187810, IMG submission 132963) | Wetland sediment microbial communities from Neuse River Estuary, North Carolina, USA - ASW_5 | ecosystem: Environmental > Aquatic > Freshwater > Wetlands > Sediment | place: USA: North...
AACACAACATGACGCCTTGAAAAAGGGATATATTCCCACCCATACGAGACGATATTCGCCTAAAGCCTACTGGCCCTAGGTGTGGGAAACCCGGTGTGCATTTACAAAAGTCATGTTAATTTCAAGTCGATGAAATTAACATGAGAGAGAAGTTCCGAATTTCTGCAAATAATTGAAAACAAAATGCTTACAGAAAATCAAAAAAATAGACTTCGTCTGTTGGCAAACCCCCCTCTTTTTTCTCCTTTTTCCACACCCCTTTTTTTCTTACCAACTTAATAATAATATTTCAAAGCAGTAACCGCCAGAAACCATGAATCAGAACAATTAAAAGGAATACAAAGTTCCGAAACGGAAATAGCCACCAACATGAGTATGAATAAATAATTTTATCTCCGAGGGAAACTGCATCGGCACAGTGCCCTAAGTCTTTCAGGAACCGTCTCGAAAGTGGAGCATCCCACAGATTTTTAATCCAATTTTCAGGAATTTCTGATCTCAAAGCAGCTAGAGCTCCGACAATAGCACCTGTTGTATCCGTGTCTCCGCCGCAGCGAATGACAGACTCAAGCGTGTCTCGGTAGTCTCCAAAGTGCTTCCGCCAAGCGTACAAAACTACCGGTACCGTGTGGTAGGCATAGCCAGAAACACCATTTTCCAACCTCATGGAGACAGCAAAATCGTCCACTGATAGACCCTGACTCATCCCTTTTTCGATCAAATCCATAACGGTTTTCCATTCGAGATAATCGGGAGCGAGTGACCGCCAGAGCTCGACAATGCTAGAGTCTGGATGCTCCGCAGGGTGTTCGACACACCAAGAGGCAGTGAGAGCAACAGCCAACGCAGCTATTTCAGCCTTCGGATCGGTGTGAGTCAGGCGCGTAGAAGCTCGGACAAAGCCGGCGATTTTCTCGGGGTTACCAGCAAAATAGGCTCCGATAATCGCACTCCGCATGGCTGGACCATTGCCCGCCGAGAAGACTCCGCTGTATTTGGGAGGGAAGCCAATCCACAATTTTAGACATGCCCGAAGGGTGGCGAAACCAATTCCGGCAGGAATACAGAGCATCCACCAACGTAATTTCCACGCCAAAGATCGCTGGAATTTCTCAACATCATCCCCATGTTGGATCAAACATTGAGCGACAAAAACCGTGTGTTCTGTGTCATCACTCACCATTCCCTTACCAAAAACAAGGCGCTGTTTCCAAGGCCCCGGCCACCTTCGGGCAATCGCCTTTCGACTCATCCCCTCCGCTGGCAAACCAACACTATCCCCCACCGCCGTCCCCAAAATCACCCGCTGGCATGCATCTGGAATGAGTTTTTTCATGTAATCACTGCCTATTTTTATGCCTCAACTCCAGCCGCCCGAGCTAAATCACTAGCCGTTTCGAGCAGCATTTCTCGGTACTTTATCAGTGACGACCAGTGATCCGGTATCCCGGAATGCCCATAAAAGGCACCTGCCAACTGGCCATAGACTGCACCTGTCGTATCTGCATCATTCCCCAAATTGACCGCTTTGAGGCAGCCGTTGCGGAAATCCGAGCTGTTGTGGAAAGCCCACAATGCAGCTTCCAAACAATCAACAACATACCCTGTACCCCTTATATCAGGAGGAGACTTGCGCTTAAATGAGCCTTCTGCGATAGCTGAAATCTCCGGACATAATGGCCTTTTTTCCCAAAAATCCCCTGCAGGCGAATATCGCGCAGACAACAGAATATCCTTATCTACTCCATTCAATGCCCCCCACACCAACCCAGCAAAGTATCGGCAGGCGTCCAAACAAGTGGTTGCTCCATGTGTTGTTCGTGAACTCTGTTCAGCGAAATGCTCTGCGGAACTCCACTCGTGGCCATAAAACATGGGGACAGGAGCCAGGCGCATCAGGGAGCCATTGCCCGCCATATTGGGATTGGTTGTGCCTGCAAAGGGTTCTCCATTTATCTGAAATCGGCGAAGAGCTGAACTGACAGTCATCCCAATATCGAAGCACACACCTGTGCTGCTCATGTAACCGCTCCCCGCCCATTGGCAGTATCGGGCTACCTGATCACGAGCATCAAACCCCTTCATATCGATAAGGCTTTTCGCCAAACAAAGCGCCATGGAGGTATCATCCGTCCACTCTCCTGGCTTTAAACCAAATGGACCACCACCTGTAATGGTCGTTACGGGCTGAAAGCTGCCAGGTGCTTTAAATTCCAATGTAGTCCCCAACGCATCTCCCACGGCAAGTCCCATGAGGCATCCTTTATAGCGATCAAGAGCACGGTTTGTCATAAAATCATCTCTGCGTGTACTGGACTATGGTAACTTCGCCCGAATAAAAACTGCTGTCCGATACGGCGGTTTGCATAATTTCGAGGACAACATCAGGAGCTAAACCACCCACTCCTGCCCCGATAAGTGGGAATGCAATGGAGCGAAAACTCCTCTCCGACGCCAGCTTCAGTGCGTTCACCACTGAGTCGTAAACAGACTTCTTCGACGGCAACCAGAGCAGTCCTATCCCCGCAATGTGGATGATGGCCTTGAATGGAAGCCTGCCTGCAGATGTGATGGTCGCACCGCCTAGGGGAAGTATTCCCTTCCACATCAACTCTTGGAATGGCTTGTAGCCACCTCTGCGTTTAATCGCTCCAGATACCCCATGAGGAAGTAGAAGCCACCAAGGAATCAAATTCCTGTTCCATGCATTCACGATGACTTCCACTTTTTGGTCGAGAAGGTCACCATGAACAATCGAGAGTTTCATAAAAATCTCTACCCTTTTGCTAAAAGCCAACCACCGTAATCCCATAGTCTGTATGCCGCATAATCCGTCAGCCATGGGTATTTTTCAACGAGTTGAGCAAACGCCTCTTGTAGGCTCTTCTTTTTAAAGCAATAATCCGCATACCGCTCGTAAGCATCTTGAAACATTGATGGAATCTCTCTGATATCATTTGCGCTTAAATCGGGACATTGAATCTGGGTTTTCTTGACCACATCATCATACGGAATTCTACCGCTCCATTCTATCCAGATGCACACGGCAGCAGAGCGGATTTTATCTTTTCCGGGCATGGAAACTTCCTCTCCGTTAACGTCCTCTACTATCCTATATAATCGTAGCACGCTCTCATCCTTGGCACCCATTCGACAAGCTCCAGGATCCATACTGAAATTGCCGCAAGTACATCGGCATATTGTTTCGTCCATGCTCCATACGCTTGTTCCGCATAGTGTGCATTCATAGAAAAGATCGTGGTTACGCAACCAACATGTTTTCTTACTCAGATCAATGTAAACTTTTTTGGATTCCCAGGCAGGTACACGCGGTGGCCAAGTAAAAGCAACATAACTTCCATATTCCCTAGGATACTCGAATATTCTTACCACTTTGTCATTAGGACGAGCGGAGGATATCTCCTGAAGAATTCTAAGTTTTGCCTCATCTGAAAGTCTCTGAATGCATGCTTGCACCGTTTGTTCATCATCAAGAGCTCCTTTTATGAGATCAGACTTTGTCATGATGTATCGACCTTGATTCAAGAAACCCTCCATTTCTGCCAACAGGGCGTTTTCGTTGTATTTCCGTTTGGAAGGATTTGAAGGGGGCGGAAAACTAGGAATTTTATCTTGATTTTGCAATGTCATATCCAATGGTCTCCATTTACTCCATGGCACAATCAGAAAAATGATAGTGACAAATGAAAGGACAAAAAGAATTGATATCATAAGGTGATTTTAGAGGGGGTTTGCCATCCATAATCCTGCGAAGATTTTGCAATCGATGAGGACGCCGGACTTCTGTTTTTCAGCCAGCCATTTCTGTAAATCGCCCAGCAGGATTTCGTGGACTTGAATATTTTCAGTGCCATCGCCTCCTCCTTTTTCCACTTTCCGGAGTCCGGTAGCCTTGAAAAAGGTCAGGATTTCGGTTGAGAGTCCGGCGGAGACGGGGCCTTCGGTGAGGTATTCCATCTTTGCTGCCTCGTAGCCGGTTTCCTCCAGGAGTTCGCGTTTGGCAGCTTCAGCTAATGCTTCGAGCTCCGAGCCTGGAATATCTCCGGCAAGGCCAGCAGGGATTTCTATGACATTTTTCCCCACGGGCGGGCGGAGTTGTTCCACCAGGAGGAGTTTCTGATCATCCGTGATGGCTAGAATGGCGACAATTCCGCTGACTTTGGTTCGCTCGACATACTCCCAGCCTTTCACCTGGCGGAAACGCAGGAATCGCCCTTCGTATAAGATATCTGCGGACGGTCGCAGCAATTCCATGGCTTTTTTCGCCCATTCGCGGTCTGCATCCTTTTCTTTTTCTGTCAAATCGGCATACGCTGTTTCGACCTGTCTTCTCCACTTCGCAAGGTTTTCTGGCGTCTGATTTTCAATAAAGTACCGAGTCCATGCCGCCCATTGCGTGTGTTCTAGTTCTGCCAATTTTTCCAGTAAGTCGTGATTCATAATTAATTTTCGTGGAGGTGCATCTGAGGTTGGTATTGTCCATCGATACGGATGAGTTTGTCCGGGTGCTGGTACTGGGCAACAAGGTAGCGAGTGAGGTCAACTTGTAGGTCTTTGAGGCGGGCAAAGTGCTTCTCCTGCTGCTCATGCGTGGTTTTCTCGTGCAGTCGCTCCAGTTCGAGCTGCCGCCCGCGGGTCGCCACTGCGAGCTCTTCCTCCTGCTGCTTCGCTGCCAATGCCTGCTGTTGTGTGGCGGCTTGCTGTTCTAGCTCTGCCCGGTGGCTTAACTGGGTCAGCCGGAGCTGGTGGCGGGTGGCCGCCTCATCCATCTCCTGTTGCTTGGCCGAACGCACCTGCTCGCGTGCCAATTTCATGTCAGTCAACTCCTGCGCCTGGCGTTCTGTCTCAGCCTCCAAGCCGAGTTTTGTCCGGCACTCAATGGCGTTGTCATGCATCGCCTGCAGCTTCTCGCTGGCATAATAGCCGCGGTAAACCACCTTGTTGATGCGATAGCCGATCTTCTCCGCCCGCTGGACAAGCTGGGCATAGGTTCCCAAATCATTCAGAGAGTCGGTCTTTGTTTTGAAGGTGTCAAAATCCCGTGCTCCGACAAAATCAATGACGTCAGCGCTCAGGGCATTGATGAAATCCGCCACCGGGTCGTGCGTCTGGTCGAGCATGCGCTCAATATCGTGAAGCTCGAAGAACACCATGAGCTTGATAACGAGCAGCGCATCATCTCCCGTGCGAACATTCTCCACGTCAAAGTAAAGCTGATCGGGAATGATCCGCAGCTTTTCAAATTGAAGCGCGTTGGGGATTTTACGGGTTCCCTGCCGTGCATCGGTGCCGTGCCAGCTAAAGCGATGAATCCATTCATCCGCCATGGGAACAAACAGCTCCGGCCCGCGCACAACGCGGCGTTGCACTCCCTTTTCCGTGCGACGGTAAACCACCAGCGCTTCATTAGCGTCGATCTTGATGGCATTTTGAATGGTGATGGCAGTGTGTTCCAGCGGATTGAACCAGATCGTGGCCGGGCCGGGAATGTGCTCGGTACGTCCATCCAGCTTTTTCACCACCAGATACTGTTCCGGCTCGGCTGCGAATTGCCTTAACTCCTGCGCCGTCTCGCGGAAGAGTAAAAATCTCTTCGGCCCGACCACCATCCGGGCCTCGCCGCGAATGTTCCAAACGAGTACCCGCTTCCCCTGTGCAACGGTTATGAGACCAGTCATTTTGTGACTCCTTTCAATACACCGTTGGTTTGCAGAATCGTCACTCCTGCCTGGCGCATCTCCGCCACAGCACGATCCACATCACCGGGTTGGAGATTCACCCCGCGGCTGGCGTCTTCGATCAAGGCCGTCTTGAAGCCCAGCCCGACGGCATCCAGCGCGGTGAATTTCACGCAGTAGTCGGTGGCGAGCCCCAGCACATGGACTTCCGTCACGCCCTTTTGCTTGAGGTAATCGCCCAAGCCTGTGGCCTTGCGTTTGCCGTTGTCGAAGAAGCCGCTGTAGCTGTCGATCTTGGGATCAGTGCCTTTTTTGAACACAGCAGCCCAACCATCCTGCCGTAGACCGGGGACGAATTCCGCGCCCTTGGTATTCTCTACGCAATGGGTGGGCCAGAGGATTTGCTGCAGACCGTGAAGTTCAATCACCTCGCCGGGCTTCTTCCCCGCATGGTTGGCGTCAAAGCTCCCGTGGTTGGCCGGATGCCAGTCCTGTGTGGCCACCACCAGATCATAGTGCGGCTGGAGTTTGTTGGCGGGTTCCACCACGGCCAGACCATCCGGCACAGCCAACGCCCCGCCCTGTACAAAATCATTCTGAATATCGACTAGTATCAATGCTTTCATATCTCGAAGTTGAATCCTTTCTTCTTGAACTGCCTGTATTTTGCCTCGTCAAAGCGATAAAGGCGGGCCGCGCGATGGGCCACATCCTGCTCGATCTCGTCCGTCTCCATCAGCAAATCCATCGAAAGGATTTTTTTGCGGAAGTTGCGTTTATCGAGAGGCGCTTCGAGCACCACCTCGTAAAGATGCTGGAGCTGGGTGAGCGTGAATTTCTTGGGCAACAACTCAAAGCCAATCGGCTCATACCGCACCTTGCTTTTCAGACGTTGGAGGGCGGCCTCAATGATCTCTTCATGGTCGAAGGCCAGCCGGGGCAGTTCATTGACCGCAAACCAGGCTGCGTTTTGAGCATCGCTGGCACCATGCGGCAAGTGATCCCCCAGTTTCACCAGAGCGTAATAAGCCACTGTCACCACACGTTCCCGCGGGTCACGGTTCACTTCGCCAAAGGTATAGAGCTGCTCCAGGTAAACCTTGCTCAGTCCTGCTTCTTCCTGAAGCTCTCGGAGGGCTGCCTCCTCCAGCGATTCATCCACTCGGACAAACCCACCGGGCAGCGCCCATTTCCCTTTGAACGGTTCCAGCCCGCGCTGGATCAAAAGCAGCTTCAAATCCCCCTCGTCGAAACCGAAGACCACGCAGTCAACAGTCAAGGCAGGCCGGGCGTATTCGTATGTGTATGCCATATCTTAGTGTTAAGAATACACTAGTGTATTCTTAACACTAAGTCAACAGGATTATAAATACCTTCTCCGCCTCTTGACGGGGATATAATGGCTACTAAGAAATAACAATCAGTACGAACGACTCATTCCAGTACTAATAAGGCTTTCCAAACGATAGCGCTGCTCTTTGCTATAGCTCCATCGTTCACTTTTCAAAAGGTCACCGACGATTCCGGGGATCAGTGACAACATCCAGTTATCATCTTCAGATTTTTGAAGGTCTTCCAACGCATGGATAACTAAATCAATGCATGAGTCATCCCCATGTTTTTCAAGGATTTCTATCGCTTGCGGAATGATGCCCATGTCTCCACAATTTAGGATACCCTTCGCGACAGGCAATATAGCCTCCTGCCAAGGCTCGCTAATATTGAGCAAGAACTCGCCCGGTTCGATATTGAAATACCCTTCTGGAAGCTCCTCTATTAAAGCCTCTGTAGCTCCAGATGGATCATGTCTAAACCAATAGCGATATACGTATTCTTTTACACCAAAGTCCCAGCCATATTCCGTTGGAATTCCGTATTTTTTATAGGTCTCGATAACATCAAGCAATAAATCAGGTGACCCAAAACATGCAATGAGACTCATAATTGACACTGAGTCTTGTTTTAACTCGATTAGTTTAGTCCGAAACAAAGAATCAAATTCGGGCAAAGGCATGGGATCAAATTTGCACATATCCCCACCAGGATAGCCATCAGACCTCAGCAATTTTGAATCAGGATTGCTGAGTTCTGCTCTTAACGCAGGTATTGCCTCCTCACGCCGCTCTCGAATAAAGGCCCAGAGCGCCCATATGTAGTTTTTACTCTCAGGTCGCTGGATTTCTCTATAAATTATGGGGAGGAATTCTTCTCCGCCTAGATGCTCCCATCCCATAAACAGGAGCCAAACAGTTTTTTCTGGAAGCTCCAACTGATGTTTCGTCATCTCCCTTCGGGCAATACCACCATCATAGTCTCCCTTACCGCATGTACCATAGGCTGCCTTATGGAATGCAGTCCACAGGGCTTCTATATACGCAGGCCCCTTTGATCCAGACGCAGCAAAAGCAGCATCCATGATTTCTTTACGTGCAGCATCATATCTTGGTTTATATTTTGGATTGGACTCAAGTTCTCGTCTGCGCTCAAAGAAGTTTTTCTCAACCGAGAGAATCTTTAAGCAGGAATACATTTCAGCAATGTTGTCATTCATGACAAGCCTGCCGTCTTTGACGCGAGAAAGGATTTTTTCAGCCGCGACGAGAGGATTGCGCGTCAATATGAGTCCGCGATTAACCCACATGGAAAGGTTTTCCTTGCCCAAAAGATCAATCAAAGTTTCTTCCGCCAAGTTGGTATGCATGGTACATAACTCGACTAAGCATCCTTGCGTTGTAGTATCCCAGATCGAATCATTTTCTGCGATTCTCGTAAGAATCCTTGCTATCTTTTCTTTTTCCAACTCGACTGGCATTGACAATATTTTTATTGTTACTTTTTCAGAAACCACGGCCTCATATTCTTTGTTTAAAAGAGTCTCACCTTTGAATACCTTTGAGCGGACAAAAAGCGTATAGGTCCCCGGCTTATCAAGGCGCACTAAAAAATTGATCGGAAGCTGTATACTTAACTGTCCCAGCACATGTAAGCCGTGGGGCATTTTAGCTAAGATTATTACGCTTCGATCAAATGGCGCTAGCGGTTCGATCTCAATCCCGCTTTCATCTGAACCACCAATAATATCTTTTAAAAAACAAGTATCCCATGCTCCAGTATCCCCACAAAACGAGTAAGAGGAATGAGGATGTGTGTTTATATAGGTGATCGTCGCATCAATTTTTTCACCCTGATAAAATTCATTTTTTGTCAATTCCAATTTGACCTGAAGATGCATGGGCTGATGAGCCCTGATATGCGCCCACGTATGAACTACAGGCTCTGGCTTAGCAAAAAGCTTACGCATATAATCATAAACACGCATAGTGCATCGCTCTGAACGCGATAATGCCACATGTAAGCAATAATCGCCCTAGCTACAAGCTCCAATCGATCTATGCCAGCGATCTATGGTTTTAAGAGCAGTTTTCAAACGCTCCTCTGGAGTGCCTCTGACCACAATCCATGGTGCAGGTTGTTTTTTGAGGGCTTCTTCAAACCACTGGTGCATCTGATGGCGGATGTGTTCGCCGTCACGGAGGCCGTCTTGGACAAAGGGTATTTCGTCTCCAGTGAGGATGTAGAGGTCGTATTTCCGCTTGGCGGCAATGGCAGCGACATCAGGATTCTCTGATCCCATGTAGCGTTTATGCCACAGGCAGGTGGCAAAAGCATTGGTGTCGCAGATGAGGACTTTGTTGGCGCGGCGGGCCGCTGCGTCCTCCATCTCGCATTGTCTTTTGGCAATGAGGACAAATTCATCGCTCGTCCAGTCGGTTTCACCCCGCTGCATCTTGATCTCGGAATACTCACGCCCGTATTCTGGCACCCAGCATGTTTTTAATGCATCTGCCAAAGCCATCGCCAGCGTGGTAGTGCCTGTGGATTCCGCTCCGAGGACACAGATGCGTTTCACGAACCATGCCCGGACAGGTGGCTGAATGTATTCCCAGCAGTCAAAAGGATTGGCACGGATAGCCGTCCCCGAGCAGGGAACATGTGCGCGCGCCTTGTCCACCTGGATATGTCTGGCCCCCATGCACGCGGCATAGCGGTCGCCATAATCCTCTGAGGTAAAGACCGCCTCCGGCGCATAGCCAAGCCACTTCAACGTCAGCCCCGCCCACTCCTCTGAGTCGTCGTCGCTGTACACATCGTCGATGACCATGACATCCACCGCGGGATGGATTTCCCGAATCCATGCCCCGCGGAGTTCTCCCGGAATCGTGTGAGACTTCTTGTGGCAAACGATGACGGTCACTTTCTCGGCCTGCGCAGTCGCAGTATCGATGAGATACTTGTGGCCATTGTGCGGCGGGTAGAATTTCCCCACGACGACTGCGGTGCGGTATTTCATGCGGGCCGGGGGGAAGGTGAAATGGTTTTCAGGGTCACCATCCACTGGCGGAAACCCAGGATGCACATGACCAAAAAGACGCCGTAGAGGATGCCTGTCAGCGGAAGCGCCTTCACCATATAGAGGGGGATGTAGATGACATCGGCTGCGATCCAAAGGAACCAGTTCTCGATCCGTTTCCGGCACAGGAGATACTGCGCACCGAGGCTCAACGCCGTGGTGAGACTGTCCCAAAAGGGAGCTGAGCCATTCACCCAAATAAGAAGCTCTCTAAGTCCCCACGTGCCGACAGGTATCGCCAGCAGCAGCGCCAGCCATTCCATGCGGGTGGTACGTGAAACGGTCAACTCCTGATGCTGTGTGCCGCCGTAGAGCCAATTCCACCAGCCATACACTCCCAAACCGAAATAGACGACTTGAAGCGCCATGTCTGCATACAACCGCGTGTAGAAAAAGAGGACGAAAAAGAAGATATTGTTCGCCAGTCCGATGGGCCAATTCCAGATGTGCTCACGCACCGTCAACCAGACACAAATCCCCCCTGTGGCAAAGCCTAACACCTCGGTCATGTCCAAAGGCATCAGCCTGAACCAGCTCAGCGCCATCATTACCGCCGAAACAGCAAGCATGATAAACCATTCGAGATAGGAAACTTTCATGACGAAAGTTTCCCGACCAACACACTCAATTCATCCAACTCCACCTCATATCCACTGGAGAGGATGGGGAAACGGCACCAGGTTTTGGGATCGAGGTTTTCGTCATCGACGTGGAAGGAAGGGGCGTACCGCTCGCGCTTCCATTGATTACGGCACCAGAGGCGGTAAAACCTTTCGACCCACAAACCAAGCTGACGAGCCTCATATTGAGGAAATGCCTCGCGCATGAGTTGGAATACCTCCACGGGTGACTTCTTATCACGAATGGCGGCGCGCTCAATGGCGTCGAGTAGCGGATAAGGCATGAGGTCATCCTCGTCGGTTTGGTGGCTGGTCTCCGGACGGAGTTCCGCCGTGGGGGCTTGGGCATTGATGGCGTGTAGCTCGGCAATTGGCCCGAAACCCTCCGGCCCTTCCGCCTCCATCCAGCGGAGCCACTGGCGGAGGAATGCCTTATCGATTCCTGCAATGGGGCTGAGTCCGCCACTGGTATCGCCATCCATGGTTGCGTAGCCGACAGCAGCCTCGGAGCGGTTGCTGGTCGAGAGCAACAGGGCATTCTTGATATTTGCCACCATCCAGACGCCCGGCGAACGGACGCGCGCCTGAATATTCTGCAGGGCAATGTCGTCGCTATCCCAACTGAGTTTGCGCCCGATTCCATCCTCCACCATGCTGACGTAGCCTTTCACCAACGATGCAATGTCGAAGTTATAAAACTCCGCGCCGAGGGCTTTGGCCAGACCTTCAGCAGCATCGTGTGTGGTTGTGGAACTGTTGGCGCTGCCTTGATAAACGCAGGTGAGCAAACGGTGAGTGAGTGCATTCGAGTTGGAAGGAACATCCTTCAGATATGCGAGTTTTTTCGACAAGCCATCCATCCCGATCTCCGACTCTGCCACGCGAAGCATCTGGGCCACGAGCAATGCAACCGCGGCAGAATCCGCACCACCGCTGAGGGAGACCACGCAGCCTTGCGAGCGGCTTTTGCGCATGTAATCAAACAATCCCAGTGTGAGCGCGCGGGTGAATTCCTCTTCCTTGAGTTTCCCACTGTTTTCCCATGGCAAGCGAGCGGAGGCTTTCGCGCTGGACGAGACATCAGCAGGCCAAGCAAAGGGTATATCAATCGGCTCCGGTTGGCCTGAAGTGATTTGTGGCTGGTGGCTGGCTGTGCGCGCCTGACTCATCCGCGTGGCATCGACATCTATCGTGGCGGTCGTCACCACCACATCCTTAAAGGAGAATCGCGGTCCCTCAGCCAGAAGCTTGCCGCCTGTGGCGATCAACGCTCCGCCATCGTATATGGCACGCCCCGATTCGTTGCCGAGGAGGTTGCTGTAAACGTAGCTGACATTGAATGCCCGTGATCCCTCGATGACGAACCGTTCGCGCGTGCGGATTTTATCGAAGGCGAAATGGCTGGCGCTGGGATTCAGGATAATGTCAACGCCTTGCAGAGCGAGGATCGATCCCGGACGAGCCGCCACCCAGGCATCTTCACAAATTTCAAAGCCGATCTTCACACCGCCGCAGTTGAAAAGGAGATCACCCAGCGGATAATGGCCAGTCTCTTGCTCCAAAGTCTTACGGACACCCGCAGGCCATGGCTTGAACCAACGCGGTTCATAATGGATGCCATCTCCCGCGAGGTGCTGCTTGACCACAAGACCAGCAATCTTTCCATCTGCCACCAGAGCCACGGCATTGAAGAGTGTATTTTGATAGAGAATCGGAAGGCCGAAACTTACCACCAACCCCTTAGTCTGTGGTAAAAGACGTTCCAGCACCTGCCAGGCCGTGCGATGCGTACCTGCGGCATGGAATGCATCCTCACACCCGTATCCCGTGATGCACAGTTCTGGCAAACACAGGATGGAAACCTGCTCCAGCCTCGCCTGCCGAATGGCCTCCAAAATGCGTGATTCATTCCCCTTCCAGTCGAGCGGGATTTGATTCAAAACGGCGGCTGCTACTCGGATGGTTTTCATGGGTTAGGTCAAAAGCTTCTGATAAATTTCTTGGTCTTCCTCGCTGAAACAACAGAAGGTCACAGTTTCGATACCTGGCTTTTCATCGCAAAATGATTTTACGGTTGAGACGGCAATAGCTGCGGCCAGACGTATGGGGTATCCATAGACACCCGTGCTGATGCACGGAAATGCGATGTTTTTTAGGCCATGCTTCAAGGCGAGAGTGAGGGAAGTACGATAGCAGGAAGCCAACAATTCCGGTTCCCCCTTATTCCCGCCATTCCAAACAGGGCCAACCGTGTGGATGACGTGCCGGGCAGGAAGTTTGTAGCCTTTCGTGATCTTGGCCGCGCCTGTCTTGCAACCATTCAGCATCCGGCATTCTGCCACGAGTTCAGTGCCAGCGGCACGATGGATTGCCCCGTCCACACCACCTCCACCCAGCAGAGAGGTATTCGCGGCATTGACGATGGCGTCCACAGCCAACGTAACAATATTGGCTCTGATTGCACTGAGCTTTGTCATACGTGATGCCCTTTTAGTGCTTCTACGAAAAGTGGAGCCACGGGGTGGATTTTTAGAAAATCACAGGCAAGTGATGCCGCACGCGGAAGGCTATCTGTCGCGTGGATTTTGCGGATGAGTCCTGACTCTTGGATTTTCTCCAGCGAGTTTTCCGGGAAAATACCATGAGTGGTTATGACATCAATGCTTGAAGCGCCTGCATCCAGATAGGCTTTGATTGCCGTGAAGAGCGATCCACCCGTGCGAATCATGTCATCATAAATAATTACGGCTCGTCCCTCAACCTGTGCGCTCACTCCGGTTGCTGTAGTACGTCGAGCATTCAAACGTTTTTTGAAGACAAATGCAGCCTCGACGCCCATATCTGCCGCAAGGGATTGCACCCACTTGGCGCGACCTGCATCTGTGGAAGCGAGGACAAAATTCTTTCCTGCCAATTCACGGGCTGCCTTCATCACCAGAGGTTTGCCATACACATGGGATGCGGTGATTGATCCCTCCAAATAGTGCGGAATACCTTCAGCGTGGAGATCGAGAAAAAAGGCTCTGTTGCCTTGAGCCGCTGATGGAATGGCAGATAGAAGCCGGGCACGAGTCTTGGCGGTGACAACTTCTCCAGATTTGACCGCCCGCTCCATCGTCGAATAGCCAAAGTACGGGATGATCAGATCGAGATGGTGCGCGCCGTATTTCGTCAACGCACAGGCGAGATCAAAAAGCTCCAATGTCTCCCGGTCTCCCACCGTGCCACCGACGAGGACAACATCCTGCCCCTCCACATCTGTCACAATTCGCTGGTAGCGTTCTCCGTCAGGAAATTCGCTGACTTCGAGTTTCCCCAACTGCCATTTGCCCAAACGGGCAATATCCTTCGCCATGGATGCGTAAGATTTTATCCCGAAAACGATTTTCTTCTGTGCCCTCATGTTAGTACTCGATGCCCCTTGCTTTGAGGATCAGGTTGGTCTTGAGCTGGTGGAGACCCGCTTCCAGGCCAACGGGGTATTCATGCGGATGAAGGAAACGCTTCACTCCTGTGTGGAAGCCCTTCAGTTGGGTCTGGGTTCGCTGGCGAATGAGATCAATTTGGGGAATGTCGTACACCAAGCGCCCCTTCTGGAATACAGGCACGAGCAAATCTTCCGTTGTCGCCTCACCAGGCATCTTTTTGCTGCGCGTCATGTTCACCGGGTCAACAATCACACGGTCGCTTTTCATCGGGACACCTTCGTTATAAATCATGTCGCCGACAAATTCGCCGTCATTGTTGAACCGTCGAACCTGCTGGATGCCGGGGTTTGAGACCTTAATGGCCTGCTCCGAAAGCTTGATGCTGTAGCGCCATTCTCCCTTGGCATCCTTGATGGCAGCGAGTTTGTACACTCCTCCCATGGCAGGTTGGTCGTAGGCTGTGACAAGTTTCGTACCGACTCCCCAGAGGGCAATCTGCGCACCCTGTTCCTTCAGGCTGACGATGATTTGCTCATCCAGATCGTTACTGGCGACAATGACCGCCTTTGGGAAACCGCCTTCGTCCAAAATTTTGCGGGCCTCTATGCTCAAGTAGGCCAGATCGCCTGAATCGAGTCGGATGCCGCCAAGCTCGTGGCCTTTTTCCCGCAAGCGTTTGCCTACCTTCACGGCAATGCGAACCCCTTCCAGCGTGTCGTAAGTATCCACAAGGAAGACGCAGTTATTGGGCATGGCGTGGGCGTAGGCCTCGAATGCCTCCTCTTCCGTGTCGAACGACATGACCCAGCTATGAGCGTGAGTGCCTTTGACGGGGATGCCGTAGCGCATGCCTGCAAGGACATTCGAGGTGGCTGCGCATCCTCCGATATGAGCCGCCCGGCTCGCCGCCATGGCACCATCAATACCCTGTGCTCGACGGAGTCCGAATTCCATCACCGGTTCACCCTGTGTAGCCTGGCAGACCCGTGCGGCCTTGGTGGCAATGAGGGTCTGGAAATTGATGATATTGAGCAGAGCCGTTTCCAAGAGCTGGCCTTGGATAATTGGCCCGCGCACACGGACCAGAGGCTCATGGGGAAATACCACTGTTCCTTCTGGAATGGCTTCTATATCGCAGGTAAAACGCAGATCCCTCAGATAATCGAGAAAGCCCTTTTCAAAAAGCGGCTTCCCATCATTACCTTGAAGCGTGCCAAGATAAGCCAGCTCTTCTTCGTCCAACTCAAAGGCCCGGATATAATCGATGGTATCCGCCAGCCCGCAGCAAACACTGTAGCCGCTCTGGAATGGGTTCTTTCGGAAGAAAAGATGAAAAACCGCCTCCCGCTCATGCACCTGGTTTTTCCAGTAACCATAAGCCATGGTGAGTTGATATAAATCCGTCAATAGAACCGAGTATTTCTTAGGTGTCGCATTCATCTTAGTGTCGTTATTACACTTACTATTGTGCTTGTCAATCAACATTGCAAAATAGACTACAAAATCTCGATAACTGTAATCTCAGTATCGTCTGCAAGGGCGAATCGGCCCTTCCCTGCATCAAACGCTAGTGCAGGGTGTTTATCAAAAATACCTAGCGAACCAAGGCAAGAACCAGATTTCAGGTTTTCCCACCGATGAATCACCTTTCCAGTTTGAATGTCAAAGAGCTTTGGGTAGTTGAAAAATCCTACTGCAAATCGATTGCCAAGCGGCATTACATCGCCAACTGTTTCTTCGGCAGCTACAATGGTTTTGAACTGCCGGCCAATAAGGTCGTATGTAATAATCTGGTTAGGCTTGTCCCATTGCTCATATTTTTTCCTCATCCTCATCCAATATTTCCGAAGATGTCATAAGCAATACAGTTTGATCATCCAGAAACGCCCCACCATAGACCTCCGCATTAATCCCCAACAAGATTCCATCTGCGTCCAATTTCTTCGGGTCATCCAAGGCCGATTCAACTTCATAGATAAAAACTTGCTCCCATGGATGCCATCGCCAACCGGCATTGAGCAAAAAACGTCCTGATGGAGATGTAGTTAAGTTGGAATGGAAAATATCCCAAGGATTTCTTTCATCTTTTGAGGTTAGCAGTTGCCCTGACAAAACATCTTCAAACTCCAATAAGCAATATTTTGTGGGACAGTGTGCTAAAATCTCTCTTCCATCTTTTAATTGAATGAAGGTTATCGGGTAGTTATAGGTGCAGGCATGATAATAACTGCGATTCAATTCACGTAGAATTTCATGTCCTTGTAGAAGCAACGCCTTGGTACCTCTTTTTTCATAAATCACTGAATACTTTCCACTAGGCGACATGATGGCTGAGTCAAAACGGCGATATGGGTAACTCAATCTGTGACTGTGGTCGTATTTTCTATCTATTGGATAGATGACCCCACCTCCAACCCAGTCAACCAAGTCATCTCCTTTCCAGCAAAGCGATTTTACTCCTTCGGCCTTAATCTTATATTCTTTGAAGTTCTGCATGTTATTGAAAATGTTAACCATTGATTATCTATTATTTTGCATTTGTTGCAGTTTTGTTTTGAAGCAAAAGTTCTGCCACAGGGACTTCTTTGATAGGAGGTGGAACCGCAACATGAATCTTTCCATCCTCCCCAAACACTGGACTCGTGTTTCCGCTGTAGTCCGTCAGGGTGTTGAACCATCCATGTTCACCCCATCCCTTCGTCGAAAGATTACCTAGATAAATGAACTTCCCGACAGGAGTGCCGACGACCGTGTTCCTGTCCGCACTGAGCTCCTGATTTTTATAATACAATCGGCCCCATGTTCCTTGAGACCTAGTTTTAGGAAAGGTGACATCAAACGTATATTTCCAGTCCCCAAGTACGTATGTGCCGACTCTGGTAGGGAAAGCCGCAGGGTGATCAAACACGGCATCCTGCCCCACAGCAGTGAGAATCAGAGCCACTCCAAGAAAACAGAAAAGCGTCTTTAAGGGCATTTTCAAAGATTGTAAGCAGAACACCCTTACGGGAACAATATTATCAATTGGAGCTACTCTGATTCACCATGAATTTGTTCTTCCAGGCAAGAAGCTCTTTCCGCGGGAATTTTACTCGTCCACCGAGCACATTATAGGTTGGACCTCCCGGTTTTTTAATTCTCTTCTCTAACCAGGAAACCGAATAGCCCAAAAACTCGGCAGCCTCTTTCTTGCCGAGCATCTTATGATCGCTCAAAGACTCTTCCCTGCCCATTTGCCCCTTCCGGGCTTTCTCCACCACTTCAGCGACCACTTCATGAACCAGTCGCTTTAGCGCAACTGACAAAAGCTCCTCCAACGGCATGGCCTCCAAGACCTGCGAATTGAGTTTGTCGATATGTGGCCCCACATATGGATAAGGTCTCTAGTGGCGAAAAATTGACGATTTTCTTTGACGAAAAATACCGCCGCAAACGCAACCACTTCATTATAAACAAGTTGCTTTGCAAAATTTTTTAAATCTTTCGAGGTAAAGCTTTCGCAGGAAGGATAGAAAACCACTTTCGAGCAGCAGATTTCAGTTCGGCTCTGCGATAGTTAGTTTTGATTTTTTCAACGGAGGTACCACACTCGTCTGCGGTAATCGCAGGATTTTGGTTCATAGCCGTACGGTATGAGATGAACGATTTCCGAAGTCCGTTTACAATCAAATCCACCCCTGCGGCATCGCTTACCTTATTCAGCCAATCCCGATATCTTGAATGTCTCCATATGGGCCCCTGCGGGGTGCGAACCAGACTCAACCAAGCTTTGGCATTGGGAGGAAATGGGGCATACCGACTCCCCTTCGCCTCAACTTTTTGAAAATTAACATAGATAGATGCTTCCCGCCCCCAGTTGACCTCTCTCCAGTCTAACGGGCCATGCTTGGTCTCTTCCCCCGTGATTTCCGCTGAACGAATACCGCAGAAACCTCCCAATACCAACAAAGGGAGTACCTCGATGAGTTCCGGATCCGCAACACATGCATGAAGCATTTTTTTCATCTGCTCTGGCGTGTAGGCTCGGAGAGGGCGAGACAAAACTTTTTCTTTAGGCACACGGTCTACAGCGGTTTCACCCGGAGGCAGGGCATTTTTAACCTTTTTAGCCCAAGTAAAAAAAGCACGCAAAGTTGTGATCCGATTATTTCGCATTCTCCCCTTCCACCCCAGTTCGTTCATCCAGTCACTAAGATGGGTATTGGTCACTTGCGAAATGTACCCATTGAACTTTTCAGTCAAGGGCTTAAGAGCCTTCACACAGTCAGTCTGATGAGACGGCGAGCTTTTTTTCTGATACTCGTAGTATTCAGCAACCAACTCGGATACCGACCTGTCAGTGATATTATGCTGCTTCGCATATGCAAGGTAGAAATCGACAGCCACCTCTAAAGGCACTCCCAGCCGCTTTTCGGCATCACGGTAGCTTTGAATTTTTTCTGCAGAGACTTCCAGCACGTCGGTCGCTCCCTCAAGCATGCGGGCAGCCACCACACGAGCCTCACTTTCAATCGCATCCATCTGCATGCGACAGATAAAATGACGCTTCCCCATCTTATCACGCCACGCCATCTGGAAACCCATTTTTCCCCGTCCCACCTCAACCCGGTAGACTGGAAACGAAAGGTTTCCAACCTTGATGGTTTTGACCTTGCCTCTTTTCATCGATTCCCGTTATAGCAGGTTATAGCAGATTTTGGCTATATTTTTACGATTTTCAATAATGCAAGAGATTAGCAATATTCCGGTTTTACCTATGAAAATATCAGAAAACCTCGTAAATCCTAACACTAATGATGGGGGTTCGAAACCCTCAGCGCGCACCATTTCCCCACTTGTGACAGGTAGTGACTGGAAGGGAATATTCATCTCATTTTGAACGACTTGCAACTTAGTCGTTTTTACACTCATTGCGTCAGCTTATGACAGATTTTGACCTGATGGGGACTCTAAAACTTTACTTCCGCTCCACCGTAAACTCCCAGCCGGAGACCGGGGAAGCCAAGAGTTTGATCATATTTTTCGTCCAGGGCATTTTCCACCCGTCCAAAGAGGGAGAAGTGCTCGTTGACTTTGAGATCGGTGTAAAATCTCAAAAGGCTGTAGTCGCCGAGGTCGTGCTGGGACTGGATCGCGTTCGTCCCGAAATCCTGCGTCTCGCGTCCCACAGCCCATTGGAAGCCGCTTCCGACAGTCCAGCGATCGAAGAACTCATAGCTGGTGTCGAGATTAAACAGATGCCGGGGCACATTGGCCTGTCGGGAGAGGCCGGTTACGACGTTGGAGTTTGCAACCAGGGTCTCCGTCCAGGTGTGGGCGGCTTTGAGTTTCCAATGGTCAAAGGGTGTAGCCGTGATGGAAGACTCGATGCCGTAGTTGTGAGCTTCGTTGAGGTTTACGTAAGTTCCGAGATTGTTGGCTGAATCAGTGGTGATGAAGGCGATGAGGTCATGAACGGAGTTTTCAAAGTATGTGGTGCTGAGGATGAGTTTGTCCTTCAACAGGTATTGATCGATGCCGGCATCCCATCCCTCGGATCTTTCGGGGTGGAGGGAGGAATTCCCCAGGTAGCTGGGATTGGTGGAATAGAGGGCAAAGAAGCCCGGCTCCTTGAAGGCCGTCCCATAGCTGGAATGGAGTTTGGTCTTGGTCGAGTCAGATTCCTCGATGAGATAGGAACCGGCCACGCGCCAGGTCAGAGCCTGTCCGGCCTGTTCAAAGCGCTGGTAGCGAAGTCCGCCCAGTACGGTAAAGTTTTTCAACGGCTCCCATTTATCCTGCAAATAGAGCGCCTCATTGGTCACGTCCTGCAACTCGAAGCTGTTATCGTGTCCCGTGTCATGGTCGATGGTTGCGCCTGCGGTGACGAGCATGTTATCGAGCACCTGGACATTATTCTGCCAGTCAAAGGAGTAGTCCTGTGATTTGGCGATGTAGGAGGTGTTGGGGCTGACAACATTTCCCAGATTGTCATAGGAAGCGGTGAAAGGTTCGATGTAATCATACCGCTCCAACATGGCACCGATGGTCACTCGTTGCTGCCAGATGTCGGTCGTCTGATCATCGATGTGAAGCGTGTAAACGTTGTGCTCCACTTTGACGTAATCGCTCGAAACATTGTTTATATAATCACTCGGGCGGATGCTGCTCGGTTCTTCTCGGTAACCATATTCACCGCGTCCGGTCATCCAGATGGAGAGATCGTCGTTGACCTTTTGATCCACACGGAAGGAGTAATTGTTGGCGCGCACATCATTATTCTGCCGCTCATTTTGCGTATCCTCCCGCCCGTAGTGGAGAGAGTAGGATGTGTTGCCGATGGTGCCGTCACTCTTGGCAACTTCACGGAAGGTGTTGAAGCTGCCAAACTCGGAGTAGATGGAGCCCTTCGGATCGCCCGAGCCTTTTTTTGTTTCCATGGAAACCGTACCACCGATGGCTTCCGATCCCCACAGGGTGCTCTGAGGTCCGCGCACGACTTCGATGTCCTCGACATTGTAAAGGTTGGCAAACTCCATGAAGGGCGCGGCGTCCTGGAACATGGGGGAATTCACACGCATGCCATCCTCCATGATGAGAGTATGGGCGGTGTTGTTCCCCCGGATGGAAATGCCCTGCAAACCGCCGTTGGGGCCACCTTCGGCCACGAAAACGCCGGGGCCTCCCGAAACGGCTTCGCGGACGGCGTGGTACTGATCCTGCTTCATCTCCTCCTCAGTGTATTGGCTGAAGGAAAGGGGGAGTTTCTGGGGATCATCGGAGGTGCGGGTGGCTGTCACCACGACTTCATCCATGGTGGAGTCGTCTTCCTTCTTTTGATTGGAAGGCGGACTTTTTTTGACGGCATCGGCATTTTTTTGATCCGCATTTTGTTGCGCGGGAGTTGTGGAAGAATCCGCATTTGCCGGAGCAGGAGGAGGGGGTGGAGCTTCCTGCGCAGGAAGGCTTACGGTGGAAATAATGAAAGCCCACGTGAGGGCTGTGAGAGCTAAACGGCTAAACCTTCCCAACTTGGGAAGAGCAATACTATGTAACATGACGAATCCCTTTATGCGCCTGCCTTGACGCAATTTTGGATGAAAGAAGGGATAAAAAAACCTTCAAGCACCCGATTTCCGGGAAATTGAAGGCTCTTCGCAGGTTACTGATTGCAAAAGGCGATCTGATTTCCCATCACTGTCTTTGGCGAAACAGTTGCCCCTGCCGTGTGGCGGGGGACTTGATGAGCATGTGGAAGCAGGTCTTCTGACTTTGGAGGTCACTCTACCGGCCCAGCCTTACCGCGTTTTCACGCAGTGGCATGAGGGGCTTTCGTCACTCCTTACAGCGGCGCTACCGTACGGGATTTTCACCCGTTTCCCTATTCTCCCCCGGACTTCCGGAGGCACTTTCACATGTACAACACCACTCCCGTGGTGTCTTTTTCAAAGAACAAGTCTCCTTCTTACGAAGATCGCCCCTTTGAGTCAAGGTGGATGTTTGGGGAATGGGAATTTTGCAGTTTTGATCGACAGAGGCTCATAATTTTTTTTAAGATAGCAAGATGCATATCCATATCACTGCGCGTCATCTGAAGATGACCGGCGCCATTCATTCCTATGTGGCGGACAAAATCTCCCATCTCGAACATGTCACAGACCAGATCATGGGCGCCCACATCGTCCTTTGGCATGATGAGACCACCACTCCGTCCAAGGCCTTCACCGTCAAGGTGCATCTGGCCATCCCCGGGCCGGATATTTTCGGAGAATCTGCCGAGCCCGATCTTTACGCCGCCGTGGACAAGGTCATCGACAAGCTGGCCAACCAGCTCCGCAAGCATAAGAGTAATGCGGTGAAGAAAAAACGTCACGACTTGCAAAGGAAACGGGAGCGCGAAAAGCGTTTCGGGAAATAGTCCTCCCAAGCCTGTATTTTACGCCAATCCTGAAAATGCATCACCAGTTTGGTTTTAAATGGCTTTAAAAATTATAACTTTTCAATATCTGATTTCCGTGTGCATCACATGTTAAAATGCTCGAAACCGCGATTGAAAACTACTGCTTTTCGTACACACCCTGATCCCGTTTATGCAGGACGGTAAAACCGGCTTTTTTGGCATCGGTCATCGAGAGCGGCTTGGTCAGGTGGGGGGTGTTGAATCCTGTGATGCATTTTTTCACAGGCTTGCGGCAGACGGGACATTCGGTGAGGGGCGGGCGGCTGAGGGGGCGGTTGATTTCAAATTTTCCGCCGCAAATCTTGCAGCCTTCCTCAACGGGCTCGTACTGGTAGATCGGCATGAGTAATCCCCTCGCTCCACCCGATCAGGCTTCCAGTTTGCTGATTTGATCGCGCAGGGCTGCGGCATCCTCGAAGCGTTCTTCGACCACGGCTTTTTTCAAATCTTCTTCGAGTTTCGAACGGCGCACCTGCTGATACGCTTGGGGGGCCTTGCCGCAATGCTGGAGGCTTTTCTGACAGTCGTTGAGGACGTCCCGCAGCATGGTGGTGAAAACTTCGTAGCACTTCGGGCAACCCAGGCGACCTGTTTTTCTCACCTCGGCGCTGGTAAAACCGCAGGCGGGGCATTCCTGCGCAGGGCCGGAGGTCGGGCGGATGAGAAGTGATTTGGCGGAGATTTCGGCTCCTTCGGGTTCGATGGCCTTGCCGGGATCGGGTTTTCCCTTGGCGGCGGCCAGCTTGGCTACAGAATCCCAGACATCGAAGTCGACGGAGCCCCCGAGGGCGATTTCCGGGATGCATTTTTCACACACGTGAACTTCCACCGACTGGCCATTGATGAGCTTGGTCAAATGGCATGTGGCTTTGTTTCCAGGGCAAAATGTACATTCCATATATTTAGACTAACACGTTCGCCCCGAGCTGGCAAACGGATGCAGACTCCTCATTTCCTCTTTTCTGACACTCCGATTTCGAGTTTCAGGGCGTCCAGGCTCAGAAAGATTTCCTTTAGAAAGTAGCAGAGCGAGAGAATCAGGCTGCCCAGACTGCCGAGGAAAAAGAGCACGGCCAGCCCTTCGACCTGAAGGGACATTGCGTTCAGACAGAAAAGAGAGACGATGAGCAGAGCCACGCAGAATATGCTCACCACGGCAAAGATAACCGCCAGACGGACGTCTTTTGTCCGATGGAAAATGATGGCGATCTCGTCCCGGAGCATCTGGTGTGAAGGGGAACCGGATGCAGCTTTTTTCGCCTCCGATGAAAGAACACGTGCGCGGTCGATGAGCCTTCCGAGCCGGTTCGTCATCGAGAGCAAAAGCAAGCCGACTCCGGAAATCAGGATGACCGGGCTGACCGATGCCTGAAGGATGGAATTCCATTCGCTCAATTGCATGTGCTGAAAACATATGGCAGCGAAAGGAGCGTCTGTCATGCTCTTTCACCGCTCTTGCCAAGGATTGCCTACCTCCGGCAAAATGCTATGATATTCCCGAAATATTTTGGAAAACAAGTCAGACATGGATGATATGAGCTGGGCCCTGCGGCGCCTGGGTCGGGCTGCGCTTGTCTCCACACCGCTCTTCATTCTTTTCATTTATGCCTCCTTCCAGCAAAAGAACGAGTCAACGAGCGGAGGGTGGGCAATCGTCGGCTTTTTATCGACGCTGGGAATGGTTTTTCTGCTCGCCAAGCCCGCTGCCACCGTTGTCGCGACGTTCATCGCGAACCAGCTTACCGATTACATCCTGTCATCGGGAGGCAAACTTGCTCCGCCTCCGCCTCTCTACAAGACGGCTGAATGGCTGGTGGAAAAGGGCCGGTATGAGGAAGCCGTGACCGAGTATGAACGCATTATCCAGTACCACCCGCAGGAGTTGCGGGCACATCTGGCTCTCTTGAAAATCTGGCGGCAGTATGTCCCCGATGTCTACAATGAAAGAGCCGTCTTCCGTCGTGCGAAACGATGCATCAAAAACAAGGCTGACCGCATGACTCTGGAGGATCAAGCCCCCCGCCGCCTCTGAACGGAGAAAACACCCCACTCTTGAAGATACCCACCCACCTCCTTCTTGCTCTTCTGGCAACAACTGCAATGACAAACGTTCGGGCCGTTTCGGAATTCTACGTTGACTACTCGGACACTCCGTCTCCGAGCGCGTTGGAGGCTTACCCTCTTTCGATCATTCACCATACGGCCAGGGTCGATCTCTCCGCGCCTCATGCGATGGGGCATAAGGTCTTGGCGTACATGAGTCTTTGCGAGCTGCCGCCGGACGTTCCCTACCGCGATCAGGCACTTGGCATGAAAGTTCCGCTTCTCGGGAAAAATCCGATCTGGAAAGGTGATTATGTCGACGTCTCGTCGCCCGCATGGCACGGCTTTATTCTTGATCATCTCGCGCCGGAAGTGGTGCAAAAAGGCTTTGACGGATTCTTTCTGGATACGGCTGACTCTTTGGAGGAACTCGTCAAGATCAAGCCAGCCCGTGAGGCTCAGCTCCGGGAGGGGCTCATCAGCCTCATTCGCGATTTGCGGAAAAAGTATCCGGGCAAGCAGATTATTCTCAACCGGGGTTTTTCCATCTTCAAGGAAGTGCTCCCCTCGGTAGACGGCATTCTGGTTGAATCGCTTTTTCAAACTTATGACTTCGGGGAAAAGAAGTATCGTCCGGTTTCCAAGGAAGACCGCGCCTGGATCATGGAAAAACTCCAGCCCGCCATCGCCGCAAAGAAAAGCATCTACGTCCTCGACTATGTCGATCCCAAGGATGAAGCGACTGCGGCTGCGACCGCCGCGCAGATTCGGGCTGCCGGTTTTGCCGCGTTCATCTCCACGCCACAGCTCGACGGGAAATCCCTCGCCCCTCTCCGGCTGGCTCCGAGGAAAATCCTCGTCCTCTACGGCAATGATGCTTCCCAGGGCGGAGATCTGGCCATTCGCTGGCCACGGGAAACGACGACTCTCCGGGTTCTCCAGATGCCTCTCGAATATCTCGGATACGAATTGGAATATGAGAACGCCTTTCTCCAGATTCCAAAAACCGATCTCGGCGACGATTACGCCGCCGTACTCATCGGCTCGGATCTGGTGGTACGCTCCCAGAATGAAGGCGCACTGGTGACCTGGTTGCTGGCTCAAAAGGCCCACGGGAAAAAGCTCCTTTTGTTCAGCCCTGAGGGGCAATTCGTCGTTGTCAGTCCTTCCGAGCAGAGTCGTCTGGCGCATGGACTGGGACTGGAGATGGGAAAGGATCCCCTGCCTGTCGCCCTCCGTACTTATTCAAAAATCGACACCGAGATGATGAATTTTGAAACCAAAGTCCGTCCCACGGAATGCTCTCTGGTTCAAATATCGTCGAAGGAAAAAACCTCGGTCGACCTGGCTGTCAAAACCGGAGCCAACACTTCTTCGGACGTGGTTTTTACCGCTGACTGGGGATGCTTCGCCACGGATCCGTTCGTTCTCTTCGATCGTCCCGATGGCGTCTCTCTCTGGCTTTTAAATCCGTTTCGTTTCCTCTCCACCGCGCTCAACACCCCTCCGTGGCCCGCACCGGATATCACCACGCGCCAGGGGTGCCGGATTCTCTTCGCCCATGTTGATGCGGATGGTTTCAGCTCCCTTTCCTATGTCGAAAAGAACCGGACGGCGGCGGAAGTCATTCGTGATTCCATTATCACCCGTTACCCCATCCCTATCACCACCTCGATCATCGAAGCCGAAACCGAGGGGCTCCTGAAGGGGCAAAAAGTGGGAGACAAAGCACACTTGCAGGAGATTGCGAGGTCGATTTTTGCCCTGCCTCAAGTCCACGCCGCCTCCCACACCTACTCGCACCCCTACGCATGGATCAAGGGAGACATCGGAAGCTCGGTCTATGAAGAAATGAGTCTCACTCTCGCCCACCCTCTGCCCGGCTGGATTTCACCCGAACGGGAGGTGGAAGGTTCCGTCCGTTACATCAATGACACGCTTCTTCCTCCTGGGAAAAAGGTCGAGATCATGCTGTGGTCGGGGAATTGCCGCCCGGGCCCGGAGGCATTGAAATCGGCCCGTCTCTGCGGAATTGAAAATATGAACGGCGGAGAAACCCTCATGACCCGGGCCGCTCCATCCATCACCATGGTCGCTCCGAAATGCGCGCCGTGGGGGGATGAGCTGCAGGTCTTCGCTGCCAACCAGAATGATAATGTTTACACCAGCGGTTTGCAGGCCGATTCAATCGGGGGTTACGTCAATGTCATCAACACGTTTGAAATGACCGGGAAGGACCGCCGTCTCAAGCCGGTTGACATTTACTTTCATTATTTTAGCGGGGTCTTTGACGCCTCCCTGCACGCTCTCACCCAGGTTTTCGACTGGGCCATGAAGCAAAAATTTCACGCCATGACAGCGCGGGACTACGCCCGCATCGTGCGGGAGTCGAGGGATGTCAGCCTGTACCGTCGCGATGACGGGTCATGGATCATCCTCACGGGCGAGGATGTGCGCACCTTTCGCCTGCCTGCACAGGGGCTCTTTCCGGTGATGGGAAAATCCCAAGGCGTGATCGGCTACAAGATGTTCCAAAACTGTCTTTATGTTCACACGGACGGTTCACGCTACGTCCGCATCATCCTCTCTCCCAATCCACCCCCGCATCTGTTCCTCGAAAGCAGCACCGGGGAACTGACCTTCTCCCATCTGGATGTGAAAACGGCGGATTTTTCCGTGAAGGACTTGCGACCCGTGGAAGTCACGCTCGGTGGCATGCCGTCGTATGCCCGGGCTTCGTGGACATGTAACTCAATTCATGGAGAGGCGCGCGCGGACAGTCTGGGAACGATCCAGCTCAACCTGCCTTCGGAAGCCACGGTTCACTTCACCACGGAATGAAAAATTCCCATCCAGAGAGATTTATACTTCACACCTGCCTTGGTGCCGTGGCTATCTGCACGGGGATTGCGCTTGTGTTGATCCCCTCGCAACGCGATCTGGCTCACCGGGCTTTTGTCGACGGGGACTGGGAGCGATTGCGACGCATTGCATCCAGCGAAGTTCCGACAGACCACGCAGCGGAGCCTTTTTTCTTCGACTTTCTCAAGGCTTGCTTTGCGACCCTTCCTCTTCAGGAACGTTTGCAAAAACACAAACCGACTCCCGAGGAAAAGCGACTGGCCGCGCGGATATTTGACGCCTCGCGGGCCTACTACGACAAAACCACCGAACCCAAGGAACGCACGGCTCTTCTTTCGATGATGTTCTTTTGGTACGCGTTCGCGGATCGGGCACCCGTCTTTCTTGATCTTTATCGCAAGTATGCTTCGACTCATCCGGAAGATCCGAAAGTCCAGACTCAGTACATGAAGCTGGCTTTTGAGGCGGGAGCCAGGGACGAGGCTTTCGGTATCATGAAACACATTCTGGCTCTCTCGCCCAATCTTTCCACCCGGCGGTTGTTGGCCGAGGAACTGGAATGGCACGGGATGGTGAATGAAGCCTTTGAACAGTACCTGCCACTGGCCGCCGATGGAGACGAGCCTTCCCTTCTCCGAATTCTCGCTCTGAACGAAGGTCTTTTCCGGAATCGGGAGACGGGAGAAGCCCTTGCCAGTTTTATTCGGAAAACAGGAAAGAGCATTTACGATCGCAAACTTGCGGAGATCGAGGTGTTGCTCGGGAACTATGATGAGGCAATCACCGTCTACAAGAGAATGCTTGAGCGGAAACCCGACGATGTCAGATTTCTAGTCAAGCTCGGAAAGCTGCAAAAGCTTCGACTTAACCTGGAAGGGGCCGAAGCCACTTTTCTGAAAGCGGCGCGCCTCAGTCCCAACGATGCCGACATCCAAAGGGCGCTGGCCAGCATAACCTCCAGTCTCGGACATTTTGAAGAAAGCTACGACTACCTTCAGAGAGTCATCACCCTCGATCCTCAGCCGGAGGATGTCCGGCAGTTCACTCAACTGTCTCTCTCTCTGGGGCGGAGGGATGAGGCGATCAAAGGGTACGAAAATATCATACGCCTCAAGGATGCAAATCCTCTCGATTACCGATTTTTGGCCAATCTGTATTATGAAAAAAATCGTCCCTTGGAAGTCGAGCGGGTTCTGGAGGAAGGTGTTCATGCCTTTCCAAAGGATTCCTTTCTGCGCTCACAGCTGGTCTGGAGCCTGAGTGATCTGGGAAAGACGAAAGAAGCTCTTCAATTGCTTGAAAGTGGCGGAGCAAATTCTGCCACGCCCGATATGGTTCAACTCCACTTGACTCTTCTCATCCAGAACAAGCAACTCGCACGAGCCCTTGAAGTCGTCCGGACACAGATGACTCCTGACCTGGCACAGAATCGGGACATCGCACTGTTGGCGCTGGATGTTTGTGAAAGAAGTGGTGCTACAGCAGAGGCTTGCCAGCGGGGGCAACAACTCTATGCACTCTACCCGGAGGATCGCGATGTCATCCTCGCCTTTGCCCAGTCGCTTTCTGCCGCTGGAAAGAATGCCGTGGCACTCTCCATCCTGAGCCCGCTTCTGGCACAAAAGGACGTCGAGGCGCTCCGTACCGCAGCCGATGATGCGGCCTCCTGCGGGCGGCTTCGTGAGGCGGAAACCTTTCGCGCAGAACTGGTTAACCTCCCTGAATCGACCCGTGAAGACTGGATGGCCTATGGAGACTTGCTCCGCACTTCGGGCAAGGGCAGACTGTCGCGTTGGGCTTACCGCCAGGCTCTTTCCCGCCTCGGTGAGTCCTGACCCATCGTGAAATCGGCCCGACTGCAACTGATACTACTCCTCTTCGGCGGATACCTCGCATTTGTCCCCGGAAATGTCCGGTGTGAGCCTGACCCGGCTCATGACGCGGCGGCGGCAAAAAACCCTCTTTCCGACGCGCGGCAGCTTGACGCTGATCGCACCCGGGTGCAGTTGCTCACCCGCTTGGGAAAATATTTCGAGGCTAAAGCCATGGCGGAATTGATCTTGGAAAAACATCCCGGTGATCACGCCACGCTCATCCTGCTGGCTGATTTGTACGCCGAGCAAAAAAATGCCGAGGGGATGTACAACATCGGCAAGGAACTGACCCGCCTCTACCCAGATCAGCCGGAAGGCCCCTACTACACAGCTTCATCGGCACTTCTGGATCATCAGCCCAAGATTGCGTACATGACTTTGCGGGGGTTGAAGGACGTCTTCTACCGTGAAAATAATTTCCCCTATCAGGCCGATCTCGCCGAAGCTGCCAAGGATGCGGGCGACCGTCAGACTGCGATTGAGGAATACAAAAAGGCGCTCCAATCCCCCTCGCTCAGCCCGCAGGAGTACGGGAATCTTCGCCGCACGCTGGATCAGCTTTACGATGAGGAACTCAGCAACGCTTCCATCACCAGTGATTATACCTGGCTTTCCAAAAACACCTTGTGGCGGCAGGAGGCCGAGTTTGAGACCCCGGTGGACGGAGGGATACGGGTGGGTGCGGGTTTTCGGCGGGATGAAATTTCGATTGAACCGGGAGTCACCCTGCCGGGAGTACGCGAGGTGCGGCAGGATGGATTCATGAAAATCATCCAGGACTATGACGCACGGTGGCGCAGTACGTGGATTATCGGCGGCTGGGCGCGTCAACCTCTCGGCGGGGTGGAGATGCTCCGCCAGGATGATAAAAGCCATGTGCAGCTATCCATCCTTGCCAACGAACCGGCCCACGACAGTTTGCGACTGGAATCGCTCGACGGACGCCAGCACCGAATCGGGCTGGAAACTTCACTCACTCCGACTCCCAACGATTATCTTTTTACGGAGATGAATGGCCGCCTCATCATGTTGGATGACAGGGAACTTGGCAAAAGCGACGACTTTTTGTACGGGTACGAGCGGACGGTTCTGCGAGATCCAACCCTTCTTGTCATCGGCTATCGCGGAACCGACCAGTTTTACTCGCAGACGACGAAGGGAACCGATCTGGTTGCCGGGCACTTCAGCGGCGTGGATCAATCAGAGCTGGAGCAGACGCAACAGGGATTGGTCACCTCCTACCAGAATTTGGAGGGCGTCTACCTGCGTCACACGTGGGAGCCTGTCTCTTTCATCTCCTGGACTCAGCTTTATGGGGTCGATTATTCGGGAGAGGCGGGGAAGTTTGAGGACTATCTTTTTTCCACCCTCGCCTTCAAGCCCCGCAAATGCTGGGAGATCAGCCTCCGTGGCGGCTACCAGAGCAGCGCTTCCAGCAGTAACTACCATTCGGAAGCTTACGAGATGGTGATTGCTTCGGAGTATCGGTTTTGATAGCAAGGTCACGAATGATCCTTGCAAAACGCCTCCTGTTCATTTGGACTGCCTTGGTGCTGACTGGATGCGCGAGTGATGTCTTTGACGCACATCAGTCCGCTGACTGCACCCCACGCCTACTCCTGTGGCAGCTCGATAATGCCACGCAGGATGAATTCGCCTCGAAGGCTGTCACGGAAACCATCGGCACACTGGTTTTGAAAAGAGGCATCGCCTACCGTGCCGCCACCCCAGCCGAAAAAGCTCCGGGTGCCGATCTCTCCGGTTCCTCTTGGGAAGATATCAAGGCCAAGGCTGAGGAGCTTCACCTCCCCTATATCCTGACAGGAACCGTCCAGGAATATCGCTACCAACTCGATGTGAATGGAGACCCCACGGTGGGGATCACCCTGCACCTGACTGACGTCAAGAGTGGCAATATCATCTGGCAGGCCAGCGGATCGGATGTCGGGCTCGGAGCTTCCTCCCTGAGCAGCGTCACACTGGATGTTGCAAAAAAAATCATAGCCCGCATGCCGTGGCCACCCAAATAACCTCTCCACGCACATGCGCTTGATCCATCGAAGGTGAGTCTCTTTTCTCGATTCTTTCTCTGGCTGAGGGACCGGATAGCCCGCCCCGTGACGACCGACCTTCTCTGGCTTTTTGGTGCCATTCTTTGCCTGAATCTTCTCTTTGCCTCGAAAGACCCCGGCTGGCTGGCCATCAATCCATCCCCCTACTTCGTCATCCCACTCCTCATCGGCATGATGCATGGCTCGGTGGCCGGGGCGCTGAGCGGATTCATCGTCGCAGGATTGCTCATGGCCTGGAGCTGGACTCTCGCGACAACCGCCATGGAGCCCCGCTTCGTTGAATGGCTCTACTTTGCCATCCCTTCCGTCCTGTGCGGCTTCATATGCGGCGAAGGAAGCCAGATCCTGCGGCGGCGAATTGCCCAATTGGAGGTCTTGGACAAGCACATGCGCGACCGGATGCAAAAGCTCGACAAGGAAGTCTTCCTGCTGAAGGAAGCCAAGGACGAACTCGATCGGATCGTCGCTTCGTATCATACCGACATCGCCACCCTTGATTCGGAAATGCGTCGCCTGAGTCAATCCCGACCCGCCGACCTTTTTCCCAATTTCCTTCTCCTGCTGAACCGTCGATGCCGCATTACCGATGCCGCTATTTACACTCTTCGGGGCGATACAACGCTCAAACGGGAGTCCCTGATCGGGGTGGACAAACACCTGCCGCCAAGTCTCAACCAAAACGAAATCGAAATCATCCGTCTTGCGCTGGAAAGGAAGAATTTTGTCGCCGTGGTCGATGTCTGGAATGAAAACATTGATACTCAGGAACCCCACCTCTTCGCCATCCCGCTTGTCGATTGGGAACAACGCTCTTTCGCGTGCCTTGTGGTGACGGGAATGTCTTTCATTGCCTTCCGGGAGGAAACGGTGCGGATGGTGGAACTTCTCTGCCGGTGGGCATCGGAAATTTTCAGCGTCCTGGGAGAAGCCAACCGGGTCTATCGACTTCTCGACAATCATCCAAACTGGCGGGTTTTTTCCACCGATTTTTTTCAGAATGTTCTTCAAACAGCCATCCATACCAACCGGAATTACGATCTTGAATCAGCGCTGGTCATTTTTGAAATGCCGGGAAAGGCCCCGGAACTCCAAGTCGAATTGGAGCGAGTCATTCTCCCCATGCTGCGGACGGGGGATTTTCCAGCCCCCCTGGATTCATCCTTTCCCAATCTTGTCGTCCTTCTCCCCATGACGGGAGAGCGGGGGGCTGCGATTTTCGTCCAGAGAATCACCGAGTACTTCAGAAAGCTGGAAGGGATTGAAAAAAATATTCGCTCAAAGGTTCTCAAAATCGAGAAGATATCCTCTTATGAGGATTTGTTAAACATCGTACGGCAGGGAGGCGGAAAAGCTTCATGAAAAAGCATGTTCCACTACTTGGAATCCTTATCATGGGATTGTTTTTCGAGACCGAATCGATCCGATGCTGGTTGGAGGCCCGGGGCGCTTTGCCGATTTATGGCTGGCATACGCCTGCCGCAGCCCTGTGGGCCGTGGGGATGATACGGCTGGTGCCACTTTTCACTCCCAAAGATCAATTCCGGCTGTTTCTCTTTTATTTCGTCCTCGGTTTTTCCGCACCGATCTTCGGCCCCATTCTTGCTGTCATTTGCCATGCCATCATCCGGTTCACCCCCGGAACCACACCTCCGCCCCCATCGCGGTATGTCTTCGGAGATGATGTGGGCCTCAAACATTTCTCTGATAAATCGCCGGTGCCAGTAAAGGAATCTGTTCTGGATCTGCTCAGCAGTACCAATCCCCAGATGCGACGCCAATCGGTTCTTTCCGCCCGACGACTCGCCCCCCGTTCGGTCGCTTCCGTCATGAAAAAGGCGATGACCGACAGTGACGAACAAGTGCGTCTTTTCGCCGTGGGACACTGGCAGAGAATGGTCAATCGATTTCAAAAACAAATCGAACATTATCAGGCTGAAATTGAGCGCAAACCGGATCGCGTCGTCTATCGCGTGGCTCTCGCTGAAATTTTTCATGAACAGGTTTTCGTCGGCATCGCGCCTCGCGAGTATCAGAACGATTATCTGGAAACTTCCATCAACCTCCTTCGCGGTTGTCTTCAGGACGAACCGGACAACCGACACATCCAATACCTCCAGCAAAAATTTCTGATGAAGGCCGGGCGACTGGAAGATGCCCGTGCGTTGCAGTTGAAGCTGCGGGAGGCGGGATACCCCACCGAACTGCTCGATCCATGGCTTATAGAAATTTCCTTTCGAAGAAAGGATTGGCTGGAATTCAACTTCCTGGTCAACGAAATGAACGAAC
>Ga0187810_10000146_pt1 | contig 33069 bp, 32 predicted proteins | sample NC_wetland_sal_i_9_FD_132963 | JGI IMG/M metagenome (GOLD analysis project Ga0187810, IMG submission 132963) | Wetland sediment microbial communities from Neuse River Estuary, North Carolina, USA - ASW_5 | ecosystem: Environmental > Aquatic > Freshwater > Wetlands > Sediment | place: USA: North...
GAGCAGAAGATGCTGGCGGGCGTGGCGGTGGACGCGGTGTTCGATTCCGTCTCGGTGGCCACCACCTTCAAGGCGAAGCTGAACGAGGCGGGCGTGGTGTTCTGCCCGATCTCGGAGGCCATCCGCGATTATCCCGACCTGGTGCGCAAGTACCTGGGCAGCGTGGTGCCGGTGACGGACAATTTTTTCGCCACCCTCAATTCGGCGGTGTTCTCGGACGGCACCTTCGTCTATGTGCCCAAGGGCGTGCACTGCCCGATGGAGCTGTCCACCTATTTTCGCATCAACGCCAGCCAGACCGGCCAGTTCGAGCGCACCCTGATCGTGGCCGACGAAGGCGCCTATGTCTCCTACCTCGAAGGCTGCACCGCGCCGATGCGCGACGAGAACCAGCTGCACGCCGCGGTGGTGGAACTGGTGGCCCTCGAAAACGCCGAGATCAAATACTCCACGGTGCAGAACTGGTATCCCGGCGACGAGGACGGCAAGGGCGGCATCTACAATTTCGTCACCAAGCGCGGCGACTGCCGCGGGGCGCGGTCCAAGATTTCCTGGACGCAGGTGGAGACCGGTTCAGCCATCACCTGGAAATATCCCAGCTGCATCCTGCGCGGCGACGACACGGTGGGCGAGTTCTATTCCATCGCCATCACCAACAATTGGCAGCAGGCCGATACCGGCACCAAGATGATCCATCTGGGCAAGAATACGCGCTCGCGCATCATCTCCAAGGGCATCAGCGCGGGGCGCGCGCAGAACACCTATCGCGGCCTGGTCAGCGTGCACGCCAAGGCGACGGGCGCGCGCAACTACACCCAGTGCGACAGCCTTCTGATCGGCAAGAAATGCGGGGCACACACGGTTCCTTATATCGAGAGCCGTAACCCTTCCGCGCGGCTGGAGCACGAAGCCACCACTTCCAAGATCGCCGAGGACCAGCTGTTCTATTGCCTGCAGCGCGGCATGACGCAGGAAGAGGCGGTGGCCCTGATCGTCAACGGCTTCTGCAAGGAAGTGTTGCAGCAATTGCCGATGGAATTCGCCGTCGAAGCCCAGAAGCTCGTCGGCATCAGTCTGGAAGGTTCCGTGGGATGATGCTTGAGATCAAAGACCTGCACGCCACCGTCGACGGCAAGAAGATCATCAAAGGGCTGAATCTCGCCATGAAGACGGGCGAGGTGCACGCCATCATGGGCCCCAACGGCTCGGGCAAATCGACGCTCTCTTACGTTCTGGCGGGCCGCGAAGGCTATGAGGTGACGGGCGGTTCGGTCACGCTGGACGGCCAGGACCTGCTGGCGATGAAGACCGAGGAACGCGCCGCCAAGGGCGTCTTCCTCGCCATGCAGTATCCGGTGGAGATTCCCGGCGTCACCACGCTCACCTTCCTCAAGACCGCGCTCAACGCCCAGCGCCGCGCCCGCGGCGAAAGCGAGCTGGACGCCATGAGCGTGCTCAAGCAGGTACGCCAGAAGGCGACCGCCTTGCAGATCACCGAAGACATGTTGAAGCGCGCCCTCAACGTCGGATTTTCCGGCGGCGAGAAGAAGCGGCTCGAGATCCTGCAAATGGCGCTGTTCGAGCCCAGACTGGCCATCCTCGACGAAACCGATTCCGGCCTCGACATCGACGCGCTGAAGCTGGTGGCCGAAGGCGTCAACGCCATGCGCAATCCCCAGCGCTCCATGCTGGTGATCACCCATTACCAGCGGCTGCTCGACTACATCGTGCCCGACCGGGTGCATGTGCTGGCGGGCGGGCGCATCGTGGCTGAAGGCGGCAAGGAACTGGCCAAGGAACTGGAAGCCAAGGGCTACGCCGACATCGTGAGGGCGCCGGCATGACCAGGGCATTGGCACCGCGCGAGGCACGCAGGGCGGAAGCGCTCGACAGCTTCCGCGTCCGCGGCATGCCCCATCGCCGCTTCGAGCACTGGCGCTACAGCGATCTGCGCGCCCAGCTCGATGCCGGGCAGGTGGCGCAGGCTGGTACCGCCCAATGGCATGTGCCGCATCTGCCCGAAGGCGTGGAGCTGTTCGATCTCGCCAAGCCGGAGGCGCCCGCCTGGGTGGAGAAGCACCTCGGCGCCATCGGCAACCGTCCCACCATGGAAGAGGCCTCGCTCGCCTTCGCCGAGGGCGGGGTGGCGTTGTTCGTGCCCAAGGGCCGCAAGATCGGCGATCCGGTGCGCTTGCAGATTTCCGCCGCCGGAAATTTGCGCCTGCTCGTGGTGCTGGAAGCGGGTGCCGCGCTGACCTTGTACGAGTCGCACACCGTCGATGCCGGGCTGTTGCGCAATGTCGGGGTGGAGGTGGCGCTGGACGAAAACGCGGTGCTGTCGCATGTGCGTGTGGCGCCGCCGGCGCTGCGCTCCTTCAACATCGAACACATCGCCGTGGAGGCGGCCCGTGGCGCGCAATACCGCGCCCATTTCGCCAATTTCGGCGCCCGCCTGGCGCGCACCGAACTGCATATCCTGTTGCAGGGCGAGGGTTCGCAGGCGCATCTCAGCGGTGTCACAGTGCTGGGCGGCGAAGGCCATGCCGACGTCACCTCGCATATCGAGCATGGCGCAGGCCGCACGCTCTCGACCCAGCTCTTCAAGCATGTGGCGGGCGGCAAGTCGCGCGCCGTCTACCAGGGCAAGATCACGGTGCGCGAAGGCGCCGACGGCTCCGACAGCCGCCAGACCGCGCGCGCCCTGTTGATGAGCGGCCGGGCGGAAGCGGACCTCAAGCCCGAACTGATCATCTTCGCCGACGACGTCAAATGCGCCCATGGCGCCACGGTGGGCGATCTCGACACCGAGAGTCTGTTCTACCTGCGCTCGCGCGGCATTCCCGAACGCGAAGCCCGCAAGCTCCTGGTCCATGCCTTCCTGGAAGAGGCGGTGATGACGGTGGAGGATGCGGCGCTGCGCGATGCCGTCTGGCACGACGTGGAAGCCGCGCTGCCGCGCGCCATGGAGGCGGCGAAATGAGTTTCATCCCGCCGCTTGCGGATTTTCCCATCCTGTCGCGCCGGATCAACGGCAAGAAGCTCGCCTATCTCGACAGCGCCGCCTCGGCCCAGAAGCCGCGCGTGGTGCTGGAGGCGATGACGGCCTTCGCCGAAACCTCCTATGCCAACGTCCACCGCGGCGTGCACGGGCTGTCGGCCGAAGCCACCCAGGCCTACGAAGCCGCGCGCGAAAGCGTGGCACGGTTCCTGAACGCCAGGCACGCGGACGAGATCGTCTTCACCAAAGGCGGTACCGAGGCGATCAACCTGGTTTCCTATTCCTGGCTCTCGCCGCGCATCGGCGCGGGCGACGAGATTGTGCTCACCAAGATGGAGCACCATTCCAACATCGTGCCCTGGCACTTCATGCGCGAGCGCAAGCGCGCCGTGCTGAAATGGGTGGAGGTGCGCGACGACGGCTCGATCAATCCGTCCGCCTTCCAGGCCGCCATCACGCCCAAGACGAAACTCGTGGCCGTCACCCACATGTCGAACGTGCTGGGCACGGTCAATCCGATCAAGGAAATCGCCGCCATCGCCCACGCCAAGAACGTGCCGGTGCTGGCCGACGGCTGCCAGGGCGCGGTGCACGAGGCCGTGGACGTGCAGGACCTCGACGTCGATTTCTACGCCATCACCGGCCACAAGCTCTACGGCCCCACCGGCATCGGCGCGCTTTACGCCAAGCGGGCGCATCTCAAATCCATGCGCCCCTTCAACGGCGGCGGCGAGATGATCAACGAAGTGGCCCTCGACCATGTCAGCTATGCCGATCCGCCGGCGCGCTTCGAGGCCGGCACCCCGCCGATCATCGAGGCGGTGGGGCTGACGGCGGCGCTCAAGTATCTCACCGGCTTCGACCGGGCTGCCGTAAGGGAATACGAGGCGGCGATCTACGCCTATGCGCGCGAAGCGGTGCGCCAGTTCAACTGGCTGAAGGTGATCGGCGAGGCGCCGGGCAAGGGCGCCATCCTGTCTTTCGCCGCCGAGGGGATGCATGCGCACGACCTCGCCACTATATTGGATCATGAAGGCGTAGCGGTGCGCGCCGGTCACCATTGCGCACAACCGCTGATGGAGCGTTTCGAGGTGAACTCCACCACGCGCGCCTCCTTCGCGCTCTATTCCACGCGCGAGGATGTCGATGCACTGGTGCGGGGCCTCGCCGCGGCACGGAAGATATTGGCTTAGGACGACTGATGGACGATTCCCTGCGCGAGCTTTACCAGGAAGTGATCCTCGATCACTCGCGCCACCCGCGCCATTTCGGGCCGTTGGAACACGCCACCCACAACGGCGAGGGCTACAATCCGCTCTGCGGCGACCGCATCACGGTGCATCTCATGGTCAAGGACGGACGCATCGCCGACGTCAAGTTCGAGGGCCGCGGCTGTGCCATCAGCCAGGCTTCCGCCTCGCTGATGACCGACATGCTCGCCGGGCGCACGCTGGCGGAGGCCGAGGCGCTGATGAGCGGTTTCCTGCAGCTGGTGAAGGGCGAAGGTGCTGCGGGGCTCGACCCCGACGATCTCGACCGCTTGAACGTCATGGCGGGCGTTTCGGCGTTTCCCATGCGGGTGAAATGCGCCACGCTGGCCTGGCACACCATGAAATCGGCTTTGGAGGGCGGCCGTTCCGCCAAGACCGAAGAATGAGCACGGACCTGGAGAAAACCGAAACCACCCAATCGGGCCATCCGCCCGAAGTGCTGGAAGCGTTCACCGCCAAGCTGATCGCCGCCCTCAAGACGGTGCACGATCCGGAAATTCCGGTCGACATCTACGAGCTGGGCCTGATCTACAAGGTGGATGTGGCCGACAACTGGGACGTCTCGGTCGACATGACGCTTACCGCGCCGGGCTGCCCGGTGGCGGGCGAGATGCCCGAGATGGTGCAGCAGGCGCTGGAAGCGGTGGAAGGCATCGGCCAGGTCAGCGTCAACATGACCTTCGATCCCCCCTGGACGCCCGACCGCATGAGCGAAGAAGCCCGCCTCGAACTGAACATGTACTGATGAGCACGATGCAAAGACGCGAAAGACCCAAAGCCGTCAAACTCAGCGACGCCGCGGCGGAGCGCATCCGCGAGATCGTGGCGAACGGCGAAGGCCGCTACCAGGGCGTCCGCCTTGGCGTCGCGAAGGGCGGCTGCGCCGGCATGAGCTACACCATGGATTACGCCGAAAGCGCCGCCCCGCTGGACGAGGTGGTGGAGGACAAGGGCGTCAAGCTGTTCATCGAACCCAAGGCGATCCTCTTCCTGCTCGGCACCGAGGTCGATTTCGTGCGCGAGAAGATGGGCGCGCGCTTCGTCTTCCGCAATCCCAACCAGACGGCTGCCTGCGGCTGCGGCGAATCCGTCTCGATCACGCCCGCTAAGGCGGAGTGAGTTTCCGTTCCCCCATCGTCTGGATGCTCACCGCGATGCTGGCGAGCCCGGCGCCGAACAGGCAGACCGGGAACCAGCCTGCGATGTGATAGATGGTGATGGCGCCCGCCGAGCCGAGGGCGCCGCCGAAGAAGATGCCGCACATGAAGATGGTGTTGAGGCGGCCGCGCGCTTCGGGCCGCAGCGCATAGATCTGGTGCTGGTTGGAGACCACGGCGCTCTGCACCCCGAAATCGAGCACCATCACCCCCGCCACCAGTCCGCCGATGCTGTCCCACCAGCCGAAGGGAATCCAGGCCAGCAGCGCCGTCAGCGCCCCCAATATCACCACGGCATGGGGCCCGCGCCGGTCGGCAACACGGCCGGAGAGCGGCGCCGCCAGGATGCCCACCACGCCCAGAAGCGCGAACAGGCCCGCGGCATCGGCGCCGAGGCGGAACAACGGCTCCTCCAGGTGCAAGGCCAGCACCGTCCAGAACACCGAGAAGGAGCCGAACAGGGCGCCCTGGGTGAGGGCGGCGCGGCGCAACACCGGCTCTTCGCGCCACAAGACGGCGAGCGACAGAAGCGCCTGCGGATAGCGTATCGCCGCTTCCGGCGGCCGTTTCGGCAAAGTCAGCGCCATCAACACGCCGGCCGCCAGCATGGCGGGAACCGCCGCCCAGAAGGTGGCGCGCCAGCCGAACCAGGTGGCGATGAAGCCCGCCACGGTACGGCCCAGCAGGATGCCGCAGAGCACGCCGCTCATCACCGTGCCGACCACGGCGCCGCGTTTGCCCTCGCTCGCCAGCGCGGCGGCGAAGGGCACGATCTGCTGCGCCACGCTGGAAGTGGCCCCCACCAGCAAGCTGGCCGCCAGCAGCATGGCGCCCGTCGGCGCCAGTGCCGCCAACACCAGCGTCAGCGCCAGGATGCCGAACTGCATCACGATCAGCCGCCGCCGGTCCACCAGGTCGCCCAGCGGCAGGAACAGCACCAGCCCGGCCGCATAGCCGAGCTGCGTTGCCGTGGGGATGAAGGTCGCCGCCGTCGAATGCGGAAAGGCATGTTCGATCAGCCCCAGCATGGGCTGGTTGTAATAAAGGTTGGCCACGCCCAGGCCTGCGGCCACGGCCATCGCCAGGGTCGGAACTTTGGCGGCGGTTTGCATGGACCTCTTTAAGGGCAGTCGGGCGAAAAAGCCAAGCCGCCGCGCCGCGTGATTTGACTCGACCGGCGGGCGAACGGTGTAATCTAAGGCCGTGAACCGGGTCGCGCAGCAGGCAAGCGAGCTTCTCTCCTTCGGACGGCATGCCGCCCGGGAGAACGGCCTGGGCGTGGCCGTTTCGCTGCTGCTGCACGGGATCGTTTTGCTGCTGCTGCTGACGGCGTTGGTGACACGCAGCGCGACCAGCCATCTCTCCGCCCTGCCGCAAGTCTTTCCGGTCGATCTGGTGCGGCTGGGCGACGAAACCCGCTCGCCCCCCGCCGAACGGCACGCCCTGGTGCCGCAACAGCGCGCCGGGCATCCGCAACAGGCGGCCAGCCTGGAAAACAAGGCCGTCTCGTCCGCCGGCCGGCAGCCCGCGCCACAAGACGCGCTCGACGCCAAGCTGCACGCCCTGGCGCGCCTCAAACAGCCGGATACGCCGCTCAAGCTGGCCGAAGGACAGGGCGTCTCGAATGTCGATGCCGCCAACGGGATACCGGGCGATGCCGCCACCTACAGTATCCGCGATTACGTGCTGGCCCAGGTGATGCGCCGCTGGCTGCCCGATCTCGCGCGGGCGAAAGTGCAGCCGGCGGTGGTCGCCATCCGCGTGGCGATGAAGCGCGACGGCACCATCGCTTCGGCGGAGATCGTCGAGGCGGCCCGCAGCAAGACCGACGCAACCTTCCGCGACCTCGCCATCGGGGCGCGCAACGCCGTGCTGTTATCCTCGCCCATCGCCCTGCCGCCCGGCGATTATCCCAAGCTGATGCACTTCACCTTGAGCTTGGATACGCGGGCGGTGGTGCGCTGATCAGCGTTTCGGCGATACCTCGGGAAGATCGGCCTTGGTGGCCGCCAGCCCCAGGCTGATCAGGTCGGCGATCATGGTGAAGATGTAGCGCTGGTTGGGATTGCGCAGCCGATGCAGGCTTTGCAGCAGGAAGCGTTCCTCGATCTCATTGGGAGAACTTTTTGGGATGCGTTTCGCCATCGTTTGCCCCGCAAGTGCCATTGCGATTTGCCGATGCAAACGTCGGGTGCGATTGCGCCCGCATTGGGGACCAATCGCGGCGAAAGCGCGACCGTGCGGCGCCATCATTGCGGTATCAAGGAAGATCGCGCGCCACGCGGAAACCGGAAAGCGTCGAATAGTCGAAGTCGCCGCCGGTTTCGCCACCGGTGCGCGCAGCCGAACGCACGAACACCGGCACGTTGTCCCAGGAGCCGCCGCGCAGCACGTGGCGCGTGCAGGCCTTCTCGCTCCAGGGCCGCCCGTCGGAGGGGGCGCCGAGATAGCTCTTGTGCCAGCAATCCTCCGTCCACTGCCAGACATTGCCCAGCATGCCGTAGAGCCCGAAGGGGTTGGGCTTGAAGCTGTCCACCTCCGAGAGGGCGCGGAAATCGTAAGGACTGCCGCAACCGTTGCAGTTGGCGTTGTCCGTGCCGATCTCTTCGCCCCACCAGCGCGCCGTGGCGGTGCCGGCGCGCGCGGCATATTCCCATTCCGCTTCGCTCGGCAGCCGGTACGGTCCCGTGCGGTTCGGCAGGCCCGGGCGGGCGGCGCGCACTTCGGTATTGAGCCAGGCGACATAGGCCTGGGCGTCCTTCCAGGAGAGGCAGGTTGCCGGCCAGCGGCGCGGTTCCTCGTCGTAAGGCGGATAGGCGAAGCCTTTCGACGGCACGCGCCAGCGCATGTCCAGGATGGCATTGCAGGGGTCCGGCTGATAGCCGGTGGCGCGCAGGAAGGTGAGGAATTCCTCGCTGGTGACGTCGTATTTGGCCAAGGCAAAGGCCCTGATCGCGACGATGCGCTGCGGCCCTTCGCTGTCGAAGCGTCCCGGCTCGCCCGCCGGGCTGCCCATCACGAACTTGCCCGCCGGGATGCCCACCATCTCGGGGCAGTTGGGGCATTCCTTGAATTCGCGCGTGCCGGTATCCGCCGGAGCAGCGGCCATCAGCCCCAGGCACAGCAACAAGGCGGTACGGCGCAGCATTCCAGGTTCCCCTTCGTCGGCACGCAGATTTGACAACGTCGTTTGCCCCGCGGCGAAAGCATATTCGCACCAATCGTCACGTCGCCGCCAGGGCAAACACATGTCGGCCCCAGGCTCACTTACATCGACAAGCTGCGCGCCGGCATGAGCGTCAGGGTGGCGGCGGTTTCGCGAAAACCGCACACACCCCGCAACACATACCGGCCAAGCTTTTGCGCAGGCTCTATCCCAGCCAGTGCCGCGTCACGGGTTTGCCCCGGCGCAATTGCCAGGCGTGCCAGGCGCTGGGAATATCGGCTTCCCAGTAAGGCAACAGCACCACGATGGCGCAGCCGTCGAGCGCCGAAATCGCGGTACCGGCGCCGATGATCCAGAAGGACACGGCCGAGCTGCCGCCCGCCGCCAGCACCATCATGCCCACCAGCAGGCACAGCCCCATCAGCTTGGCCGAACGGGCGTGGGTGGCGGTCATGCGATGGAAGCGCAGCCAGCAGATCAATTGCTCCAGGATTTCCGCCACCACGGCGAACCAGATGACGATGAAATTCTTCAGCACGTCTTCCGGCCGCAGGAAATAGAGGGCGGTCATGCTGGCCAGCCAGAAGAACAGATCGACGGTGGAATCGGCACGCCTGAGCCCGGTGGTGGAGACGCCCAGGCGCCGCGCGATGATGCCGTCGAAGATGTCGCTCAGCGTGGCGGCGAGAATGACGAGTGCCAGAAAATAACCGTGCCCCGTCCAGCCCAGCACCAGCACGGCCGGAACCATCAAGGCGCGGAAGACGATGAGCGCCATGGGGATATGCTTCGCCATGGCGCCCATCTTTTTCACCAGAGATGCACCCGCTGGTCGGGCGGCAGATAGTACTTGTCGCCCGGCTTGACGTCGAAGGCCTCGTACCAGGCATCGACGTTGCGGGTCATGCCGCGCACCCGGTAGGGCCCGGGCGAATGCGGGTCGGTGAGGATGCGGTTGCGCAGGTCGCCTTCCTGGAATTTGATGCGCCAGATCTGCGCCACGCTGAGGAAGAGGCGCTGGTCGCCGGTGAAGCCGTCCAGCACTGGCGCCGGCTTGCCGTCCAGCGAGATGTGGTAGGCCTTGAGCGCAATGGAAATGCCCGCCAGGTCGGCGATGTTCTCGCCCAGCGTGGCGGCGCCGTTCAGCTTGAGGCCCGGCAGCGGCTCGTAGCTGGAATACTGGTCGGCCAGCATCTTGGTACGGGCGTCGAAATTGGCGCGGTCATCCGGCGTCCACCAGCTTTCGAGATTGCCGTCGCCGTCGTATTTCGAGCCCTGGTCGTCGAAGCCGTGGCTGATCTCGTGGCCGATCACCGCGCCGATGCCGCCGTAGTTCACCGCGTCGTCGGCGTTGGGGTCGAAGAAGGGCGGCTGCAGGATGGCGGCCGGGAAGGTGATCGAGTTGAAGGGCGGGTTGTAATAGGCGTTCACCGTCGGCGGCGTCATGTACCATTCGTTCTTGTCGACGGGCTGGTCGAGACGCCCCACGTCGCGGTTCCAGTCGAACAGGGCGCCGCGCTGGATGTTGCCGACCAGATCGTTGCGTTCGACCTCGAAGGCGGAGTAGTCGCGCCATTTGTCGGGATAGCCGATATGGGGCGTGAACTTGTGCAGCTTGTCGAGCGCCTTCTCTTTGGTCGCCTCGCTCATCCAGGTGAGCGACTTGATGTCGGCTTCATAGGCCTTGAGCAGGTTGGCGACCAGGCGTTCCGCCTTGGCCTTGGCTTCCGGCGGGAAATACTGCGCCACATAGAGCTTGCCGAGCGCCTCGCCCAGCTCGCGGTCGAGCAGCCGCACGCCGCGCGTCGCCCGTTCGAACTGCTGCGTGCGCCCGCCCAGCACCGTGCTGTAGAAGGCGAAATCGGCGTCGTCGAAGCGCTTGGGCAGATACTCGGCATAGCTGTGCAGGTAATGCACCGTCAGGTAATCGCGCCACACGGCGATGGGGGTCTGGGCGAAGACCTTGGCCAGTGCCGGGACGGCGGTATCCTCGCCCACGATCACCTGGCGCTTGCCGCCCTCGAGCGGAATCCCGGTGTCGGCGAAGAAGGCATCCCAGGGGAACTGCGGCGCCAGCTTCTTCAGCGCGCCGTAGGTCATGGGATGGTACATCTTGTCGGTGTCGCGCCGCTCCTTGCGTTCCCAGCGCAGCTTGGCGATCTCGGTCTCCAGCGCCAGGATTTTTTCGGCCCGCTTGCCGGCATCCTTGGCGCCGGAGAGCGTCAGCATGCTGGCGAGATAGCTCTTGTAGGCGTCGCGCGCCTCCTTGATGTCCTTGTTGTCGCGCAGGTAGTAGTCGCGGTCGGGCAGGCCGAGGCCCGCGGCCGTCACGTCCACGGAATAGGCGTTGGAATTCTTTTCGTCGATACCGATGCCGATGCGATAGAGGCTGCCGGCGGAAAGGCGCGGCGAACCCATGAGGCGCGCCACCGCGGCCTTGTTCTTCAGGCCCGCGATCAGCTTGAGATCGGCCTCGACCGGTTCGAGGCCGCGCGCCTCGATCTGTTTTTCGTCCATGTAGCCGTCGTAGAGGTCGCGCAGCTTCTTCTCTTCGGGCGTGAGCCGGTCATAGGGCTTGGCCTCCAGCGCATCGACGATGTCGCGCATGCGCTTTTCGCTCAGGATCGCCAGCTGTGTGAAGGCGCCGATATTGGAACGGTCCGGCGGGATGACGGCGTTCTTGTCCCAGCTGCCGTTGACGTAGCTGTAGAAGTCGTCGCCCGGCTTGACGGAACGGTCCATGCCCGCAAGGTCGATCCCCCAGGCGCCGAAAGCGGCCTTAGGCTGCGGCGGGGCGGGAGGCGGCGGCGGGGCGGAAGCCGTGCAACCGGCCAGCATCAGTGCGGCCGCGGCGATCAGGCGTCGATGCATGGGAAACTCCGTGAAGACAAGACGCGGGAAGAGTGCGTATCGAGCCGGGACGGGCGCAAGTCACGCTTTCGCGACCTATTGCCTCTTCGTTACGTTTTTGTCAGGCGGCGTAGGATGCTTCCAGGGCGCCAAGCTCGTCTTCCGCCACCACCTTGTTGCGGCCGGTGTTTTTTGCCCGGTAGAGGCAGCGGTCGGCGCGCTGCACCAGGAGCTCGGCCGTGTCGCCGGGGGCCAGTTGCGCCACGCCCAGCGAAATGGTGATGGTGCCGAGGATATCGCCGGTCGATTTCTTGACCAGCTTCTTGCCTTCCACCGAGGAGCGAATTTCGTCGGCCAGGCGGACGGCGCCGGCCAGGCCGGCCTGGCGGAGGATGACGACGAATTCCTCGCCGCCGTAGCGCGCGGCGGTGTCGCGGCCCTTGACGTTCTCCGACAGGCAGTTGGCCACCAGCCGCAGCACCTGGTCGCCGGTCTGATGGCCCCAGGTGTCGTTGAAGCGCTTGAAGTGGTCGATGTCGCACATCAAGAGCGCCACCGTGTCTCCGCTGACGGCCGCATCGGCGATGGCTTCCGTCAGTTCGGTATCGAAGGTCTTGCGGTTGGCGATGCCGGTAAGCGCGTCGGTGCGGCTTTCCTTGCGTACCGTGTCGAGCTGGGTCTTGAGTTCCGTCACCTGTTCGGAGGAGCGCTGCAATTCGCCTTCCAGCGCCTTGGCACGCTGTTCCATGGCCTCGGTGGCACCGACCAGCTTTTCGATCATCTTGGCGACGACGGCGGGCGACTGGTTGCCGCCCAGGGCGCTGCCGGCGGCCGACAGGGTGCGGCCGTATTCGCCCGCGTCCTTGCCCGCCTTCTCCAACTTGCCGAGCACGGCGTCGATCATGTCGCCGATGGAGCTGCCCACGTCCTCCATCGTCTTGGCGGTGCGTTCGCGGGCCAGGAAGCGCAGCGCCAGGCTATGCAGCGTCAGCGGCGTGAAGGGCGTCTTCTGCCGGATCATGTCCACGAAGGTCTTGCTCAGCGCGGCGTTATCGCCTTCGGCAAACAGATAGAACAGTTCGTAGTGCTCCGGGCTGGGCGCGACGTCGAGTTCGCCCATCAAGGCGAACGCCGCCTTCGCCAGAGCCTGTTCGCGATGTGATTGTGCCATCCCCGCTTCGCCGCATCGTGCCGACGGCGAAATTCTCACCCGCCGGGAGGTAAGAAAGCGTTAAATCGCCGGTCCTGGATCGAACCGGGGGCGGGGTTCACGATGCGGGTTTGTCTTTCTTTTTCGCACGCGGGGCCTTTTCCGGCGCCTTGGGCAGCTTGACGGGCCTCAAGAGGAAGGCCGGCAATTGCTGCGCATCGACGGGGCGTGACTCGGGGGCGGCTTGCGGACGCTGCCTGATCTCCTGCGCGTATTGCACGGGCTTGGCAGGGACGGGTTTGACGGGCGCGGGCTTGGCAGACACAGGCCTGGCAGGCGCCTGCCTGACCGGTTCCATGGCGGCGACTTGGCCGTGCGGCGCGACCGGGTGTTCGCGGTGGCGGTCGCGGCGGTTGCGTCCGCGGCGTTCCTCGTGCGCATGTTTCTCGCGCGGGGGACGCACCTGTTCGGCCAGGCCCTCCAGCTTGCGGCGCGGGATGGAGGTTTTGATCAGCCGTTCGACGGCTTCCACATATTTGCCGTCGCCGGGGCAGACCAGCATAGTGGCCTCGCCGCTGCGCCCGGCGCGGCCGGTGCGCCCGATGCGGTGGACGTAATCGTCGGGGTGGTAGGGCACGTCGAAATTGAAGATGTGGCTGGTGGCCGGGATGTCGAGCCCGCGCGCCGCCACGTCGCTGGCGACCAGCAGCGTGACCTCGCCGCTGCGGAAGCCTTCGAGGGTCTTGGTGCGCACCGACTGGTCGAGATCGCCGTGCAGCGGCGCGGCATTGAAGCCGTGCTTGGCCAGCGATTTGGCGACGACGTCCACCACCCGCTTCTTGTTGCAGAAGACGATGGCGTTGGTGACCTCGCCCGCTTCGCGGATCAGGGTGCGCAGCGCCTCGCGCTTGGCCCATTCGTCGTTCGGGACTTCGACGATCTCCTGCTTGATGTTGGCGCCGGTGGTGGCGGGGCGGGCCACTTCCACCCGCACCGGGTTCTGCAGGAACTGCTCGGTGAGGCGGCGGATTTCCGCCGGCATGGTGGCCGAATAGAACAGGGTCTGCCGCGTGAAGGGGATCAGCTTGCAGATGCGCTCGACGTCGGGGATGAAGCCCATGTCGAGCATCCGGTCGGCTTCGTCGATCACCAGGATCTGCACCTGCGACAGCATCAGCCGGCCGCGCTCGAAATGGTCGAGCAGCCGGCCCGGCGTGGCGATCAGCACATCGACGCCGCGGTCGAGCTTCTTGTTCTGGTCGTCGAAGGAGACGCCGCCGATCAGCAGCGCCATCGAAAGCTTGTTGTACTTGCCGTATTTCTCGAAGCTCTCGGCCACCTGGGCGGCCAGTTCGCGGGTCGGTTCCAGGATCAGCGAGCGCGGCATGCGCGCCTTGGCACGGCCGCGGGCGAGAAGCTCGATCATCGGCAGGGTGAAGCTGGCGGTCTTGCCGGTGCCGGTCTGGGCGATGCCGATGATGTCGCGCCGCCCCATCACATGGGGGATGCCCTGGGCCTGGATCGGGGTGGGGGTGACGTAACCGGCCTCGGCGACGGCGCGCAGCAGCGTGGGCGCCAGGCCCAGATTCGCGAAACCGGATTCGGGAACGGCTTCGGCAACAGAATTGTTTTCGGGTTCCGCGGGGGCCTCCCCCTCGGCGGCCGGGGCCTCCGGCGGCATCGGGGTCTCGGACGCGACAGGCGCCGCGGAAGTTGTGTAGGATTCCGAAGGGGTTACAGAAGTTTCCTGCCGGATGACTTCAATCGTGCCGGCTTCCGTGCCGGCGGGCGTGTGGCTGCTCAAACGCGCTCCTTAAGAGAGGGGCGCACTCAAGCGCCCGGCGGCTGGCCCGGATTGGCGCCGCTCCATCTATAGGGCGCATATGCGGAACAAAAGGGGAAAAGTCAAGGCGGGCCGGTTTACGGTGGTGAGTCAGTTTGAATTTACGAAGTAATTTCCCTTGTTCGATCTGCGTCACAGGCCGCTACGTCCGGCACTACGTGCGGTCGAAGCGGTAGTGGGATAATAGATGCACCTCAGCGTAATTCGGGCAAAGGTTTCGAGCCGACAACAATCTTCACTGGCGGTGAATTTGGCCCGACGGTATCTCCAACTCGGCTTGTCGAAGGGACATTATTTTCAAAGAACTCCAGGTCCGATTTATGGAATGCTTTTTTGACTGTTTCCACGCTTTGAGCGGCGGCTTGGGCCTGTTCTGGAGTCGCGGCATTACGCGAAACCCAGACACCAGCAGCCGTAAACGGACGAGCCTCCATTCTGGCTTTCCATCGAGCATTGAGAAATGCCGACAGCAGTTGTGCTGCAAACCTCCACGATTCTGTGTCTCCGCTTACGTAGTATATAGTGGCGGAAGAAGGTGCCTGAGCAAGACTTCTGATCAATTCAGCATATTGTGTCGAATGAAGTTCGCGCCATGACACTGCAGCTTTTATCTGCTCCGCTTTGAGGCTGGCCAGTGCAGTTTGTTTTTGTAGCTCGGCAATCAGCTTGTTCGCTTCGATTGCTTCCTGCTTCTGGATATAAACGACTGTGGCTGTGGTAACGAAAACTGCGGCGGCAGCAATCGCCGCAACCACTAAGGAGGCAAGCATTGCCCCATTCCACCAATCTAGTGTTTGGCCTAAGACCATGATTGATGATGCCTGTTCACGTGTCATGCGCGTATGCGCCGCCCTCGTTGTCCTAAGAGCCACAAATGAGCCGAGCCGAGGAACACATAGGGCGCCGCTCAAATAGTTTTGCGAACGGAGTACCCGCGCGGAAACTCCACCCGGCGACGCCCCTGATCCGGCGGATTGATTGTAACGGTGAGAAGCCGACGGGGCACCAGCATCTGCACCGACAGTTCTACGGCAAGTTCCTCTTCGGTGAGTCTCTCGCTCCAATTGCGACGGATCACAATATCATCCATTTCGCGTAAGACATTTTGGCCCCCCACGAATACCGCAGTGACTGGATTTTCAGCGTCAAGAACGTCTGGGCTCACGGTCACCGCTGCCGCCACATCATGTCCAGTACCGGGAATAGTGTAGAAATGCTGTCCAGCGGGCATCAGGCACTGAGCGATAAAATCGAAGCTTGGCTTGAGGTCGTCATAAGCCTGTAGATTGAAGACTTCGTTGAAGCGGGTCGTTTTGGGGTATTCCCGCAACTGGCCATCTGGGCCAAAGAATATCTCGAAAAGCATCCCATCGAGCACACACTTGCGCGATTCAGCATCGAGGCCCTGCGTCCGCTCCATGAAGCCTGCAATAAACCCCATTGCCGCATGGGCGTTGCCGGAAGCGGCTTGGTAGATATTCCGACCGAGCACGAACAACGAATCGGCGCTCGCTTTGTTGAGCTTATCGGTGTCGAAATCGCCCAACGCCGCGTTTTGGAGGCCCCATGTGTGTGTTTTGAGGCCTCTGATAATCCGATGTGAAAGCTTGTTCTCTGTCAATACGAACAAACGGTCGCTGAGAGCCGTTGCGCTGTAGTCCTGCACCTCGCTGGCGATGCCGAGCTTGAAGTAGAAGTCGCCTGACAGCGATGTGTGTTCCCACGAAATTTGCTGAGATCGCGTTGTCGCGGCGAGCGTGTTGCGCACTCGTTTGAACATTGTTTCGATAGGCACTTCGGGAGCGTCGATGTGTTGGAGCAACGCAGCGGTGTACGCACCGTTTCGACCCTCACCGTCCGCAGCTATTTGACCTGGTGACGTGGAGTAGGCGATCAGCGTGCCCTTCGGGGCGTACACTGGCGCGAGCCCCAGCGGGCCGACGCGGCGCCAGCACCGCTCCCATGGATTGTTCCGGCAAGCATCGAGGATGATGATGTTGGTTGTTGGTCCCGCGTCCTCCATACTGTCAATCACGCGATTGAGCGACAACGCCGAGTGTTTCGCCTCAACCTCATTAGCGACGCGCGTGTCGCTGGCCGCGAGATAGTTCTCCCCCTGAATCTGGACACCGTGACCGGCAAAAAAGAACAGTCCCACATCCTGATCTCGCAACGCCGCGTGAAACTCCGCAAGGGCATGATCCATTTCACGGTAGCTGGCGTTGATCAGAGGAGTGACAGCAAACCCGCAGGTAATAAGCTTGTCCGCCATGTCGCTGGCGTCATTGGCCGGATTCTTGAGCACGCCCGCGTGGACGTAGTCGGCGTTGCCGATCACCATGGCTTTGAGTTTACGCATGGCAGGAACCGCCTTCAGCCCTCCGGTTGCTCAGCATTCACAGACGTCGAGGATGGGGTCTCAATTCCAACGACTAGGGAAGTTCCCTTGGGAACTCGCCGGGAAAAACGGCCACGGCGAGTGGTGCACCTTCGATGTCGAGTTTGCGGGTGTGGTGCAGGCGAAGTGCCCCATCGACGATGCGCACGTCCGCGACTGACCCATCATCCAACTCCAGAACGACGATGTTGGAAAACACCTGACACCGCTTAATGGTCTTGCCGTTGAGAGCGTCGATAATTGGCGGTGTCATGCTCAGGCGACTTTGCGAAATTCGGCGATGAAACGGTCGCACGCGGCCCTTGCCGCAGCCCACCGGCTTTCCGCCGTCTCCGCCCTTGCTATCAACTCCATATCCGGCGCTCCGTAACGGGCAAAAACCCGCGTGAGGGCTGCTGTTGCGTCGCTCTTTTCTCGGAATGCAGCCCGTTCTGTGGCGCTCAACACGGCCCACTCCGAATCCCAATTGCGCATGCAGGCTTACTCCACTGTTAACCAAGAAAGTATACGGCGGTTAGCACTGCGCCGCAAGGAGTGCCAACGGGCATTGGCCCGTGACCCCACCATGACCTAAAGGCGGCTCTGCAAGATCGCGCGGGCGTTATGAGGACGCACCATCGTTGCGGTTATGGGGCTCGGAGTGTTTGCGGTGAACGGTAGACCATCCAGCCGTTCCGCGAATCGGTCTTAGCTCGCCAAACTGACTCACCACCCGGTTTACACTCCTTCCGGGCGGGATGATGGTGGTTAACGGGCCGAGGCTGTTTCAAGCCCGGAGCTCTTCGTCCGCCTGTTGCGGGCGGGCGTTCCACAGCGCCGACACCATGTCCCGGATGCGTTCATTCTCTTCCCGCGAAAGGCGGGCCAGGCGGAGCAGGGCCGGGTCGTCCAGCTCGGGCTTTTCCATCCGCTCGATGCGATCGAGGGCTTCTTCGGCGATGTCGAGCATCAGATTGTTCGAGGCTTCCGTCAGTGTGCGCGCCGTGGCGAGAAAGCCGGGATCGTGCGGGCGGTCGGGAAAATCCAGCCGCGCCTCGAACAACAGACCGCGCAAGAGGTCCCAGACGGCGTTTTTGCCGTAGTTCCTGCCAGCGAAGGCGACCAGCGAGAAATCCCACAGCGTATCGAGCCGCTGGTCGAGGAAGCGGTAATCCGCCTGGAAGGCTGCGCCTTCGAGCCGGCCTTCCACCCGCATCCGCTTCTCCATGGGTGTGCCGGCGTAAGGCAGGGCCCGGCAGAAGCCGGCCGCGGCATACCCCCCGGTGCAGAATTCCCGCAAGAAACGCAGGTTGTTGCGCACCGTGACGCGCGTGCTCCAGGGCTCCAGCAGCATGAAGCCGAAATCAAAGCTCAGTCCCAGGCCGCGCAGAATTTCCCCGGCGCGGAAATGCACATCCGCCGTGATCTTCTTGTTCAGACTCAAAAGGGCCTCGGCATCGCCGGACTCCACGCCCAGATAGACGTTGGCCAGTCCGGCTTCGACCAGCGGCGCCAGCACCTCTTCGCGCACCTCGTCCGAACGGCAGGCGATCCTGAAGCGGATGCGCCGGTGCAATCCCCGCCGGATCAGTTCGTGCGCCAGGCTCAGCGCCCATTTGCGGGCGTCGCGGCCGCCCGCCAGGAAATCGTCGTCCTGGAAAAGGACGAGTCGGACGCCGCGCCTCCTGTTCAGATGCTCGATTTCATCCGCGACCCGGACGGGGTTGCGGCGACGGCGGCCGCGCGTGCCGTTGTTTTGGTAGAAAGGGACGATCGAGCAGAACGAACAACTGTGCAGGCAGCCGCGCGAAGCCAGCAGCGAGGCAGTGGGAACCGGGTTGCGCCGGAAGGCGGTCTCAGGCCGCTCCGGCCAGGGCAGGGTGTCGAGGTCCGTCACGGCCTGGCGCGGCGGCGATGTGTGCAACACGGTACCGTCGCGCCAGACGATGCCGCGGACCTCGCGCCACGGCCTGCCGGCGGCGATGGCCGCTGCCAGTTCGACCAGCGTATGCTCGCCTTCGAAGCGCACGATGCTGTCCAGTTCGGGCATGAGGGCGAACAGCGCCTCGGGCGCGAAAGAGGCGTAATGCCCGCCCATGGTGAAATGCGCGGCGACGCCGCCCTGACGCAGCGCATGCAGGGTCTCAGCGAAGTCGGGTGCCAGGAACTGGAAGATCAGGGAAAAGCCGACGATGTCCGGCTGCCATTGCCGCGCCTGAGACAAGAGGCGGGAGGCATCCCGCGCAAAGCTTTCGATGCACACGGCATGGCCGGCAGCCTTCAGGCTGCCGGCCAGATAGCCGAGGCCCAGATTCTCCTGATCCTGGAAACCGACCAGCAATACGCGCGCTGCGCCGGACACCTTCTATTTTCCCGTCTTCGCTTTGCCCGCCTTTGCCTTGATCTGGGCCTGCACGGTCGCGAGCGCGGTGTTGCCGAGCGCCAGCGTGGTTTGCAGAGAATTGAGGCTTTCCCTCAACTGCTCCAGCGACATGTTCGGCGCCGCCGCCGTCAGCGTCTGGAATTCGACGGGCGTGCTCACGCCGGGCGCCGTCTGCTCCAGGTAGGCTTCCAGAATCCCGGCCCGCAGAAGGTCCCATGCCGCCGGGTCGCCGATGGTGATCGGGCCCGGAATGGTCTTGATCTGGCCAAGCCGTCTGAGGATGTCGTCGATGTTCAGCGGGGACCGCTTGCTGCTGTTGCCGTAGAGCGCCAGGGCTACGGCGCTGCCGTTTTTCGCCACGTCGAGAGTGCCGCCGCCCGTGGGATAGAAATACGGATCGCCCGGTTGCGCGCCCGCATCCGTTTCATTGAACACGCCGGTTTCGCCGCCCCAGACGAGCTGGTTCCAGCCGGCGAACCGCAACTCGTCGAAGGGGTCCAGCGCTGCCACCTTCACGGCCCCCGGTGCCGTGTTGATCAGGTGGTCGTCGCCGTTATAGGGGTAGGCGCCCGCCGGGATAGTGCTGGCCGCCGCGTCGATGGCAGTGCCTTTGCCGGTGATGAGGGCATTGTCGCGCAGGCTGAAAGGATCCACGGTGACCGTGTGCGACCCGCCGGGGGTGGGCGTGCCGCACCATTTGGTGGCCGTCCACACGCCCCAGCCGCCGACGCTGAAGTCCCAGTGCACATGGCGTATGCTGGTGACGTGCCGGCCGGTGTTCCAGAATAGGAACTGGTAGTTCGCGGTGCCGTCCGGCGAGGATACGTAGTTCGCCGCCTCGCGGTCGAAACTGACCAGCGGAGGAACCGTGACGCTGGTGCTGTCGGTGCCGATGTCCAGGCTGGCGCCGCTTGGCCACAGTTTGGTGGTTACGTTGAACACGCTCATGGGAGTCTCCTTTCGCTTCAGCCGGGGGCACACGAAACGGTTGCAGCGGGTGCTTGAGCGGCGCGTCCTAAGACGCGCGGAATTGCCTGGGAGATAAACGCGGCCGATACCGCTCAAGGCCCGACGCGAGGCACCCCACGCCGCAAGAGTAACGCAACGGCAATCTGCTTACAACTTAAGGTAGTGAGACGTGGTTGCAACGGCGACAGACGCCAGGGCAGCCTTGGATATGTCCGTGCTCTTACGGCGCCGCGGCGGCGAATTTCCGCTTGTAATAGGCGATTGCCACGGCGATGGCGCAAATGCCGGCCACGCTCGGCCATGTCCACACCACCACGCCGGCATAGGGCAGGGCAACGCCGGTGGCAGGGATGAACTGGCTCAAGGTGACGGCTGAGAATGCCGTCCACGCCGCAATATAGCTGCCGAGGAAGCGCGCGATATGCAGCGGCAGCCAGAACATCGGCTCCTCCCGCCGGCGCAGGAAGCGGCGCATGTCCATGGCCGTGCCGCGCATGCCCAAAAGGCCGAAGCCGGCGGCGACGATGTTCATGGGCTGCTGCCAACTGAGGTGCACGAGGCCGTCGGCGGCAAGCGCGGCACAGACGGCGAAGGTCAGGATCGCCGCCAGCCAGTCGATGGCCCCGGCGGAGCCGCCGCGCGCCAGAGCCTTCAGCCGCAGGATGCGATAGCCCGAAAAGGCCAGATAGAAGCTCAGCACCGCCAGCAGGGCGAGGATCAACACCGGCCGGTAGAGCGCCATCGGCGCGGCCGTGGCGGCGACGGCTCCCATGGACCATAAATAGTACCTTCCCCAGCGCTTGTGCCGCGGCCCGCCTTTCGTCACCGCCAGCACAAACGGCGCCAGCACCAGGCACAGCGTGCCCGCCGCGATATGAATCGCCAGAAGGCTCTGCATCCACAAAGGATCGCCCGGCATCGCATTCTCCCGCAAAACTTGTCAGGCTTCGATGCATCCGTCAGATTGAATTGCTTGAGAAGGCGGAATACGCGAAATGCGCGCCGAAATACGCCAATGACGAATCCGGCCGTTCGCGCTGCGCGAAACGCCGTTTCCGCCTGGCGGCCCAACGCCAGGATCGTTGCCGTACCGGCAGCCATGGCCGTTTTCCTGACCCTCACCGGCGCCTTCGAGCTGAGCGTGCTGCCGCTGCTTCCGCGCTTCCTTTACTGGCTGGTCGTTCTCGGAATCGGGCAGGGCGTCAGCCTGTTGTTGCGCGCCTCGCTGGACCGCGTGCAGATGCCGCGCGCCAGGCTGCTGCTCGCGGGCTTCCTGCGCTGCGTGCTGGTGTCCTTGCCCGTGACCGTCCTGGTGTGGCTCCTCACCGGTTTGGCGCTGGCCGGGCCGCTGCGGTTCGCGGATATGCCGCAATATTACCTTCCGGTCCTGGTGGTCACCGCCGCCATGCTTTGCCTCAATGCCCTGGCGCAACGCCGCCCGGTCGAAACGCATGCGGTGCGCAAGACGAAGGAAGAGGTGCAGCCCGCGCCGATCCTGGCGCGTCTGCCGCCGGCGCTGCGCGGTGCGAAACTCCATGCCGTGCAGGCCGAGGATCACTACATCCGGCTGCACACCAGCGCCGGGTCCGATCTGGTTTTGTTGCGATTCTCCGATGCGCTGGCGGAGTTGCGTGGTATCGAAGGGGTGCAGGTGCATCGCTCCTGGTGGGTCGCCCGCGACGCCGTGACGGAGTCGCGCAAAGAAGGCGGGCGGTTGTTCCTGGTCTTGCACGGCGGCACCAAGGCGCCGGTCAGCCGCAGCTTCGCCCGTGCCTTGCAAGAGGGCGGCTGGATATAGTGGGAAAGCGGAGTTCGCCGTGAATTCCTTTCGACTCTTCATGCTCCCGGTCGTTCTCGGCTGCGCTTGTGCCGCGGCTTGGGCCGGGCCGCCCTTCGTCACGGACGACCCCGAACCGACGGATGACGGACATTTCGAAATCTACGCCTTCGCCCAGGGCAGCGAGGCGCGCGACGGCACCGGCTCGTCCACCGGCATCGATTTCAATTACGGCGCCATGCCGGACTTGCAGCTCACCGCCGTCCTGCCCGTCGAAGTCGATGCGCCCGCGGCGGGGCCAAGCGTGGCCGGGCTCGGCAATGTCGAGCTGGCCGCCAAATACAAATTCCTGCACCAGGAAGATTTCGGCTGGGACGTGGCCGTGTTTCCGCGCCTGTTTCTTCCCAGCGCTTCGGCGGAAGTCGGCGAGAAGCATTTCTCGCTTTTGCTGCCCATCTGGATCGGACGGGACTGGGGCGGCTGGTCCACCTTCGGCGGCGGCGGCTGCGTCATCAACCGCAGCGGCGGTTCGCAGGATTACTGCCTGATGGGCTGGGCGCTGACGCGGCATGTTCTTCCCGACCTGCAGCTCGGCGCCGAGATCGTGCATCAGGGCGCCGACAGCAAAGGCGGACGCGTATCTACCGGCGCGGGTGCCGGGCTGATCTATGACATAAATGAAAACATCCACCTCTTGGCTTATGCCGGTCCCGGCTTGCAGAATGCCGCCGAGACGGCGCGGACCTCCTGGTACGCGTCTGTTCTTTTCACCTTCTGAGCTTGGTCGAAGGGATGGCGCCATGACGAAAGAGGCCGTGTTGAGCAAGGTTCCCGCCGTAACGCTGGGGTTCTGGGGGATCAAGATCCTCGCCACGACCCTGGGCGAAACCGGCGGCGACACCGTCACCATGACCTGGAATTTCGGCTATCTCGCGGGCACGGCGATCTTCTTTTCGCTGCTGGTCGTCCTGGTGGCCTGGCAGATCGCGGTGCGGAAATTCAACCCCGCGCTTTATTGGGCCACCATCGCGGCCTCCACCACCGCAGGCACGACCATGGCGGACTTTGCCGATCGTTCGCTCGGCATCGGCTATGCGGGCGGATCGTCCGTGCTGCTGGCCTGCGTGCTGCTTTGCCTCGCCGCCTGGTACCGCTCGGAAGGAACGATTTCCGTCGAAACCGTGAGTAAGCCCAGGGCCGAAGCCTTCTACTGGCTCACCATCACCTTTTCCCAGACCTTGGGAACGGCCTTGGGCGACTGGATGGCCGATTCGACGGGGCTGGGATATCTCGGCGCCTCTTTGGTGTTTCTGGCGTCGCTCGGCGTGATCGCCATCGCCTATTACCGCACAAGTCTGTCGCGCGTGGCGCTGTTCTGGGCCGCTTTCGTGCTGACCCGTCCGCTCGGCGCCACGGTCGGCGACTTCTTCGACAAACCGCTGGCCCAGGGCGGCCTGAACCTGAGCCGGCCGCTGGCCACGCTTCTCATCGGCGCGGCGATGATCGCCTGCATCCTGCTGATCCCGCAGCGGGCCGGCTCGCATCCCGGTACCAAGGCGTCGGCGTCTTGAGCGGAATCGGCGTTATTCCTTCTTTTTCTTTTCGAGGATGAGCTTGGCCTTCTTCTCGAAGGCCAGCGTGATCAACCGGGATTGTTCGTTGATCGAGCCGCCGTTGATGAACACCACTTCGCCGTCGTCGGAGATGTGGCTGGGGCCGGCCTTGGGACCCTCGAGGAAAACGATTTGCATGGTATTGGGATCGTCGTCTTCCACGAAGCCGTCGGCCGTGGGGACGTTCGTCACCGTCACCATCTTGGTCTCCTGCATCAGCTTGTTGGTCAGCTGCTTCAGGGCGGCGTCTTCGGCCGGGGGCGCGGCAGGGGCCGTGCCGGCCGGCGCCTGCGCAAATGCCGGCAACATCGCCGATGCCAGGAAAGTCAATGCCAACATCGTGCCGCGCATGATGTCACCCAAAATCCCGTATGCAATGATAACGCAGGCGGCGCCGGCTGCATATTGCGAAGGTGGCGCAGATTTTCCGACACAAAGCCGGCACAATTGGCGATAAAAGTAATACGGCAGGAGAGAATCCGATGAACCCCGTATTTCCTCATATTCCTCCCGAACAGCTTCACGGCCCCATCTATTGCGAAACCGGCCATCCCTGGCTGGGCATGGCCGAACCGGTCAACACCATCACCAACGCGGCCATCATCCTGGCGGCGTATCTGGCCTATCGCTATGTGCGGCGCTCGGGCGTGAAGATGAGCTTCGATCTGGGCCTCTTGCTGGTTCTTCTCACCGCCGTCGGCATCGGCAGCTTCCTCTGGCACGGTTTGCGCACGCATTGGGCGTTGCAGCTCGACTGGATTCCGGGGGTGGCCTTCCTGATCGCTTTCACCTTTCTGTGGTTCCGGCAACTGTTCGGCTGGGTGTGGGGCGTTCTCGGCGCCGTGGCCATGTATGCGGGCGTGATCGCCAGCGTGGCGCTGACCTGGCACTTCTTCGGCGGCCTGCAAAGCGCCACCAGCAACCTGCGTTTCGTGCCCGGCTTTGCCATCATCACCCTGTTCGGTGCCGGGCTGGTCTTCGCCACCGCGCGTCAATACGGCCGCGCGGCGGGGATGCAGGGTGTGGCGATCCTATTGTGCGGCGTCGGCGCGGCGGTGGCGCGCTCCATCGATCTTCTGGTGTGCTCCTTCATCCCCGCCGGTACGCATTTCCTCTGGCACCTGCTGCTGTCGACGGCGGCGTGCCTGGGGATTTTGCTGATGGTGCGGATGAAGAAGGCGCGGGCGGCGCTGCAACCCTCCCCTTAAGGAATGAAGGCGTTACACGTCCACGTCCTTCACGAACTGCGCATTCTCCTGGATGAACTGGAAGCGCAGTTCGGGCTTCTTGCCCATCAGCCGCTCCACCAGGCTTTCGGTGGCTTTCTTGTCGGCTTCGGCGATTTCCACGCGCACCAGGGTGCGGCTGCCGGGTTTCATGGTGGTTTCCTTGAGCTGTGCGGGCATCATTTTGCCCAGGCCCTTGAAGCGCGAGACTTCCACCTTGGCATTGGCCTTGAATTCCGACTTGAGCAGCGCGTCGCGGTGCTTTTCATCGCGGGCGTAAAAGGTCTTGCCGCCATGGCTGAGGCGGAAGAGCGGGGGCATGGCGAGGAACAGATGCCCGCCTTGGATCAGCTGCGGCGTCTCGCGATAGAAAAAGGTGAGCAGCAGCGAGGCGATGTGCGCGCCGTCCACGTCGGCGTCGGTCATCACGATGATGCGTTCGTAGCGCAGATTCTTCTCGCTGTATTTGGCGCCCGCGCCGCAGCCCAGCGCCTGCATCAGATCCGACAGTTCCTGGTTCTGCGCCAGCTTGCCCGCCGCCGCGCTGGCGACGTTGAGGATCTTGCCGCGCAAGGGCAGCACGGCTTGCGTGGCGCGGTCGCGCGCCTGCTTGGCCGAACCGCCGGCGCTGTCGCCTTCCACCAGGAAGATTTCGGTGCCTTCCGCCGCGTCGCGGGTGCAGTCCGACAGCTTTCCGGGCAGGCGCAGCTTGCGGGTGGCGGCCTTGCGCGAGACTTCTTTTTCCTGGCGCTTCTTCAGCCGGTCCTCGGCCTCGGCGACGACGAAATCGAGCAGGCGGTCGGCGCTGGCCGGGTCTTCCGCCAGCCAGTGGTCGAAATGATCGCGCATCACGTTCTCGACCAGGCGTTGGGCGTCGGGCGAGGACAGCTTGTCCTTGGTCTGGCCCTGGAATTCGGGTTCGCGGATGAAGACCGAGAGCATGGCGCAGGCCGAAGCCATGACGTCGTCGGGGGTGATCTGGGCGGTCTTGCGGTTGCCCGCGCGTTCGCCATGGGCGCGCAGCGCCTTGACCAGCGCATTGCGCATGCCTTGTTCGTGGGTGCCGCCCGCGGGTGTCGGTATGGTGTTGCAATAGGACTGCAGGAAGGGCTCGGCCTCGGGTGCCCAGGCCACCGCCCATTCCAGCGTGCCCTTGCCGTTGTTCTCCGAGCGGCCGAAGAACAGGCGCGGGGTGACGGTGGTTTTGCCCTCGATCTCGCCGCTGAGATAGTCGGTGAGGCCGCCGGGGAAATGGAAGCTGTCTTCGGCGGGCGTCTCGCCTTCGATCAGGGCGGGATCGCATTTCCAGCGGATTTCCACGCCGCGGAAGAGATAGGACTTCGATTTCGCCATGCGATAGAGCAGGGCGGGGGAGAAATGCGCCTCGCCGAAAATCTTGCCGTCGGGTTTGAAGGTCACGATGGTGCCGCGGCGGCTGGCGGGCCCCAGGTCCTTCAGCTTGCCGACCGCCTTGCCGCGCTCGAAGCGCATCTTGTGGCCGTGGCGGTCGCGATAGGCTTCCACCTCCATCCATTCCGACAGGGCGTTGACCACCGAGGCCCCCACGCCGTGCAGGCCGCCCGAGGTCTCGTAGACCTTGCCGTCGAATTTGCCGCCCGCATGCAGGGTGGTCATGATCACTTCCAGGGCGGATTTCGATTTGAACTTGGGATGGGCGTCCACCGGGATGCCGCGCCCATTGTCGCGCACGGTCAAGATGTCGCTGCCGGCCAGCTCCACCTCGATGCGGCTGGCATGGCCCGCCACCGCCTCGTCCATGGCGTTGTCGAGGATTTCCGCCGCCAGATGGTGCAGCGCGGTGACGTCGGTGCCGCCGATATACATGCCCGGGCGCCGCCGTACCGGCTCCAGGCCTTCCAGCACTTCGATGTCCTTGGCCGTGTATTCCCGCCCTTTGGGCGGCAGATTGTCGAATAAATCTTTTGCCATTGTTCCAAACCGCGACTCGCGCGCGATACGTTAATGAAACGAAAAGAAGAGAGCTACGCACAAGGCGGCGCAACACGCCTGCGTTTACATTTTGTTAGGCACGGAAGGCAAACGCGCCGGTGTCGGGGTTCCGAAATTCGCCTGCTGCCGGTGGCGAGACGAGGCGAATTTCGGAACCGGGAAACTAGTTCGAAAAACCACTCGCCTTCTCAGCGAATTTTAACCAACCACCCCTAGCATCCGGGTCTCGGTCGTTCGGGCAAAGGGGATTCCCGTGGAGTTCATCAAACGGCTGCGCAGCCAGCGAAGCACCGATGTGCGCGTGCTCAAGGCGCAGCTCGACCTGACATCGCAAACCGTGCGTTCGACGCGCCTGTCTTCGCCCTTCTGGGCGCTGGCGATCGCCTGGCTGGGATCGGACAGCTTCGGCCTGTTCGGCCATGCCAGCTTCAACGTCGCGGTTTTCGTGCCGGTGATCGTCTCGGCCACCATGATCCTCTCGGCCAGCGTGGTGTCGATCTACCAGTACGACACCTCCGAGAACAACGATTACGAGCGCACCCGGCCGTGGTTTTCGCGCATCGTCGCCATGCAGGCGGTGATCAGCGCCGCCTGGGGCCTGACCCCCTGGCTGTTGTGGACGCCGGATTCGATGATGAACCACGTCTACCTGGCGGGCTGCATGTCGGCCGTGCTGGCGATGCTGGTGGTCAGCCGCTCCAGCCACATGGACATGTTCCTGGCCTCCATCCTGCCCCTGACCGCGATGGCCTCGCTGCGCTTCCTGATGGGCTCGACCCTGATCGATTTCGGCATCGCCATGATCCTGCCGGCCTTCGCCGCGCAGCTCCTGGTGGACGGCCGCCGCCTGATGCATCGCCTCGACGAGGATTCGCGGCTGCGCTTCCAGGTGGAGGATCTGGCGCGCGAACTGGAAGAGACCCGCGACGACGCCTTGCGCAAGCGCTTCGAGGCCGAAACCGCCAATGCCTCCAAGACCGCCTTCCTCGCCAACATGAGCCACGAACTGCGCACGCCGCTCAACGCCATCCTCGGTTTCTCCGAGATCATCGCCCAGGAATGCTTCGGCCCGGTGGGCTCGGCGCGCTACAAGGAATATGCCGGCGACATCCACTCTTCGGGGGCGCATCTGCTCTCGCTGATCAACGACCTGCTCGATGTCGCCAAGATCGAAGCGGGCAAGATGGAAATTTCGCCCCATCCGCTCGATGCCCACCGCACCTTCGATATCGCCCTCAAGCTGATCAGCTGCAAGGCGCGCGAGAAGAAGCAGGAATTGACCATCACCGTCAATCCCGACGCGCCGCCGTTGTATGCCGACGAGCGGGCACTCAAGCAGATGCTGATCAACCTGGTCTCCAACGCGGTGAAGTTCACGCCCGAAGGCGGCAAGATCACCGTCAGTGCGGGTATGGCGCCGGGCGGCGACTTCCAGATCGTCTGCGACGACAACGGCCCGGGCATCCCGCGCGAGAAGCTGGACAAGATCTTCACGCCCTTCAGCCAGGTGGACAACCGCTACGACCGCCAGGCGGGCGGCACCGGCCTCGGCCTGGCGCTGGTGCGGGGCCTGGCCGAACTGCACGGCGGGCGGGCCTGGCTGGAAAGCGAATACGGCAAGGGCTGCCGCGCCTATGTGGTGCTGCCGGCCGAGCCGCCCAAGCAGCACACGGCAGAGGCGTCCGCCGCCTGAAGGGGGAGAGCGATGGGTCACCATTGGAGAGAGAAGCCGGAGCCCGCACCCAAGCCTTCCGTGCTGTGGGAATTCCTCGGCCTTCTGCTCGGCGCTTTCCGTCCGGGCGACAGTGAAGACTATCTGCCGTTCGATCCGGCGCCGCGCTCCTTCAAGAAGAAAGACGAAACCGGGCTCGCGCCCCGTTGATCAGGCCGCGGCCGGTTCCAAATCGGTGAACAGGGCGCTGCGATCGGTGCGCAGGTAGAGCGCGATGGCCTTCTGGTTTTCCGAAGGCACGGCTTTGCCGGCATCGCACCAGGCCTGCACCTCTTCCGCCGCAGCGCCGATGGCCTTGGCCAGCGTAGACGGGACGATGCCCTGCTTGTCCATTTCGGCCTTCAGCCCGATGCCCCAGCGGTCGGGATCGTCGCCTTTCGACAGCTTGAAGGTGCGGATGCCCATCTCGCGCATCCATTCGCTCACCCGGTCGGAAAGATAGCCGGCGGTGATGCCGAGGAAGGAAATCAGATAAGGGCTCATCTCCGTCTGGCCGCTGCCCGGCGCGCCACCTTGCGCAAAGGCCATCATCCCCGCCGCGGCGAAGAAGAAGAGGGCGAAGGCTACCCCCGCCCCCAGCCCGATGCGGAAGAGGATTTCGGCGAAGCTGCGTTCGTCGGGGTTTTTGAGGAAGTCGCGGCTGATGCAGATCAGGCTGCCCAGCACCCCCATGAAGATCGCCAGCGCCAGGACCAGCATCATCTTGGGCAAGAGCACGATCTTGTAGGCAAATTCGCCGACCAGGGTCTTGAAGGAATAGAAATCCTCGCACAGGTTCCAGTAATTGTCGTTGGCCAGGGCGGTGCCGGGGGCGCCCACCGAGGCGTCGAATTCCTTCTTCTGTTTCTGCAATGCCGCGGCTTGGCCTTGCAGCGACTGCACCGCGCCGTCGGCCGCGTTATAGGCCGCCAGCGCCGTGATGTAGCCGTTCATCTTCTCGTAGACCTGGTCCTTGAAGGCTTCGAGCGAGGCGCGGGCGCGTTCGGCCGCCTTGGCCTGCGGGCCCGGGGCCAGGCCGTCCAGGGCGGTGTAATAGGGCGCGAAGTAATCGGCCACCGTCTGGTCGAACACCAGCGCGCGGTCGGTGGCGCTGCCGCTCTGGACTTCCTGCAGGGGCTGCACCTTCAAAGGCTCCACGATGGCGCGGCTGTTGAACAGGTTGATGAAGCTGCGGATGCGGACGGTGAGGTTGATCAGCTTCACCAGCTCCGCCTGCCGCACGACGTTGGCCTGGAACAGCGCCTGCTCGGTTTCGACCTGCTTCTGCGAGATGGCGTCGAGGACGACGTAGTAGTGCTCCACCTGCGCCACGTCCTGGCGGATGGCACCGATGGAGGTCTTGGTGGGGCCGATCTCGACGGTACTGATGGAATTCTGGAGCTGTTCGGCGGTGATGACGAACAGCAGCACCAGGCTGGTGGCGGCGAAGGCCAGGACCAGGAACAGCCCGATCAGCAGCCGCCCGAGCTTCACGGGCCGGAGAATCCGGGAGGGGAAGTCCTGGAGGCCAGTTTGGTTTTCTGGCAAGGTAAAACCCATGATTGTTATTTCGAGCATTACAACAACCACAGATTGCATTACCGGTCCACACAGAGCAAGCGTAAAACGGACTTTGCGCCCGGTTTTCCCTCCGTGGCGCGCCTTCAGTCCGAGCCTTTGGTGCGGCGGTGCAGCCGTAGCGTCTCCTTGCAGAGCTTGCCCCAGGCCCGTTCGTCCTGGCGGTGCAGCCGGACATCGCGGCGCCGCGCACCCGCTTCGGCTTCCCGTTCGAGCTTGCGATAATGGTCGAGGCGCTCCGCCGGGATTTTCCCCTGGCGCACCGCTTCCTGCACGGCGCAACCGGGTTCGCTCTCGTGGCGGCAGTCGCGGAAGCGGCAGCTTCGCGAAAGCTCCGCGATGTCCTCGAATACGGCGGCAAGGCCTTCCTCGTCGATGAGCTGCAATTCGCGCATCCCGGGCGTGTCGAGCAAGAGGCCGCCCTGCGGCAGCAAGAGGAGCTGGCGATGCGTCGTGACGTGGCGGCCGCGGCCGTCTCCCTCTCTGACCTCGCCGGTCCGCATCCGGTTCTCGCTGAGGAGGGCGTTGATCAGCGACGACTTGCCGACGCCCGAGGAACCGACGAAGGCCGCCGTTTCCCCGTCGCGGATCGAAGCGCGCAACGCCTTGATGCCTTCGTGCAGCCGCGCGCTGGTCACCAGAACGGGAACGCCGGGACAGCGCCTGGTCACCTCCGCGGCGCGGCGCGAGGCGTCCTCGCAGACATCCGCCTTGTTGAGCACCACGACAGGCTGGGCGCCGCCGGCCCAGATGCGGACGGCGAAGCGTTCGATGCGGTGCAGGTTGTAGTCGGCGTCCAGGCCGCAGACGGCGAACACCAGATCGATATTGGCGGCCACGGCCTGGGCAGCAGAGCCGCGTCCGGCGGCGCCGCGGGTGAATTCGCTGCGCCGGTTCAGCAGGCGCAGGATCACGGCGGCACCGGCGGCAGAGGGCTCGTTTCGCAAGAGCACCCAATCGCCCGCGCAAGGCAGGCGTTCGTCGGCGAGGCTGTGGCGCAGCCGTCCCGAAAGCCGGGCCCGGCCTTCTCCCTTTGTGGTCCAGATTTCGTAGAGGCTGCGATGTTCGGCGGCGATGCGGGCCGGGATCGCCGTTTCGCCGGATGGCAGTTGTCGTTCAAAGAAAGGGCCGAAGCCCAGGAGGGACAAATCGCGCATTGTCGGCGTTCTCCCGTGCGCGGGCACGCGCACAAATACGCATGCAGGGCGGCGCCCGCGACGCATGGAATTGCGGATCGGCGATGAAGCGATGCAGCGCACCGATTGCCGGTGCGCGCCTCTGCTTCAAGCAAGATCCGCAGGGAGAACGCTAAACATCCGACCTCTGGAGCAGTGGCTCGGGAAAACTTATCTCCGCCGCTTGCGCGCAGCAACGCAAGGGTGAAGCAGCTTGCAAAAAAAGCCCGGGGTGTGATCCCCGGGCCTCTTTCTCCTCTCCGGTTTGCAAAGAAAACCGGGCTTATGCCCTGCGCCGGATGACGGCGAACCACATCTTGAGGCCGTCGAGCTGCTCGGGATGTTCGAAAGCCGGATTCATTTCGCCCTCGGCATAATCGAAGGATTCGATCTCCCAGCCCTGGGTGAAGGCGTCGTACATGCCTTGGCGGGTGTTGCCGCCGCCGGGCGCGGCAGGGCTGTCGGCGAAGGCGAAGAGGAAAAGCCGCCCGCCGGGCTGGAGCACATGGGCCAGTCCCGCGACATAGGTCCGGCGCTCGGCGTCGTCGTAGATGTGGAACAGGCCGCTGTCGATCACGCTGGCGAAACGCCTGTCCCAGGCCGCGAGCGTCATCGCATCCTTGACCAGGAATTCGACCGTGACGCCTTCCGCCTCGGCCCGCGTTTTGGCGCGGCGGACGGCCTCCGCGACGAAGTCGATGCCGGTGACGGCAAGGCCGCGCGCCGCGAACCAGACCGCGGTGCCGCCCGTGCCGCAGCCGCAATCGAGCAGCGGGCCGGCGATGCGGCCGGCGGCGGCGATGAAGGGCGGCTGCGGCTTGCCGGTGTCCCAGGGCGGATTGGTTTCGGCGTAGATCTTGGTGAAACCCGCTTGTGCGGATTCTTCGCGGCGTTGGGGCGTAGGGGCGTGCGTCATCGATAACCTCCGAAGGCTGGGAGCAGGCTTTGGCGATGAAAGGAAAGGCGCGGCGGCTCAGCCGTCCGGCAGAGGCGCGGCAAGTACGCCGTCGATGATGACGTTAAGGGCCCACAAAAAGCGGGTCTTGGGCGTGCAGGCGAAGAGATGCTCCTTGCTGCCGGCAACAAGCGGAAATTCGCTAGGCGAGAGATGGGCGAAGACCTCTTTGGCCCGTTCGAGGTCGTTGCCCTTGTCGCGCCAATTGCTCTGCTCGGCCGCCACCGCGGTGACGTGCAGCAGAAGCAGGTCTACCGCCAAACCCGCGCGTGCTTCCTGCACGCCGCCTTCCAGCAGCAGCGCCAGCATGGTTTCGACGATGCGCAGCGAGGCGGGGCCGCAGGCGATCTGCTGCATCGCGAGCTGCGCCAGGCCGGGAGTGCGGTACAGCACCAGCATGTAGGAGGAGAGCAGGGCGATCAGCCGTTCGCGCCAATTGCGCTTTCCGGCCTGCGGCAGTTCCACCTCGGCATGGGCGGCATCAAGCAGGGTGGCGTGCAGATCATCGAGATTGGCGAAATAGACATAGAGCGAGGCCGGACCGGTATCGAGGGCGGCGGCCACCCGGCGCAGGCTGAGGCCGTCAAGTCCGTCCTCTTTGAGGATGGCAAGGGCGGCGGCGACGATGGCCGCGCGGCTCAACGGGGCTTTGGCGGGCCGGGCGCGGCGGCTGACACTGGGCTGCTGGTTCATGGCGCCAGAAGAGCATAACGAACGATGTTCGTCAAGAACATCGTTCGTCACGATCATTGTTCGCTTGCCTGGCAAGGGGCCTCGCCAAACCAAAAGGCCCCGGTGTCGCCACCGGGGCCTTCGGCATTTCCGACTTCAGGAGAAAGTCAGACCGAGTAATACATCTTGAATTCGATCGGATGCGGGGTGTGCTCGAAGGCGTAAAC
>Ga0187810_10000147_pt1 | contig 33041 bp, 33 predicted proteins | sample NC_wetland_sal_i_9_FD_132963 | JGI IMG/M metagenome (GOLD analysis project Ga0187810, IMG submission 132963) | Wetland sediment microbial communities from Neuse River Estuary, North Carolina, USA - ASW_5 | ecosystem: Environmental > Aquatic > Freshwater > Wetlands > Sediment | place: USA: North...
CCGTATCCAAGCTGTCGGCGCCGAGGTCTTCGATGAACGACGCTGTGTCGGTGACCTTCTCGGCATCCACGTTGAGATGCTCGACGACGATCTTCTTCACGCGTTCGGCAGTATCGCTCATTGGTGTTCCTAAGCCTTTCCTTTGCTTCTCACGCCGCGCTTGCGTTGGACTTGGCCCGCGGCAAGGGCCCTCACCTTATCGATTCCGAGTGGGGGTTGGCAGTTTCGTAACACAAAGCCTACCGTCCCGCCACAAGGGTGTAACATACTGCAACCGTTATCAAATCATAGCCATCCCGCCGTTCGCGTGAAGGGTCTGGCCGGTGACGTAGCCGGCCTCGTCGCTGGCAAGATAGACCACCGCCGCCGCGACGTCCGCCGCCGTTCCCATGCGGGCTGCGGGAATGCGCGAGGTGATGGCCTGCTTCTGGGCATCCGTCAACACATCCGTCATCGGCGTGGCGATGAAACCGGGCGCGACGCAGTTCACGGTGATGTTCCGGCTGGCGACCTCGTAGGCGATCGATTTCGTCAGGCCGGTAAGGCCCGCTTTGGCGGCGGCGTAGTTGGCCTGCCCCGGATTGCCGGTCGTGCCCACCACCGAAGTGATCGCTATGATGCGGCCCCACCGCTTCTTCATCATGCCCCGCAGGACGGCGCGCGAAAGCCGGAAGGCCGCGGTGAGATCGACCGCGATGACCTGATCCCACTCCTCGTCCTTCATCCGCATCGATACGTTGTCGCGCGTGACGCCGGCGTTGTTCACCAGAATGTCGATGGGCGCGCCCGCGGCGGCTTCGGCCGCCTTCGGCAAAGCCTCCACCGAGGCGCTGTCCGCCAGATTACAGACGGCCACGAAGGCGCGTGCGCCGAGTTCGTTCTTGAGCGCTTCGAGCGCTTCGGCCCGCGTGCCCGAGAGCACGACCGCGGCGCCTTGTGCATGCAGAGCGCGCGCGACGGCGCCGCCGATTCCGCCGGAAGCTCCCGTCACCAACGCGACTTTGCCGCCGAGGTCGAACATCTAGAGCGTCCTCGCGAAGGCATCGATGTCGGCCGGCGTATCGAGCGTGAGCGTCGCCAGTTCCTTGTCGATGCGCCTGACCATGCCCGTGAGCACCTTGTTGCCGCCGAATTCGACCGTGCCGTCGACACCGAGGCCGCGGAACGAGGCGACGCTTTCGCGCCAGCGCACGCGCGCCGTCACCTGCTCGACCAGAAGGCGGCGGATGGTTTCGGGCTCGTTGGTTTCGGCCGCGGTCACATTGGCGACGACCGGCACCGCGGGCGGGCGAATCGTGACGCCTGCGAGCGCTTCGGCCATCTTGTCGGCGGCGGGCTGCATCAGCGGGCAATGGAAGGGCGCGCTGACGGCGAGCGCCAGGGCGCGCTTGACGCCCTTGCCCTTGGCGATTTCGCCGGCGCGTTCCACGGTCGCCTTGAGGCCGGAGATCACCACTTGACCCGGCGCGTTGTCGTTGGCCACGACGCAGACCGGATTTTTCTCCGCAGGCGGAGCGCTTTCGATCGCCAGCCTGGCGGCCTCTTCGGCCAGCGCGACATCGGCGCCGATCAGCGCAAACATGGCGCCGACACCCACCGGCACAGCCTGCTGCATGGCGCGGCCGCGAGTCTTCAGAAGCCGCGCCGTGTCGGCCAGCGTGAAAGCACCCGAGGCGCACAGCGCGCTGTATTCGCCGAGCGAATGGCCGGCGACTAGACGGGCGTGCTTGGCGAGATCCAGTCCGGCGTCCTTGGCGAGCACGCGCACGATGGCGATGCTCGCCGCCATGATGGCGGGCTGGGCATTCTCGGTGAGCACGAGTTCTTCGGCGGGGCCTTCCCACATCAGGCGCGAAAGTTTCTGGGAGAGCGCGTCATCGACTTCCTGAAACACATCGCGCGCGGGCGCGAACGCCTCGGCCAGGGCCTTGCCCATGCCGACGGCCTGGCTGCCTTGTCCGGGGAAGATCAATGCTCGCGTCATCTACGGTTCCGCCCCACATGCTGCGGCCGGCGCCGAAGCGGCGTCAACGCAACGCGCGAGACAAATCAAGCACCGCGCGCGGTGTCAAGCGCGCGGCGGCGTGACATGTCATCTGCGGTCAGCGGCCCTCGCGTGCGTTTCTCGCAAGGTCGTCGTTGCCGTAGGCCGCCAGGAATATCGACGCGATGCGGCGCGCTTCGATCTCGATCGAAGGCGCGTCGACCTTTTGCACCACGCTCCACAGGCGCTGCTTGTGCAGGTTGCCGGCGGTGAGATCGAAGAACACCTCCGCCGCGAACATGCTGCTCGACGGGCGCAGATATCCGCCATCCATCGCCTTCTGGAAATAGTCGGCCAGGTGCTTCAGACCGCGCCGTACGGTGAGCGCATAGCTCATGCGGCCGATCTCCGGGAATCGGCCGGACTCCGCGATGATCAGGCGGTGTCCCAGGATCATGCGCTCGGACAACAACACGGTCAGGAAGCGGCGGGTCAGCTCCGTGAGGTCGGCGCGGAAGTCGCCGCGCGACGGACCTACACGGAAGAGTTGCTCCATCAGCGTGGCGCCCTCGCGCTCCGCCACCGCATCGAACAGCGCTTTTTTGGATGGAAAATAGCTGTACAGCGTGGCCTTGGAACCGCCCACGTCCGCCGCGATCCGCGACATCGACGTGCCCGAATAGCCCTCGCGCAGGAACGCTTGGTGGGCGACATCGAGGATGGTCGCGCGGCGTTCGTCCGGGCTCGGCTTCTTGGCGTGTTCAGCAACCACAATCACACCCTGTCCAATTACTAACCGTACGGTACAGTATTACGCGCTTGACACCCGGGAAACCTCAACTGTACTGTACCGTACAGTCAATCGTCCTTCTTGCCACGATTTGCCGGTGCGTATCGCCGGCGGGACTGACAAGGGCGGCGGCGCATTCCTTGCGTGGCACGTTTCCCCCAAAACTTGCCGTGCCGCCCTTGTAACCCTTCTCCAGCGAAACCTTATTCAATTACCGGTGAATTGGCGCGCGGCGCGGCTCAGCTCGTCGTTGCCGAACGCGGCGAGGAAGGTGTTGGCGATCCGCTCGGCCTCCACCGCGATCCGCTCCGGCGTCGCGTTCGCGATCACGTTCCAGAGCCGCTTCTGATGCAGCGTACCGCACGTCAGGTCCACGAACTGTTCGGCGGCAAGCCGCGGATCGGCGTTGCGCATTTGGCCCGCATCGATGGCCCGCTGGAAATACCGGGCCAGAAGCGAGACCCCGCGTTCCAGCGCGGTCTGGTCGGCCGTCTGCCCCACCTCGGGAAAACGGCCCGACTCGGCGACGATCAAACGGTAGCCGGCGACGACATGATCCGACAGGAGCGCGGCCAGGAACCGCCGCGCCAGTTCGGTGAGCGTGATGCGAAAATCACCCGTGGGCTGATCCACCACGAATACCTGATCGAACAGCCTCTGGCTTTCGCGGTCTGCAACCGCAACAAACAGCTCCTTCTTGGACGCGAAGTAGTTGTAGAGCGTCGTCTTGGAGCCTCCGAGCTGGGCGGCGATACGCGACATGGAGGCCCCCGCATAACCGTCGCGCATGAAAGCATCGTGGGCGATGTCGAGGATCGTGGCGCGCCGCTCGTCGGGCGTTATCTTTTTAGCCTCAGCCAAATCCATTGAAATCAAACCTCTGCTGCATCTTAACGTATCCGGGCCCTTGACAAACTCGTCAACTTAGGGATTGTACCGTACCGTATCGTACAACGCCTGGGCAACCAATGGCAAATGCGGGCCGAATTTTACGTCTCCCGAGAAGCATCACAATGCTGGCGTGCCTGACCGCGGCAGCACTCATTCCGCTGACCGGCTGCGCCCCCGATTTGGGGCCGCGCCCCAACATCCAGCCGCCTGCGACATATGAGACCGCCAGGAGCTTTGCGGCGCCTCAGACGGCGTGGCCGCAAGAAGCCTGGTGGAAAGCCTATGGCGATCCGCAGCTCGACACTCTGATAGACGAAGCCGTGAAGGGCTCGCCCGACCTCAAGATGGCGGCCGCGCGCGTTCGCGCCGCCGAGGCCATGGCCGACATCTCCGAAGCGATGCTGTGGCCGACCGTGGTCGGCGACGGCACTATCATGGAAGCGACAGTAACCCAGAACCTCGGCTTCCCTCCGATGTTCCAGCCGTACCTGCCCAAAGGCTTCCACAACGCCGCGCTGGTGACGGCGGGAATCGAATATCAGCTCGACCTGTTCGGCAAGAACCGCGCCTCGTTCGAGCAGGCCCTGTCGGCGGCGGAAGCGGCAAAGGCCGACGAAGCCGAAGCGCGCCTGCAGATCTCGACCGGCGTGGCGGCCTATTACGCCGTCCTGATGCAGCTCTTTTCCGATCAGGCCACCGCCGAGGAGGCGGTGAACCTGCGCCGGCAAAGCGCGGATCTGGTCGAGAAGCGCTTCAAGAGCGGGCTTGAGAACGAAGCATCGCTCAGCCAGGCCCGCGCCCAGCTTGAGGGCGCCAAGGTGCAGAGCGCGACCGTCGGCGCGCTGATCGCGCGCACGCGCCACGCCATTGCCGCACTGCTCGGCAAGGGACCGGACTATGCGTCGTCGATCCTTCCCGCCGGCGCCCATCCCCTGCACACCAGTGGCTTGCCCTCCGCACTGGCCGCCGACCTGATCGGGCGCCGTCCCGATGTGGTCGCCGCGCGCCGCACCGTGGAGGCTGCCGCGTCCGGCATCGACGTCGCCAATGCGAACTTCTATCCCAACGTCGATCTGACCGGGCTTTATGGCCTCGGCACGCTCGACGCCAAGTATCTTTTGAAAAGCTCCTCCCAAGTCGGCGGCTTCGGTCCGGCGATTCACCTGCCGATTTTCGACTACGGCCGCAACACCGGCATCTATCGCGCCAGCCGCGCCAAATACGACGCCGCCGTGGCGCTCTACGACAAGACGCTGACGGGCGCGCTGCGCGATGTGGCGGACGCCTATTCCAATCGCCGTACGCTGGAAGACCAACTCGTCCATGCCCACGCCTCTCTGGCGCAAAGCGAGAACGCCTATCGCGTGGTGCACGTGCGCTACGAGGCGGGACTGGCGCGCTATCTCGACGTGCTGACCGCGGAAAACCTGCTGCTGGTGCAGCGCATGGCCGTCGCCGACTTAGAGGCGCAAGCCTTTGCCTACGACATCGCCCTCGTCCGTGCGCTGGGCGGCGGATACGTCGAGACCAAGTGAGGACATCATGGCCGGGTTGATGAGCTGGGCAAAAGCCGAAGACGCACCGCAAGACAGACGCCAAAGCGTCGTGCGCAAACGGCTGTTCGGGCTGCTCGGCGGCGTGATCGCAGTGGCGGCCGTGGCGGCCGTCGTGTGGTGGTGGTTGGTCGGCTCCCACTACGTTTCGACCGACGACGCCTATGTCGCCGTCTCTACGGCCCAGGTCACGCCTTTGACCAACGGCCGGGTGATGGAAGTCCGCGTTCACGACGCCGAGGCGGTCAAGACCGGCGACGTGCTGGCGGTGATCGACCCGGCCGACGCCCAGCTCCTGGTGGCCCAGGCCGAGGGCGCCTACAACGCCACGGTGCGCAAGGTGAACACCTATTATGCCCAGGCCGCCGCGCGCCGCGCCGACTACGAACGCACCCGCCTCGATTACGAGCGCCGCGCCACGATTGCGGGCACCGGCGCCATCTCGAAGGAAGAATTCTCCGGCTACAAAGCGGCCTACGAAGCCTCTGCCGCGGCGCTGCAAGGGGCCCAGGCCCTGACCCAAAAAACCGACGTGGCGCATCACCCCGAAGTGCTGGCCGCCAAGGCCCAGCTCGACACCGCCCGCCTCAACCTGTCGCGTACCGTGATTACCGCGCCGGTCACGGGCATCGTGGCGCAGCGCGCCGTGCAGGTGGGCCAGATGGCGGCGGCGGGACACCCGATCATGGCTATCGTCCCGGTCCAGGACGCCTACATCGACGCCAATTTCAAGGAAGACCAGCTCGCGCGCGTTCGTCCCGGTCAGCCGGTGACGCTCGTTTCGGACCTCTACGGCTCGTCGATGACGTTCCACGGCCGCGTCGCGGGCTTGGGCGGCGGCACGGGTGCGGCCTTCTCGGTGATCCCGGCCCAGAACGCCACCGGTAACTGGATCAAGGTCGTGCAGCGCATTCCCGTGCGCATCACGCTCGATCCGGCCGAGCTGAAGCAACATCCCTTGCGCGTCGGGCTGTCGATGAAGGCAACCATCGACGTCGCGGACTGATCCGATGCCGGGCATCGCCGCCGATCGCGCCATCCCAGCCAAGAAAGAGCCGACCGGCCTCTTGCTGGTCGCCATCGTCTTCGTGCTGGCGATGGCCAACTTCCTGGCGGTGCTCGACCTCACCATCACCAACGTGCTGGTGCCCCACATCTCGGGCGCGCTGGCCGTGGCGCCCTCCGACGGCACCTGGGTCATCACCTCCTACGCCGTGGCCGAAGCCATCATGGTGCCGCTCACCGGCTGGCTGGCGGAGCGTTTCGGCCCGGTCAGGGTGTTCGTCTCGGGCATCGTCGGTTTCGGCTTCGTCTCCATCCTCTGCGGCATGGCGACCAGCCTGCCCATGTTGATCTTCTTCCGTATCCTGCTCGGCATCTGCGGCGGCCCCCTGATCCCCATCTCGCAGACCCTGCTGTTGCAGGTCGTACCGACGCGCCACGAGATCACGGCGCTGGCCGCCTGGGGCGCCACCACCATCGTCGCCCCGGCGGTGGGGCCCGCGCTGGGCGGCTGGATCGGCGACAACTGGAGCTGGCCCTGGGCCTTCTACATCAAGGTGCCCTTCGCCCTGGCGCTGGGCTTCGTCGCCTGGCGGCTGTTTGCGAAGTACGAGAAGGCGACGATCAAGGCGAAGGTCGATTATGTCGGCCTGGTGCTCTTGGTCCTCTGGGTGGGCACGCTGCAGATCATGCTCGGCAACGGCCAGAATCTCGACTGGTTCAATTCCGATTTCATCGTCACGCTCCTGATCGTGGCGATCCTCGGCTTTTTCTGCTTCCTGATCTGGGAACTGACCGACAAAAGACCGGTGGTCGATCTGCACATGTACCGGGACCGCTCCTTCTCGGTCTCGATGCTGGTGATCGGGCTCTCCTTCGGTTCCCTGTTCGGCTCGCTGGTGCTGGTGCCCCTCTGGCTGCAGATGGACATGGGCTACACGGCGCTTCTGGCGGGCTACAATATCGCCATGCTGGGCATCTTCTCGGTGATCTCGGCGCCGATCACCTCCTTCCTGATGACCAAATACGATCACCGCTGGATCGTCTGCATCGGCTTGCTGATGGCCGCGGGCGCGACGCTGGTGCGAGTCTTCTTCACCCAGGACATGACTTTCCTGCAGCTGCTCTATCCGCAGATGCTGCAGGGCTTTGCCTTCCCGCTGGTCGTGATTCCCCTGATGGACATGTCGGTGAGTTCGCTGCCGCCCAAGGACACCGCCGCGGGCGCCGGCCAGTTCAACTTCGTCCGCACGCTGGCGAGCGCCATCTCCACCGCCGCCGTGGTTGCGATGTGGAGCAACGCCATCGACACCAAGAAGGCCATCCTGGCGGGCGAACTGCACAACGGGGCGGGCGCGATGGCCCAACTGCAAGCCGGCGGCTTCAGCCAGGAGCAGGCGCGCGGCTTGCTCGATCTGTCGGTGCAGGGACAGAGCGTGATGCTGGGCACCAATCAGGTGTTCTTGGTCCTCGGCCTGGTGATGCTGGTCACCGCCGCTACCGTTTGGCTCGCGCCCAAACCGCCGCGGCATGCGAATGGAAACGGCAAGCCGCCCGTGGCACACTGACGTTGAAGGAAGTGCCATGTACGCGCGTTTGAAGAACCTCGTCGAACATCCCGAACCGTTCTCGGTCTACAGCGCCGCCGAACTGTGGACGGACGAATACGTCTCGGCGCGAATGCTCGAACTCCACCTCGATCCCGCCAGCGACATGGCCTCGCGCCGGCCCGAGGCGATCGACAATATCGTGCGCTGGATCGAGACGCGGCTGGGCCTTGCCGGCAAGGCGGTGTGCGATCTGGGTTGCGGACCCGGCCTCTACGCCGAGCGCATGGCGATGCACGGCGCGATGGTGACGGGGCTCGACATCTCCGAGCGTTCGCTCGTGCATGCGCGCCACGCGGCCGCCAAGAAACGGCTCTCGATCGCCTATCGTCACGCCGACTACCTCAAGGACATGCTGCCCGCCAAGCAGCACATCGTGACGCTCATCTACGGCGACTTCTGCGTGCTCTCGCCGCAGCAACGGCGCAGCCTGCTCGAACGCATTCGCGTCATGCTGCGGCCGGGCGGGCATCTGGTGTTCGACGTTTTTTCGCGGCCGCAATTCGGCCAGGCCGCGGAGGAGTTCCGCTGCGAGCGGCGCCTGATGAACGGCTTTTGGGCGGAAGGCGACTATTTCGGCTTCAAGGTCACCCACCTCTATCCCGAGCAGCATCTGACGCTCGACCGCTATCTCATCGTCGAGCCCGCGCGCGTGAGGGACATCTACAACTGGATGCAGTACTTCACGCCCGACGAGATCAAGGCCGAACTCAACGACGCCGGCTTCACGGTCGCCGAGATCTTCGATCTGGAAAGCGGCAAGCGCTGGATGGAACGGGCGGCGCCGTTCGGCGTGCTGGCGCGGCGAATTGCGGAATAATGGCGGTCAGGACCGCGCGAAGACGATGAGCGGCTCCAAATCGTGCGCATCCGCGGCGCGCAGAGCGTCCAGGTAGGTTTGCCGCATAGCGCTTGTGGCACGCAGGTCTGCACTTCCCCACGTGAATAGCGGTCTGTCGAGGCGGACGGCAAGTAAGTCGGCCATCAACCGCGACCAACGCCCATTGCCGTTGGCAAAGGGATGGATCAAAACGAGCGCATGATGAAATCGCACTGCGATTTCGTCTGGCGGAAAGGACGAATGCTCGGTCCAATACAGCGCATCACTCAAGACCTCGGGAATACGCGAGGGAATTCGCCACCATTCGATACCAATATTCTTGTCCGACTCCCGATAACGGCCGGCCCATTGCCAGACCCTGGCAAACATCCGCCGGTGCAGATTTCGTCCGAACGGTTCGGCGAAGACGTTCCGCTTGCGCGCCAATGCCCAAGCGTTGGCTTCAAGGATATTCTGCTGTTCGAGTTCGTTCAGTTCGCCCTGTAACGTGACGTGCGGCGGAATAAGCCCTTCGCGTTCTTCTGCCGTGAGTGGCGTCTGCCCTTTGTGCGCATCGAAAAGGTGGCCGCTCAAGGATCATCCCACAACCGTGACGGCTTTCGTAGAAGCTGGCCTATCAGACCCGCGCGAGCCTCGTTCTGTTGGCCCGACACGCCCTGCGCTTCCAGCCGCATGGTCTGGTTCACGGAAGCAAGCTGCGCGTCGGCGACACCTGCAGCCCGTTCGGTCAGCACCTCGGTCAGCGGCCGTTCGGGCACCAGAACGTATACGACGTGGCATCCCATCGCTTCCGCAGCGCGTTCCAGACTCTTGAGTGTGATCTTCCCAGCCTTCTCCGCCAGCTCCAGTTCCGTGATCCGCGGCTGCTCCACGCCCATCCGCCGCGCGAGTTGGCCGGTCGTCATACCGAGCGCATTCCGAATTGCCCGGATCCACCCCGGGCTTGGGCGCTGCGTGAGGGGCAGAAGCGGCCGAATTTCGCGAAATCTCCGGTCAAGCTGGGAGGCTGGCATTAGCATGTAATAAGAAATATCTTCTTATTGACAGACATGTCAATAAGAAATTCCTTATTATTGACCAAAGTGTCAATAAGATATTTCTTATCGAATTTTCTCACACCGCCACGGCGTGCACGGCCTTGCCGTCCCGTAGATAGGCGTCGAACGCCGACGCCACCAGACGCACCGCAGCGCGCGCGGACTCCGGAACCGCAAGGCGCGTGCCTTCCACCGCCACGAAGCCTTGCGCGATCAGCGGGCGCAGGGCTTCCAGCTCGGGCGCGAAATCGCGCGCGGATTTTCCGAAGGGCGCGCCTTCGCGATCGAGATCCACAGCAAGATCGCACATCAGCCGCTCGATGACGGCGCGGCGCAGCCGGTCCTCGCCGGAGAGCGCGAAGCCGCGCGCCACCGCCAGTTCGCCCGCCTCTACGGCCTTGCGCCATTCGGGTACGCCCGGAAGATTCTGCGTGTAGCCCTGCGGCAGCGAGCTGATGGCGGAAGCGCCGATGCCGATCAGCGCGGGCGCATCGTCGGAGGTGTAGCCCTGGAAGTTGCGCGCCAGCCTGCCCGCCTTGCGCGCCAGCGCCAGCGTGTCGCTCTCGCGCGCGAAATGGTCGAGGCCGATCGGCACGTAGCCGGCCGCGCACAAGCGCTCGTGCGCCAGTTCGAACAGCTCGAAGCGCGCCTGCGTGTCCGGCAGCGTGGCGGCGTCGATCAGGGCCATGTGTTTCTTGAAGTGGGGCACGTGGGCGTAGCCGAACACCGCGAAGCGCTGGGGCTCCAGCGTCAGCGACAGATCGATGGTGCGCGCGACGTGCGCCAGCGTCTGATGCGGCAGGCCGTAGATCAGGTCGATGTTGAGCGCGCCGATGCCGGCGGCGCGCAGCCGCTCCGCCGCGCTTTGGGTCTCCGCGAAAGGCTGGATGCGGTTGATGGCCCGCTGCACCTTGTCGTCGCAATCCTGCACGCCGATGGAGGCGCGGGTGACGCCCGCCTCGGCCAGCGCCGCCACCATCTCGTCCTTGAGCCCGCGCGGGTCGATTTCCACCGCGAACTCGGCATCGCCGGCCAGCGCGAAGTGCGCGGCAAGGGCGTGCTTCAGCCGCATCACGTCTGCGGGCGACAGCATCGTCGGCGAGCCGCCGCCCCAATGGATGTGCGTCACCGGATGGGTGCGCACCAGCGCCCCGATATTCGCGATCTCGGTGAACAGATCGTTGAGATATTGTCCGACGGGCGCGTAGCGGTTCACCACCGTGGTGTGGCAGCCGCAGAACCAGCACAGCGTATCGCAGAACGGCACGTGCAGATAAAGCGAGAGCGGCATCGCCGCCGGCAATTCCGTCAGCCATTGGCGCAGCTTTTCGCCGTTTACGCCGGCGTGGAAATGCGGCGCCGTGGGATAGCTCGTGTAGCGCGGCACGCGCGCGGAAAACAGTTCGGCTCTGGATTTCATGGGTGGGGTTTGCGGCGCGTACGGATGATCTGTCATTGATGGGACGCAACTTTCGGATGTAATAAGAAGTGCCGCATACATACGGCTTTTCTTGACCTTTGGCCGATTTTGGTATCTACTAATCTCGCCTCGCTCCTTGAGAGCAGATGAGGCGCAAAGACGGACCCTCCTCGAGGGCCGGTCGGCCTTGAGCTTCGGCCCTGGCCTGAAAAATGGGGGCTGCCTTCAGCGACAGCCCCCGCGCCTTTTGTAAGACACACATGCGAATTCGGCATCGGCATTCTACCCTCCCCTTGAGGGAGGGTCGCAATTCGCCGTGCGATTTTCGGGGAGGGGTACGGCGTGAATCTCGAACACATGTGCAATCTCATCGAGAACGCTCTGAGAATTTTTCAGTACCTGCCAATTCGGGAACCGCAACACGCGATAGCCCTGCGATGACAGCCACTGAGAGCGCGCGGCGTCGTATGCGGCATCATCATCGGCTCCATGCTGGTCGCCGTCGAGTTCGATCACCAGCCTCGCCCCCGAGCAGTAGAAGTCCACGACATATGGTCCGATAGGTTGCTGGCGGCGGAACCGCAAGCCGGCAATTTGATGATCGCGAAGCACCGACCACAGCCGCCGTTCGGCGTCCGTCGAAGTCGCCCGAAGCTGCTTGGCGAATTTCGTCTTCAATCCCGTCCGCCGCGTCAGCGGTTTTCGCCGCTGCATCATGCAACCTCCATCACCCTCCCCTTGAGGGAGGGCCGGAATTTACTCCGAGCACCCGCGAGAAGGAAATTTCGGGGCGGCGTGCGCCGAAGGCGCTTGCACCGCTCGCGACCCCTCCCCGAAAAGCGCTTCGCGCTTTTCGACCCTCCCTCAAGGGGAGGGTTGGATGTACAGCTTGTCGCGGTGGTCGCCACCCCCCGCCTTGCCTCCCCCGCCCCTTTCCGCTATACGCGCGCCCTCACAGCGGCTGCGGTCGCCGGGGCCCGCCTTCGGGCGGGTATGGGCATGGTGCCTGTCCCGGAGATCCGTTGCAGGACAAGGGCTTAACCCGGCCCCCTGCACCGTAGCCCAACAAGGGAACGGGACATGGCTCTTTACGAGCATCTCCTCATCGCGCGCCAGGATATCAGCGCGCAGGCGGTCGACGCCCTCGCCACCCATCTCAAAACCATCGTCGAAGGCGAAGGCGGCAAGGTCGAAAAGCAGGAATACTGGGGCCTTCGGGGCCTGGCCTACCGCATCAAGAAAAACCGCAAGGGGCATTACGTGCTCCTCAACATCAACGCGCCGGCCAAGGCCGTGATCGAGCTGGAGCGCCAGCTCAAGATCAACGAAGACGTGCTGCGCTTCCTCACCGTGAAGGTAGAGGCGTTCGAGCAGTCGGCTTCGAAGACGCGCCGCGAGGATCGCGGCGAGACCACCAAGCCCGAGGGCGAAGTAACGGCAGCAGTAGAGGAGACCGCGAAATGAGCTACGGCGGACACAGCGGCGGCGGCAGCGGCGGACGCGATCGCGGCGATCGCGAAGGCGGACATGGCGGAGCGGGCGGACAACGCCGTCCCTTCTTCCGGCGCAAGAAGACCTGCCCCTTCTCGGGCGCGGGCGCACCCAAGATCGACTACAAGGACACGAAACTGCTGCAGCGCTTCATCTCCGAGCGCGGCAAGATCGTGCCCAGCCGCATTACGGCGGTATCGTCCAAGAAGCAGCGCATCCTGGCCAACGCCATCAAGCGCGCGCGCTTCATGGCGCTGCTGCCTTACGTGATCGAGTAGGAGGCAACCATGCAAGTTATCCTGCTCGAACGCGTCGAAAAGCTCGGCCAGATGGGCGACGAGGTGAAGGTGAAGGACGGCTTCGCCCGCAACTTCCTTCTGCCCGAGAAAAAGGCGCTGCGCGCCACCAAGGCGAACCGCGATTACTTCCTGACGCAGAAATCCCAACTCGAAGCCAACAACCTCGAACGCCGCAAGGACGCCGAGGCCGTCGCCGAAAAGCTGAAGGGCAAGACCTTCGTGCTGCTGCGCCAGGCGGGCGACCGCGGCCAGCTTTACGGCTCGGTCTCCCCGCGCGACATCGCCGACGTCATCACGGCGGGCGGCTTCACCGTCTCGCGCACCCAGGTGCCGCTGGACAAGCCGATCAAGCTGATCGGCCTGGTGCCGGTCAACGTCGTGCTGCATCCGGAAGTGCGCGTGGGCGTCACGCTCAACGTGGCGCGTACGGAAGAAGAAGCCGAACGTCAGGCCAAGGGCGAAGACGTGCTCGCCGAGAAGACCGAGGCCGAAGAGGCCGTGGTCGCGGCGGAAGAACTGTTCGAAGAAGGCGCCGGCCCGAAGGAAGAGGAAGGCGAAGAAGAAGAAGCGAAGACCGAGGAGTAGTCCTCGCGCTTCCCCATTGCTTTGGAGACGGCCGGGCATCGTCCCGGCCGTTTTCGTTTATGCGGCCACTTGGGTCGGCAGCCCGCCGATCCGCCTGATGTGGCGCGTGCCCCACTCGCATAAGGGACGCGTGGCTGCGGCCAGATCGGTGCCGAAACTCGTCAGGCTGTATTCCACGCGCGGCGGCACTTCGCGGAAATCCTTGCGCGTGACGATGCCGTCGAGTTCCATTTCCTTCAATTCCTGGATCAGCATCTTCTCGCTGATCCCGGCCACCGCGCGGCGAAGTTCGCCGAAGCGCTTGGCGCCGCCGTTCGCCAGCGTCCACAGGATGAGGAACTTCCACTTCCCGCCGATCACGGCCAGCGCGGCTTCCAGCCCGCAACTGTAGATTTTCTTGCGCTTGCGCAACCTGCGCTCCCTATACCGGCCAAAAAAATCGTACCCGGTACCATACTTACCAAAAGGTTAGTACTGGTCATTCGGATGTATACACCCCACCTGGGATGCAAGGCAACCGGCAAACCGAAAGGCAACATCCCATGACCGGCAAACTCGAAGGTAAAGTCGCGGTGATTACGGGCGGTTCGAGCGGCATCGGGCTCGCGATCGCGCAGAAATTCGTGGCGGAGGGCGCGTATGTGTTCGTCACCGGGCGGCGCCAAGGCGAACTCGACAAGGCCAAGACCCTGATCGGCAAAAACGTCACCGCCGTAAAGGGCGACGTCGCCAAGCTCGAAGACATCGACCGGCTCTACGCAACGGTGGCACGTGAAAAGGGCAAAGTCGACATCGTGGTGGCCAATGCCGGCACTGCCGATCAGGCGCTGACCGCGGACGCGACGCCCGAGCACTTCGCCAAAGTCTTCGACGTCAACGTTCGCGGCGCATTTTTCACCGTGCAGAAGGCGCTGAAGCACCTGAACGACGGCGGCGCCGTCGTCGCGGTCGCCTCCATCGTGCAATATAAGGGCTTTCCCGGCGGCGCGGTTTATTCCGGAAGCAAGGGAGCGCTGCGCTCCTTCGTGCGTACCTGGGCGGCCGAATTCAAGGATCGCGGCATTCGCGTCAATGCCGTCAGTCCGGGCCCGATTGAGACGCCGATGATCAACGGTTTGTTTGAGGCCTCGCCGGCCGGCGCGGACGCCGCGCGCGAGCAATTCGTCGCCAGGGTCCCGCTGGCCCGCTTAGGCCGCCCCGAAGACATCGCCGAGGCGGCGCTTTATCTCGCCTCGGATGCCGCCGCCTTCGTCACCGGCTTCGATCTCGTCGTCGATGGCGGCATCACCCAGCTTTAGGTTTTTTGAAGATGGCCGGGCGTCGTCCCGGCCATTTCTGTTTCCATTCAACGTGAGAGTACGGCTGGTTCTGAGCCCGGCTTGCGGGCGGCGGATATCATCCGAGCATAAACCAGGACGAGTCCCAGGAACGGCAACGCGAAGCAGACGACCAGCCGGGGATTCACCAGCAGGACGTCCAACGCCAAGTTTGCCGACCACGCGGACAGGGCGCTGCCGATACCGGCCGCAGCCAGCAGCAGACCGGCGGCGAGCTTGATGCGAGTCCTGTGCCGGTCCAGCGCGGAACCCAAAACCGTCGGGTACAGGATGGAGAGGAATGCACTGGCCGAAAGAAGGCACACCCAGCCGGCCACGCCGCCGACCGCAGCGGCCATAACGACCGCGACGAAGCATACGCCGGTGCTCGCCAGCAACAGGCGCATCGGGTCGATCCAACGCATGAGGACGCATCCCACAAGCCGGCCGATGACAAACCAGAACCAGCCTCTTTCGAACAACGCAGTCGCATGTCCGGGCACTTCGCCCAGGTGATACCTGTAGTTCGCGCTCCACAGGATCATCAGCGCCGCGCAGCAGGCGCAAAGCGAGGCAGCCGCGATCGCGAAGGCCTTGTCGCCAAAGAGAGAACCAAGCTCCCGCCGAACCGTAGAGGTCTTGTCAGTGCCGGCAAAAGAAGGAAGCGGTATCTGCTCGACAAGGAACGCCAGCAGCATGGCTGCCAACCCGATCAGAATGTACGGGCGCGCCGAAAGCGGCGTCGCCGCCCCAAGGGAGAGATGAAAATGATTTTCGAACAGAGCGGTGGCCGTCAGGTAACCGCCGAACAACCCCAATCCGTTGAACATCTGAGCAATGTTCAATCTCACGATGGAGGTCGATGGATTTCCAGCCTCGATCACGAGCGGGTTCAGCGAGGTATCGAGCAACACCGCGCTGGAGCCCATCATGGCCACGGCGGCCACGAAAAAAACGGCGCTGCTTTGGACGACGGCGAGATAGAGCAAGAACGCGCTGAGCGCGAACGAACTGAGGCCGAGCAGGAAACCCAATTTGTAGCCGAACTGCCGGTGAAACAGGGCGGCCGGAACGGCAAGTATGAAATAGGCAACGTAGAAAAGCGCAAAAATCAGCCCCACCAGGATCGGCTGGAAGGCATAGAAATTGGAGAACCTGAAGAAGAAGGACTGGTACAGCCCCAGGGCGAGGCCTGAAATCACCAACAGGCCCGTCGCAAGTAGAATGGCGGTTCTCCACCTTGCGGCTGCTTGTGTCGCGTGGCTCGAGCCAGGCATCACGTTCATGCCGAACCTGTTTGCTGACACCAGCTCACGCTAGCAGTCAATTCTTAAGCATTCCTCATTGGCCGGCCCTCCTGTGGAACCGGGAAATGGATTCGGAGTTGGTTTTGGTTGTGGGAGGACTCAGCGATGCACCTGACGTTGTGGCGCTCGCGAAGCAATGTCTGAACGTCTCAACGGGACGCTCTGCGGATAACGACGCTCTGGCCGAAGTTCAGTCGAGAAGCCAAGACAGACATTACGGGCGCGGCCTTCGATCGGCTCGGCAATCGCCCCATCGCGACGGCGATGCGTTTTCCGACGGCGAAGGCGATTCCCGCCGCCCGACGGCAAGCAATGGCAACGCGACAGCGATGGAGCCGCGCCGGCTCAGTGACCCGCGTCCACGCGCCAGCCTCTCCACTCGCCGCCCGAAGCCGGTTCTCCGTCGCACAGCGAGCGGTATCCGTGGAACACCTTGCCGTTGTCGTCGAGATGCAAGTGGAAGTGTCCCCAGTAGTGGGAGTCCGCCTGCTTGTCGCGGCAACGGTGCTCCGAATCGCCTTGGACCCAGAGTCCAGTGAGATCGTGCTGATCCACGTCGGCGTCCAGCCGGCCGCCGTTGCGGTCATACTCGCCGTGCACGTGATTGCCGTCCTGCGTCAGATTCATGCGTCCCAGATTGGTGTCCCACACGCCCGCGAATTGCCCAAACGCGGGTGCGAAAAGCGCAAGCGCCACTGCGGCGCCAGAAAGCAATAATCGGCCGGTCATCGTCCCCTCCCCAAAATTGGGATGCTTCGCGCATCCGTGCGCGTCGCATCGCAGCGCCGGCGAGTATATTCGATCGCGCTGCACCGATCCACGCCAGCCCCGGCCATCCAGAGCCCGCGCAGACGGCCACTGGATCGTCGCGCCAAGCCAACGGTGTGCGAACAGAAGCGGCGAAAAAAAACGGCGGCACAATGGCCGCCGCTTTCATGTTCGAGTCGACCGAAGGTCGTCAGGCTGTCTTCTTGCGGCGACGCATTGCGCTAAAGCCCGCGAGAGCAACCCCGAACAGCGCCAAGGTTGCCGGTTCCGGTGCAGGCACGACGTTACGCTCGGAGACGTCGGCCGTCGACTGGAAGTACATATTCGGCTGATCGGCCGTGACATGGCCCGCGAAGAAATCCTGATAAGTGTTGCTGCCTGGGTCCCACCAGATGGCGAACAGCGCGTCTTGTCCCCATGCAGGAGCGTTCGGCCCGATGGCGAACACCAAGCAGCTGGCGTCGATCGGAACGGCGGTATCGCATCCATACACGTCGGTGCCGTCATTGCCCCGGAACCCCACCGACGGACCAGGGTAAGTTGCGCCCGGCGTCGCGAGTGTGATCAACGTCAGATCTTGGGTGCCCGACAAGCCCAAGCCCGTCAGGGTGCCGACGCCGCTGAGGGCCTCGCCGCCAGTCACGTCGAGCGAGAAGATCGCGGTATAGGAACCTTGCGGCGTGTTCCCGGAGAAACCGTAGTTCACGGGCGTGGCGCTGGCGGCCTGGGACGTCGCAGCCAAACCGAGCGCCAATGCCGCGGTAAGAGACAGAAGTGACTGATTCATTATTCGAAATCCTCTCAAACGGAAAAAATCAAAGAACCGCTTCACAGCATGAATGAATCGTGAGCACACCTTGTGCCACTTTCGAAACTCGTTGTTTGTCAATGAGTTATAACATGTCGCCATTGCGAATAATTCGCAAATGTATAAAAACTTTACGGTTATTCCTGGCAACGGCCCTTTTCCCGGCGTCGCGGTGTAAACGCCGCTTACGAATGGCGGGGGATGCCGTTATCCCCCGAGGGCCCTGAATCGTCTGCAGCGTAACCCCAGGACACAATCTGAAGAATATCGGTATCGGTGTAGCCCGCCTGCACGCGTCCGGTCCGATTGAGCGGACGTTCCGGGAGATTTCCTCCCCGGTGTTCCCGGCCGGCCTCGATCGCAGCCAGTTCGCTCATGGCGGCATCGAGGTTGCCCATCACGAAGGCCTCCCGTGCGGCCTCGGCGCGCGCCGTAAAATACCGGATCGCCTGTTCCCGCTCCTGCGGGACGGCTTGCGGATCGGACCCGAGAAGCTCCTGCGACCAGCGCAGCCCGGATTGCGCGTGAAACACCTCGTCGCGGAGAATGTACTCGAACACCGACGCGATGTCCGCCTGACCGGCGGAGCGGCGGCGCTCGATTTCATAAGCCAGGTGGTCGATCGCAAGCCCTTCCATGAAGGTCTGGCGGATCAGCATGCGCCAAAGCAATTCCCGGCGGCTGCCGGCCGCGCAAGGCTCGAACTCGTAAATGCCGTCGTAAGAAGAAGTGGTCAGCGCGAAATCGCCGTGACGAACGCCGCGGGCCTTCATCAGGCGCGTGATCAGGATGGCGTGTCTGGCTTCGTCGGAAGCCTGCCGGGCCATGTCCCGGTGGAAGACCCACGGCATATCGAGATGTTCATAGGAATTGCGCGCCATGAGTTCCAGGGTGGTGAACTCTTCGTCGAGCTCCTTGTGCAGGAACATGCCGATGTCCCGCGGGTCGTTGAGCGGGTCCAGCGGAAGCAGCCCGAGCGAGCCGGACGTGGGAAACCGCGAACCCTCCGGCCGAACCGCGCCCGGCACGCGATCGACGGGCTCCCACAATCCGTTCGCCAGCGAGAGCGGCTCTCCGGCCGTCCGCCCGTTCCACAGCTCCGCGAGCTCGCGCAGCCACGCCCTGTGACCGACGCGATCCTTGAGCGGCAGCAAGGAAAGGCCTTGGCGCCTGTCCTTTTCCATCGGCGTCAGGAAAGACCCAATGAGGTCGACGGAGGCGCGGTCGCCATCCGGGTCCGCGTGGCGCAGATGGATCGCATAGAGCTCGATCAGACGCGGATACAGCCAGCGGTAAATCGCGGCGACGAGCCGGGCCGGTGTCTGCGCGCGATCCACGTGCGACAGGACGGATCGCAAACCTGCCGGCACCGTGGCCTCGCTCGCCGTCGCGTGACAAAGCCCGTTGACCCGTCCGCGCAGGGAAGTGGCTCGCTCCATCGCGCGGTGCATCTGCAATCCGAACGCCAGTTTGGCGTCGAATGCGGGCATCTTGACCGCCCAACCGGCCAGGATGTGCGCCAGCGACCGCTCGAGGTAGGCAAGCTGCACGAGCGACGCCGCCGCCCCCGCCGGCGGCCAGAACGCGGCCCGGTATTTTGCCGTCACTGGGGGAGACTGACGCCCGCCGGCCTTGCGAAAACCGCGTTGTAAAAGGCCGGATCGGAATTGACGCCCAGTTCGATGGCTTTGCTCCAGGGGCAGCAGGCGTTCGCGTCCGAAGCGTTGAGATATGACCTGCCTGCCGCGGCAAGAATGGCGCGTCCGACGATCATGCCCTCGGTGATCCGGCGGGGATCGGTCGCGCCCGCCGGCATGGCCATCGATCTCGCATACGACATGCGGGTTGCCACCAGCCGAGCCGCGTCGCTGCGCGCGGTCTGAAACTGCTCGGGGCTCATATGGCGCAAAACGAGCCGCTCGTTATTCGAAAGATGGTATTGCGCCGCCACACCGTCGGGATCCCGGAAGATCCGTTCCGCCAGAGCGTTGTCCGACAGTGCCAGCTTCGCGATCTTGAGCAGATTCACGACCGAGGGGTTCACGAACCTGGGCTGGATCACTTCCAGCCGGGCCTGTGGGTGATTGACGGTGGCTGCCGGCGCCATCCTCGAATCCGGTGACGCCGCCGACGCTTTTTTCATCGGCAGGCCCAGAAACACGCCCAACGCGGTCGCCGCTGTGGTCAGCAGCAGCAGGGCCTTTCGCAGTGACGACTCGGTTCCCTTCTTCATGCCGTGTCTCCTCGCGCAATTGGTTTTGGTTGCATGAATGCGGCCGTCACAGCGCCACGAGTCGCTCAGGGATGCAGCGGATCGCCACCATGGCAGCGCACGCTGTTGGCGCGGGATTCACGATCGACGTATTGCCCCGCTCTTGAGCCGACGGGAATGACCGGAATGACGGACCGTGCTTGAAGTGGCTGGCGACGTACTAACCGCTCACATCGTCGCGGGATTCCCCTACCATAGAATGCGTGGCAGTCGCAATTAAATCCTACTTTCGCCGCCTGACTTCCCCAAGGACAGGCAAGGTCATTTCGTAGAGATATTTGAAAGATGCCACTTTGAAATCGCTGTTGCGGCCATTGGCGCCGCATGGCGAATCTTGTCGCAAGGCGGACAGCGAAGGCTTGGCCGGAATATCCAGCTGAGAAGCAAAGGCAGACATTTCGGGCCGCGTTCGATCGGCTCGGCTAGCCTCCCACCGCCACGCCGATCAGCTTGCCGATGGCGAAGGTGATGCCCGCCGCGCCGTATCCGAATGCAAGCTGGCGCAAGGCCAGCATCCACATCTTCCCGCCGGTGAACACGCCCGTTGCCGCCCCGATTGCCACCAGGGCGAAGCCGCTGACGACGAGGCTCGCCGCCACGGCCTCATAGCCGCCGAGCCCGAAGACGTACGGCAGCACCGGGAAGATCGCACCCAGACTGAACAATCCGAACGAGGTGCCGGCCGCGGCCCAGGGCGAGCCGCCGAGTTCGTCGGGATCGATGCCCAGCTCTTCGCGCGCCAAGGTGTCGAGTGCGCTTTCCGGGTTGCCGATCAATTGCGCGGCAAGCGAGCGCGCGGTTTCCTCGTCCAGGCCCTTGGCCTGATAGATCAGCGCGAGTTCTTCCTGCTCCTCTTGCGGCACTTCGCGCAGCTCTTCGGCCTCGGCGGCGATCTGGCGCTGGAAGGATTCCCGCGCGGTTGCCACGCTCAGCCATTCGCCCATCGCCATCGAGCAGGCGCCCGCCGCCAGGCCCGCAAGTCCCGTCAGCAACACCAGATGCGCGCCCATCGACGCGCCCGCCACGCCCATCACCAGACTCATGTTCGAGACCAGCCCGTCGTTGGCGCCGAGCACCGCCGCACGCAGCGCGTTGCCGCCGAGGCCGTGATGGCGTCCTTCCAGCCGCGCCAGCGTGCCGCCTCCGAGCGTTGCGGGCGATGATCCCGCCAGCGCCTGGATAATGCGGGCGTGACTGCGCTCCGCGCCCGGCAGTCCCCCCGCCACCGCCTCGTTCTGCTTGTCGTATTGGCCGCTGTCGATCTGCTCCAGCGAGTTGACCGTGGGCAGCACCATGCCGGGGCCGAAGCGCCGCGCCAGCCAGGAGAGCACGTTGCTGCGGAAGCTGGGGCGCAACGAGGGCGCGTGGCGGCCGATTTTCTTCAGTTGCTCGGCCCAGAACTTGGCGTGCTCCTCCTCCACCGCGGCGAGCTTGCCGTAGATCTGCGCGAGCTGCGGATTCTTTTCGGCCTCGGAGAGCGCGCGATAAAGCGCGGCGCTGTCGACTTCCCCCTGGATGTTGGCCGTGTAGCGGCTTTGCGGGCTGGCTTCGGGCATGGCGTATCCTTTTCAGCCTCCAACCTAACCCACTCCGTGCGAAACCTGAAAGCGCCGTGCTACAAAGTCCGCATGAGGATCGCAGCGATTTCCGACATCCACGGGAACCTGGGCGCGCTCGACGCGGTGCTGGCCGACATCGCCGACCGCGGCGCGGACGTCATCGTCAATCTGGGCGACATCCTTTCGGGCCCGCTTGAGCCCGCCGAGACCGCCGACCTCTTGATGAGCCTCGGCCTGCCGACCATCCGCGGCAATCACGAGCGCCAGTTGCTCGGCGGCGATGTCGAAAAAATGGGCAAGTCCGATCGGCACGCCCACGGCGCGCTGCGGCCGGAGCATTTTGCCTGGATCGCGGCGCTGCCGGCCACGCTGTCGTTGAGCGACGATGTTTTCCTCTGCCACGGCACGCCCGCCGACGACCTCGTGTATTTCCTCGAAGAGGTGGACGAGACGGGCAGCCATCGCGCCAGCGAAGCGAAAGTGGCCGAACGCGCGGGCGCCATCCCTGCCTCGCTGATCCTGTGCGGACACTCGCACCTGCCGCGCGCGACGCGGCTTGCCGACGGGCGCACCATCGTCAACGCGGGCAGCGTCGGGCTTCAGGCCTTTGACTGGGATGTGCCCCTCTTCCACAAAAACGAAAACGGCACGCCGCACGCGCGTTATGTGATGATCGAGAAGACCGCCGAGGGCTGGCAGCCGGAATTCATCGCCCTCGAATACGATTGGGAAGGCGCCGCGCTGCTCGCCGATGAACGCGGCCGCCCCGATTGGGCCGTGGCCTTGCGCACGGGATTTGCCTGAAACGGCGCGCCGTCAGCGGTGATGATGGTGCGGCTTGGCGCGCTTGCCGTTCCATTCGTCGCCGTTGCCGGATTCGCTGTCGCAGTATGAAAAGCGGCCGTGGAAATACTTGCCGTCGTCGCTGAGATGCAGGCGGAAGCGGCCCCAATACGCGCTGCCCAGCCGTTCCTCGTGGCATTCCTGGCGCGAGGAGTCCTGCGCCCAGATGCCGGAGAGCCCGTCGCCCTTGATATGGCCGCGGAACCGACCGCCCATCGTCTCGAAGTCGCCGCGAACTTCGTCGCCGTCCTGTTCGACATGCATCGTGCCCCGCGTCGAGTCCCAAACACCGAACCAACCCTCGTCCTGCGCCCGCGCCGCCGAAACGGATGCGATCATCGGCAGGCTCAACGCGCCGGCAATCACCAGAAGATGAAGCGCATGCTTTGTCATGATCGGCTCCCCAGCAGATTCGCCGCGGTCAGCATGCGTCGCGCGGCCCCGTCACGCAATTCCACGGTGCGAAGGCGTACCGTCCGCATCCGCCGGCCGTCAACACTGCTGAAAACAGCACACCTCCCGCTCCCGGTTTGCAGGCGCTAAAGTCGCGCAGGGCAGAAGGTGGGTGTGAGATGCGGTCTATGATCGGCGCGGCCGTTGCTGTTGTCATTGCAGTGTCGCCGGTGTTGGCGGAATCGCCGGAACCGGATCGGGCGCAAGTGGTCCGTGCGGCGCAGGCTTGCACTGCCGAGGGCGCCTTCGGCCATCGCTTCGGCGAAAAGAATGCGCGTCCCGGCTCCGACAGCGGCGTGCCGCCCTTCGCCGTCGAGACGATCGACACCACGCGCCACGACGGCTTGGTGTTCGAGGTCACGGCCGCGGCCTCGTTCGCCAAGGCGCGGATGTCGGGAGAGGACCGCATTGCCCTGGCCGCTTTGTTCTTCCGCACGCTCGACGCGGAGGTGGCGACCGAACATCGCTTTGCCGCGCGCGACGCGCGCCGGGACGGCGTGACCTATCGCTCCAGCGCGGACGCCACAACGGGCTATACGCTCGACCTCTCGCACGACGGCACGTCGGTTCGGATCGACTGCACCGACGTGGCGCTGAAGCGCCGCGCCTGGACCGAGATGCGGGAAGACCGTTAGGGTCAAGTGCTTTCTGATTGATCCAGGGTGTCATCCCGGCCAAGCGGTGCAAAGCACTGCGCAGAGCCGGAATCCACTTCGAAATTCGTCTTGGCTTCTCGGCAGGTTCCGGGTCTGTCGTCCTTCGCCACGCTCAGGACGCTCGCCCGGGATGACATCAGGTTGAATTGGATCAACGCGACGACAACGCGCGCTCGTTCTTCGGCCCCAACAGCACCCAGCGCTTTCCGCCCCTGAGGCCGGTATCGGGAAATAATTTTCAGGCCCGGCTCTTGCGAAAAATACGCAATCGCTTCGCGTGCGTCGCGGACGGACGTGCCCGGTTTAGCAATTTGTGTGTTCATGCACCGGCTTAGGCGGCCCGCCCACGCCGTACGCGAACATTCTGTCGCACCTCTTGTACCGGCACGGTCAAATCCCCATCTCCGCTAAATCCCCACAATTGCAGAATAGCAGGACGCTCCAAGCCGCACTCGTTCGCCAAGTGCTTGTCGGCTATAGTCCCGCCACCGAAATTTGGAGTCATTCCAATGTCTGCCGTCGTCGAGTCCAAACGCATCAGCGTGCCGGAAATCATGGCGCACAAAAACGCCAAGCCCGTGGTCGTCCTCACCTGTTACCACGCGCACACGGCGCGGCTCTTGGACCCGCATGTGGATGCCATGCTGGTGGGCGACAGCCTGGGCATGGTGATCCACGGCATGGAGAACACCCTCGGCGTCACCCTGGAGATGATGATCCTGCACGGCCAGGCGGTGATGCGCGGCGCCAAGCGTGCCTTGGTGGTCGTGGATATGCCGTTCGGCTCCTACGAGGAGTCGCCCGCGGTGGCCTTCCGCAATGCGGCACGGGTCATCCAGGAAACCGGCGCCCAGGCGGTGAAGCTCGAAGGCGGCGCGCGGATGGCCGAAACCATCCATTACCTCACTCAGCGCGGCATCCCGGTGATGGCTCATATCGGCCTGACGCCGCAGCGGATTCAGGTTTTCGGCGGCTTCAAGACCCAAGGCCGGACCATGGCCGAATGGCCGGCCATCGAGGCCGACGCCAGGGCGATCACCGAGGCCGGCGCCTTTTCCGTCGTGCTGGAAGGCATGGCCGAGCCCTTGGCGGCCAAGATCACCCAGGACATCGCCATTCCCACCATCGGCATCGGCGCCTCGTCCCAATGCGACGGCCAAGTGCTGGTCATGGAGGACATGCTGGGCCTCAACCCCTCCCCGCCCAAGTTCGTGCGGCAATACGCCAGCATGGGGGCGGACATCGAGGCGGCCGTGACGGCCTATGCGGCGGAGGTGCGCGCCCGTACCTTCCCGGGCAAGGAAAACGTCTACAGCATGAAGAAGGCGGGCTGATTCCCGGGCCGGTCCGCCCCCGTGAACAATCGTCAAGTTGCGCTCGTCTCGCGCAACAGGTAATTAGCGCGCCCGGTCAAGGCCTTGATCGATCGGCAGCCCGAAAGGATAAACCGTGTCCGACATCTTCCGCGAAGTCGAGGAGGAAGTCCGCCAGGAGCGGCTCCAGAAGTGGTGGAAGAAATACGGCGATTACGTCATCGCCGGCGTCTCGATCATCGTCATCGCGGTGGCGGGCTATAAGCTGTGGCAGCACTACGAGGAACAACAGCGCCTCAAGGCGTCCTCGCAATATCAGTCTGCGCTCCAGCTCGCCTCGACCGGGCAATACGATCTGGCCTCGCAGGCGTACACGCAGATCGCCAAGGACGCTCCGAGCGGCTATGCCACCATCGCCAAGATGGCGCAGGCCGACACGCTTCTGGCGCAGGGCAAGACCGCGGATGCGGTGACGATCTACACGGCCGTCATGAAGGACAACAAGGCGGGGCTGGGCGACGTCGCACGCATCCGCATCGCCTGGGCGCAGGCCGACACGCTCAGCACCGACGAAATCCGCACGCTTGTGGCGCCGCTCAACGATCAGAAATCCGCGTGGCGTTTCATGGCCCGGGAGATTCTCGCCTATCGCGCCTATCGCGACGGCAATCTCAGCGATGCGCAGAAGGAATACCAAGCGCTGGCCGACGCCGCCGAGGCGCCCGCCACGCTGCGCCAGCGTGCAGGCGCGATGGCCACGCTGATCCGCACCAGCGGCGGCCGGGATTACGGCACCGTGCCGCCGCCGCCCAACGCGCCGGCAGCTCCCGCCCAGCAAGGAACCCCATCACCATGAAGTCACGCAAGTTCGGGTTTCTCGCGGCGCTCGTGGCCGTGGCATTTCTCGCGAGCGGCTGCGCGGTGACCGATATGGTCGGCAGGTGGTTCAGCTCGCCGCACAAGTCGAAGATCAGGGGCGAACGCATCTCGGTGATGGCTTCGGACGAGTCGATCAAGCCGGATGCGTCGCTGGCGAACATTCCCGTCGTGCTGCCGGCACCCTATCGCAACACCGAATGGCCCCAGCCGGGCGGCTTCGCCTCGAACGTGATGTATCACCTTGAGGCCTCCGGCCCGCTGACGCAGGTTTGGGAGCAGTCGGCCGGCGACGGCTCGGGCAGCGACTCCCGGTTGACGGCGAGTCCGATCGTAGCCGGCGGGCGAATCTTCGTGCTCGACGCCACCACCCACGTCTACGCCTTCAACGCCACCACCGGCGAAGAACAGTGGCATGAGAGCGTGGCGCCCAAAGGCCATCGCGATTTCATGAATGCCGCGACCTTCGGTCTCTTCGGCGAGGACACCAATGTCGACAAGTCGAAGGGTGCCGGCGGCGGCATCGCATTCGATAACGGCAGGCTGTTTGCATCCACCGGCTTCGGCGAGGTCCTGGCGCTGGATCCCGCCACGGGCAAAGAGATCTGGCGCGTCAGCGTCGACGTGCCGATTGCCAACGCCCCGGTCGCCAACGGCGGGCGCGTATTCGTCTCGTCGCAGGACAACCATTTCTACGCCTTGGCCGAGGCCAACGGCCGCAAGCTCTGGGAACACCGCGGCATCGCGGAATCGTCCAGCATCATGGAAAGCACCAGCGCCGCCGTGGCCGGCGAATTCGTGATCGCGCCCTACACGTCGGGCGAGGTCTATGCCTTGCGGGTGCAGAATGGACGCATGGCCTGGAACGACATGCTCACGCGTTCGCACGGAGTCACGGCACTTTCCGAGATCGACGACATCGCCGGACGGCCGGCGGTCGACCGCGACCTCGTGTTTGCGATCAGCCACTCGGGTGTGATGGCCGCCATCCAGCTCGACACCGGCGACCGGCAGTGGTCGCGCGATCTCGGCGGCATCCAGACGCCGTGGGTGGCCGGGGATTATGTGTACGTCATAACCCTGGAATCGCAGCTCATGTGCCTGACCCGCAAAGAGGGCAAGGTGAAGTGGATCCACCAGCTTCCGCGCTGGGTGGACCCCACGGATACCTCGAGCGATCCGATCGTGTGGTCGGGGCCGGTGCTGGTGTCGGACCGGCTGGTCGTGGTGTCGTCCGACGGTTATGCGCAGTCGATCTCGCCCTATACGGGCCAGTTCCTTGCCCGGATGGAGATTCCCGACAAGGCCTACATCGCACCGGTTGTCGCCAACGACACGCTGTATATCCTGACGAATGACGCCGATCTGATGGCGCTGAAGTAAAAAAGGAGCGGTTAGCCGATAGGAAGTAGCGAATAGGGGTTGCCGCTACTCGCTATTCGCTATTCCCTGTTCGCTATGTCCCTGACCATCGCCATCGTCGGCCGGGCCAATGTCGGCAAGTCCACGCTGTTCAACAAGCTCGTGGGCAAAAAGCTGGCGCTGGTGCACGACACCCCGGGCGTCACCCGCGACCGTCGCGAGGCCGAAGCCACGCTGAACGGCATGGCCGTCCGCCTGATCGATACGGCCGGGATCGAAGACGGCCCCAAGGAGAGCCTCGCCACGCGCATGACGGCGCAGACCATGGCTGCGATCGCGGACGCCGATGTCTGCCTGTTCATGATCGACGCCCGCGAGGGCGTGGTCACCGGCGACGAATTGGTGGCCGAACAGCTTCGCCGCACGGGCAAGCCGGTCGTGCTGATCGCCAACAAATGCGAGGCGCGCTTCAGCCAAGCGTCCGAGGCCTGGGCGCTGGGGTTCGGAGAGCCGATCTCCGCGTCTGCCGAGCACCGTCTCGGCTTCGAGGAGATCGCGGACGCGCTGGCGCCTTTCGCGCGCGAAGAGGAAGAAGCTTCGGCGGAAGCCGAAGAGGACAAGCCGCTCAGGCTCGCCATCGTGGGACGGCCGAACGTCGGCAAGTCCAGCCTGTTCAACCGCCTGCTCGGCGCCGAGCGGGCGTTGACGGGGCCCGAGGCGGGCATCACGCGCGACGCCATTGCCGCGCATTGGCAGGCGGAGGGACGCGACATCCTGCTGCACGACACCGCCGGACTGCGCAAGAAGGCGCGCGCCGCGGGCCATACGCTGGAGGAGATGAGCATCGCCTCCACGCTCGATGCGGTGCGCTTTGCCGATTGCGTGGTGGTGGTGATCGATGCCACGGCCGCCTTCGAGAAGCAGGACCTGACCATCGCCGATGCCATCGCCCGCGAGGGCCGCGCCATCGTCATCGCCGCGAACAAATGGGATCTCGTGGAACATCGCGGCAGCGCCATCGGCAAGCTGCGCGAGACGCTCGACCGCATGCTTCCGCAGGTGGCGGGCGCGCCCCTCATCGCCACGTCGGCGACGACCGGCGAAGGCGTCGAGCGGCTGCTTCCCGCCGTGCTCGCGGCCGACCGGGCCTGGAACACGCGCGTTTCGACCGGCACGCTCAACCGCTTTCTGGAGGAGGCGCTCGCCCGTCACGCCCCGCCCGCCATCCACGGCCGGCGCGTACGCATCCGCTACATGACCCAGCCCAAGAGCCGCCCGCCGACCTTCGCGCTGTTCGGAAACCAGTTGAAGGCGTTGCCGGACGCCTATCTGCGCTACCTGACGAACAGCCTGCGCGACACCTTCAAGCTGGAAGGCGCGCCGATCCGCCTTCTCCTGCGCAGCAGCAAGAACCCGTTTACGGAGTGACCGGCTTCAGACGGATGTCCTGTCTGTAGTCCTCGCGGATGCGCCCCAGCGCCTCCATCGTGGAGGTGCGCGTTTCGCCCGCGCACAGCGGCCGATCGAAATGAGCGCGGTATTCGCGGTGGACGCGCACGGTGCTACCTGCCTGCGACCACTGCGAGGTGTAGTCGATGTTGGGCGTCTTGATGGCGGCATTCTTCGGCAATGCCACGAGCCGGCTGGTGGCCGGGAATTCGAGCGCAAGATCTTCGCTGGCCTCGCCGCCATAGCAGGCGACCGGATCGGCCCCCTCGTAGCGGGGATCGGCGATCGGGCCCACGAAGGGCGCTTCCGCCGGCGGAACGGTGGTCACGTTGTCGGGCCGCGGCACGGCATCGCCCGCCAGGAGCCGCACCGCGGGCGCCGTCGTGTACGATGCGGAAAGGGCATATTGGGCCGCCAGTTCGCCCGCGGGCGGGATCGCAAACGTGCCGCCGGTGCGCGTCAGGCGATGCACCATCAGTCCGCCCGTGAGGTAGTCGTCGGGACCGCGCGCCCGCATTTTGTCGCCGAGAGTGCGCAAGGCGATGGCGACCGGCCCCGTCGCCGTGGTCCCGCTGGTGACGGTGAGAACGCCCTCGCCGTCGATCTTCTCGACCGTCCGGTTGGTCAGCGTCGCCTCGGCCGCCTGCACGATCGGCGTGGTGTGCAGCGCGCCGGTTTTGTCGGCGATGTGCAGCACGGGCTTGCCGTATTCCGCATAGGGCAGCACGCCGAACGGCGCGGCATGCGCGGTGGGATCGTCGTACGTGCCGAACTCGGGCAGCCACACGATGACGTGGTTGAACTGCGCCAGATCGGGAACGGCGCTGAGGCTGAAGCCGTTCTGCGCGTCGATCAACACCAGATTGGCGTCGATGCCCTTCGCCTTGAGCAGCGAGATGAACAGCACGGCGTGGTCTTTGCAGTCGCCCTTGCCGCTCGCGAGCACCGCTTCGGCATCGTCGGGCACGTACCAGCCGGTGCCCAGATCGACCGCGAGATAGGTGAGATGGGTGGCTATCCAAAGATGGATCTTCTCGGCCTGCGCCCGGCGATCCGCAATGCCCGCGGTAATTTCGTCGGCCAGCGCCTGGATTTTCGCCGTTACCCTGATCTTCGGCAGCGCCAGCCGCCCATAGGCTTCGGCGAGGTCGTCGTAGTTTTTATACGAGGAGAAAGTGAAGCGCCGCTCGCGATCGGATCGCGCCACGAACTGGCCCGCGTCCGATACCGGATCGTTCACGGCATAGCCGACCGAATAGGTCGTCGCGTCGCCCGCCGTAGTTTCCACGACGGTCACGCCGTGGGCGTCGGAATACAGAGGAAAACCGGCCGGCGCGGTGATCGAGAGGCGCGTGTCGTCGCGGCCGAGACTGGGCGAGATAACGTCGCCATACATGTAGCCGCCGTCGAGCGTTGGCTTGATATGGCTGACGACGGTATAGGCGAGCGTGTCGCCCACCGCGGCCCCCGGAAAAACGATGACCTTCTGCAGACTGCCCGAGGTTTCGGCACCGTCGGGCGGCGGCAGGCGTTCGGTCGCGACGGTGCGCAGATCGACCGCAATCCTACGCCCGTCCGGCTTCAGCGTGTAGGCCTCGGTGATCGCAGCGTCCTGCACGGTTTCGTAGTAAGGCACGGTCTGCCGCGAAAGCTGGGCCACCGGCGCGCCGTCCAAGAGCTCGACCTCGGTGTGCATCGTGGCGACCGACGAACCGTCGGCGCGAACGTCGACATGCTTGGTGGCGAGCTTGAGCTTGAACGGATAGACCGGCGCCTGCGCCCAGGCGCACGCCGACACGATCGACAGGATGAGAACCGTCAGGAACGCACGGCGCATCGACAACCTCTTATGAGGCACCATACGACAAGGCGGGGCGCTCAGGCCAATTTGAAGGCAACGAGTTCGCCGTTCGTGGTGCAGGCGGGCGAGAGCAGTTCGACGATCAGCGGCGCCAGGGCCTCGGGCGGCGGCAGAGTGTCGGGGTCTTCGCCCGGCATCGCCTTGGCGCGCATTCCGGTCCGTACCGGCCCGGGGTTCAGCATGTTCACCTTGACGGCGGTGCCGGCGCATTCGGCCGCATACGTCAGCGCCAGCGATTCCAGCGCCGCCTTGGTCATGGCGTAACCGCCCCAGAACGGACGAGGGCGGCGTGCCGCCCCGGAACTCATGAACAGCACACGCCCCGCTTCGGAGCGGCGCAGCAAAGGATCGAGCGAGCGGATCAGGCGCCAGTTGGCCGTCACATTCACCGCCATCAGCTCGTCATAGACCTTGGGTTCGAGATGGGCGAGCGGCGTTATCGCGCCGAGCACCCCGGCGTTGGCGAAAAGGCCGTCGAGGCGGCCCCAGCGTTCGAAGATCGAGGCCCCCAGACGGTCGAGCGCGTCGAAGTCGCGCAAGTCGAGGGGCACCAGGGTGGCGCTGCCGCCGGCGGCGCGGACGGCATCGTCGGCTTCCTCCAGCCCGCCCACGGTGCGGGCGACCAGGACGAGGTGGGCTCCCGTTGCACCCAGCGCCTTGGCGGCCGCGTGCCCGATGCCGCGCGAGGCGCCGGTCACCAGAACGATGCGCTGCACGGTCAGGCGACCTCGGCGAGGAAGGAGAGCTGGCCGTCGTTCTGCGTCGCGGAATCGGTCAGCCGGATGGGATAGTCGCCCGAGAAGCAGGCGTCGCAGAACGACGGCGCTTCGGGATCGCGGCGCGGCTCGCCGACCGCGCGGTAGAGTCCGTCCATGGAAAGGAACGCGAGCGAATCCGCGCCGATGAAGCGCGCCATTTCCTCAACGCTCATTTCGTGCGCGAGCAGCGCGTGTTCGTTGGGCGTATCGACGCCGTAGAAGCAGGAATGCCTGGTCGGCGGACTCGCCACGCGGAAATGCACTTCCGAGGCGCCCGCATCGCGCACCATCTGTACGATCTTCTTCGAGGTGGTGCCGCGCACGATCGAATCGTCGATCAACACGACGCGTTTGCCGTTGAGCACCGCGCGGTTCGGGTTGTGCTTGCGGCGCACGCTGAAGTGGCGGATGCCGTCGGTCGGCTCGATGAAAGTGCGCCCGACATAGTGGTTGCGGATGATGCCGAGCTCGAAAGGAATTCCCGATGCGTTGGCAAAGCCCAGCGCGGCCGGCACGCCGGAATCGGGCACCGGAATGATGAGGTCGGCGGAGACGGGAGATTCCTTCGCCAATTCCTGGCCGATACGCTTGCGGGCCTCGTAGACGTTGCGCCCTTCCACGTTGGAATCGGGCCGGGCGAAATAGATGTATTCGAAAATGCAGAAACGCGGCTTCTGCTTCTGGAAGGGGTGATAGCTTTCAACGCCGTCCTTGGTGAAGACGACCACCTCGCCGGGGGCAATGTCGCGCACGTAGTCGGCGCCGATGATGTCCAGCGCACAGGTTTCGGAGGCGAGAATCGGCGCCCCCTCCAGATTGCCGAGGACCAGCGGGCGTACGCCCCACGGATCGCGCACGCCGATCAGCTTCTTCGAGGTCAGCGCCACCAGCGAGTAGGCGCCCTCCACCTGTTTCAGCCCGTCGACGAGCTTTTCCACCACGGGGCCGCACCCGCTGCGCGCGGTCAGGTGGATGATGACCTCGGTGTCCGAAGTCGATTGGAAGATCGCCCCGTCGGCCACCAGCTTGGCGCGCAGCGCCCGAGCATTGGTCAGATTGCCGTTGTGGGCGATGGCGATGCCGCCGCCGGTGAGGTCTGCGAACAAGGGCTGGATGTTGCGCACCAGCGAACCGCCGGCGGTCGAATAGCGGTTGTGGCCGATTGCGAAGGAGCCCTTGAGGCTCTCGGCGTGGCTGGAGTTCTTGCCGAAAATGTCGCCGACCAGGCCCGGATGGCGCTCGGCGATGAACTGGCCGTGGTCGTAGGTGACGATGCCCGCGGCTTCCTGGCCGCGATGCTGCAGCGCGTGCAGGCCCAGGACCGTCAGCGCGCCCGCGCCGGGGTGCCCGAAAATGCCGAACACGCCGCACTCTTCATGCAGCGTGTCGTCGTCTCCAAATCGCGAATGGCCGGAAAGGCCGGTCATGGCTTGCCGCTTTTCGTGTCGCTGCTTGTTTCGATGAGCTTATCTAGCGCCTGACGGTCCTTGGCGCCATAGGTCTTCTTCGCATGTTTTTTCGCGGCCGCCTTGTGCACCGCGACGGCTGCGGCGGCATGTGCCGATTTGACTGTTTTTGACGCCGGCGGCGGCGTTTCGGCCGCCTTTTCCACGGCTTCGTGGCGGTGGCCGGGGATGTTCTGGTCCGGGATCAGCGAGGAGACCACCTCGGCGGATTTGAGCACCACCGGCATCAGGCGGGCGTCGGTGATCCAGCGGGGCTGCTCGGACAGGGGCTGAAAGGCCGTCAGCACAAGGTAGGCGATGCCTACCACCACCAATCCGCGCAAAACGCCGAAACCGGCGCCGAGGGCGGCATCCAGCGTGCCGACCTGGGATTTTTTGACGCTGGCCGCAAAGCGCGAGCTGGCAAACGACAGCGGCAGGACCACGACGATGAAGACCACCGCATAACCCACCACCTCGCCGAGCCACGGCGGA
>Ga0187810_10000148_pt1 | contig 32800 bp, 25 predicted proteins | sample NC_wetland_sal_i_9_FD_132963 | JGI IMG/M metagenome (GOLD analysis project Ga0187810, IMG submission 132963) | Wetland sediment microbial communities from Neuse River Estuary, North Carolina, USA - ASW_5 | ecosystem: Environmental > Aquatic > Freshwater > Wetlands > Sediment | place: USA: North...
CGGCCAGCTGCAATATGCCCGCGGCGCCTATGCCTCGAAGGGCGGCAAGTCCTTCATGTGCATGTCCTCGCTGTTCGAGAAGAAAGGCATTCGCAAAAGCCGCATCGTGCTCGATCTGACGCCGGGCAACATCGTCACCACGCCGCGCACCGACATCATGTACGTCGTCACCGAGTACGGCATGGTGAATCTGAAAGGCAAGTCGGTGGCGGAACGCGCTCGCGCCATGATCTCGCTGGCGCATCCCGATTTCCGCGAGGAACTGGAACGCCAAGCTTACGAAAACCGTCTTATCCCCCGCGCCGTAAACACGGCGAAAATCCCGGAACGCAGGGCCCGTCTGGCCTCGTAAACCGGGAAAACCGATAGACCCAGGACTAGCGCCCTAGAGGCCCCCCTCTAGGGCGCATTTTTGTGCCGGGCGCGGTGGCGCCAAAACGTGCAATCGCAGCGGCGATGCCGTAATCGTTACGTTGCACGGCCGGTGCGCTCGCGCGCTGCAAAAGGCATGTGAGGTAATCTTGTCGAATGTTGACACGTGCCAAAAAGCCGCTGGCCGCTAACGTAAAGGTTGACAAGAAACAATTGCGTACGTACCACGCGGATGAGAAAATTGTTGCCAAACGAGTCAATCGCCGGGCGATTTGCTCGGTAGCTTTTTGCCGGATGACAAAAAAGGTTGGCCCGATGCTGGAAGGTTCGACTGCGAAACGACCTCGCCGCAGCAAGGCGGAACAACGCGCGGAAAGCCTGGAACAGATCCTCGACGCGGCCGAATACCTGTTCTCGCGGAACGGTTTCTACGGCGTGACCCTGCGCGACGTGGCCGAACGCGTGGGCATCCACACCACCCTCCTGCATTATTATTTCGAGGACAAGCGCAACCTGTTCGAGGCGGTGTTCGAGCGCCGGGCCGGCACCACTTGCCGCCGCCGCATGGAAGCGCTCGAACAATACGATGCGCAAGCCGGAGATCATCCCACCGTGGAAGGCGCGCTGCGCGCCTTCCTGGACACCGACCTCGATCTCTACAGCGAGGGCGGTGAGCAATGGATGCATTATGCCGCCTTCGTCGCCCGCGTCAGCAACACCCCCGAAGGGGCGGTGCTGATGAAGGTCCACTTCGACCCCGTCGTGCTCAAGCTGGTCAGCATCCTGAAAAAGGCCCTGCCGCATTACAGCGACGAGGACATCTTCTGGGGCTATCACTTCGTCACGGGCGCTTTCATGAACACGCTGGCCCGCACCGGCCGCATCGACCGGCTTTCGGGCGGCGTCTGCCATTCGGATGATTTTCCCGCGGTCAAAAAGCGGCTGGCCAAATTCATGGCGGCCGGCTTCCTGGCACTCAAGGACTGACGGCGCGTTCCGCTTTCATCGGCTGACCCAACGAAGGGCGCCCTTGTCGGGCGCCGTACTCCGCGCGTTAGGGCTTCAGGCGGGGAGTTTCGGCGCAGCGATGCCGACATTCCAGTTCCACGGCTGTGCCCCACTCGCCTTGCGGCGGCAGACGACTTCCTCGCTGAACTCGTACACCCCAGGGAGGAGATGTTCCGAGGGCTGCGGGGCGTCCTCGAAGGCCATGTAGGCCCGGTTCGCGCCGTAAGCGGGCCAATCCGGCTTGCCGGCGGCCACGGGCAGTCCCGTACGGGCGAAGCTGCTCCAATAGCCGATCATCGCCTCGCTAAGTCCCCTCTCCTGCCGCGTTTCCGAAATTTTCGGCCAGCGCGACGTCGTGCGATCGATGGTTCCGAACACATAGGGGATTTCGCTGCCGTGAAAGGCGTGCCGGCCGGTGCTGTCGGCGGCGGCATAACCGTGGTCCCAGAAATAGAGGAACGACGGCCGGCCCAGCGCCGTTTGCTTGCGGACGAGCCGTTCGGCGGTCCAGCCGTACATGGCGTCCCGCAGCGCCGCATAAATGCTCTCTTGCAGGTTGGTGCCGGGATAGAAGCGCAGGAACGCATCGGCGAGATCGCGATAGCGGTCGCGGATAATGCTTTCGTATTCGGCTGCATCGGCCGGCGGCGGCGGTGCCAGGAACGTCAAAGTGCTGATTTCGCCGCTGTTGAAGCCGGCCAGGAGAGGCACGGGCGCCTGCTCGTCCCTGTCGAAGACTTCCACCAGCTGGCGCGGCAGCACCTGCCCGTCGATCGCCCCGAACGGCACAAAGCCGGCGGCCGAAGCGGCGTCGGCCAGACTGTGCGCCTCCATCGCGCGCAAGGCGGCAATATCCGGCGCTTGAAGGGCGGCGGCGAGGCCGGTGCCCGTTTCCTCGGCGGAGGCCATGCCATGTTCGCACTGCTTCAACGCGGGCGTGGCGATCATGTAGGCGCTTTGCAGAATTGCTTTCGAGAACAGGTCCCGCGCGGCGGGCGCTGCCAGGAGATACAGGACGCCGAGAGCGCCTGCGGATTCACCGGCGACGGTCACGTTCGAGGCATCGCCGCCGAAGGCCACGATGTTGTTCTTGACCCAATGAAGTGCCCCGATCAGATCGAGCAGGCCGTAATTGCCGGAAATGCCGTGCGGGGATTCCGCGCTGAGTTCGGGATGGGCAAACCAGCCGAACACCCCGAGCCGGTAATTGACCGAGACCACCACCATGCCGCGCGAAGCCAGGCGGGCACCGTCATAAAAGGGCTCGCGGCTCGCCCCGATGATCAGAGAACCGCCGTGGATCCAGAGGAATACCGGCGCATCGCGGGCATCGGCGGGAGCCCAGACGTTCAGCGTCAGGCAATCCTCGCTCATGGGCTGGGGAGCATCTGCCGAAATCTCGTAGATGCTGCCCGGCTTGGAGTGCGGCTGCACGCATGCGGGCCCGAATTCCGCGGCCTGCCTGACGCCCTCCCAGCGCGGCATCGCAACCGGCGGCTTCCAGCGTTCCGGCGGCAGCGCATAGGGAATGCCCCGGAAGACGTTCAAGCCGCCTTCGCCCCGGCCTTCCACAGCACCGGCGGGCGCGTTCACGACCGGGTTGGAGCGGGTTGGAACTGCCATCGACCTTCTATCGCCCTTCCCTTGCGCTTATTTGCACTGCGGGCTCGGCGGGGGGAGTTTGGGCGCGGCGATGCCGGAGTTCCAGTTCCAGGGCTGGTCCCCACTGACGCGGCGCCGGCAGACGATCTCTTCATCGAGCTTGTACATGCCCGGGAACAGATCCTGCGACGGGTGCGGAACGTCCTCGAACGCCATATACGCGCCCTTTGTCCCGAAGGCCGGCCAGTCCGGCTCGCCGGCCGCCTGCGGACGGCCGGTCCGCATGAAGCTGGTCCAATAACCGATGATCGCATCGGAGAGCCTGGTTTCGCGCGGGCTGGCGGGGATCTTCGGCCAATAGGGCGGCGTGCCATCGAAGGTGCCGAACAGGTAAGGCAGCTCGCTGGCATGGAAGCCGTGCAGCTTGACATCGTCCATGGCCGGATAGCCGTGATCGAAGATATAGAGATAGGAGGGCTGGCCCAGCGCGGCCTGCTTGCGGACCATCCGTTCCGCGGTCCAGCCGTAGAGCGCATCCCGTGTGGTGGCCAGGATGCTTTCTTCCATGTTGGAGGCGGGATAGAGCCGCAGGAAGGCGTCGGCAAGATCGCCGTAGCGTTCGCGAATGATGCTCTCGTATTTGGCCGCACTGCCGGGGACGGCCGGGGTCAGCATCCTCATCGAGCGCAACTCGCCGCTGTTGAACCCGGCCATCAGGGGCACCGGCGCCTGTTCGCCCTTGTCGAACACTTCGACAAGCTGGTGCGGCAGGATTTTTCCGTCGACCACGCCCAAGGGCCCGAAATGAGCCGCCGCGGCGGCTTCGGTCAGCGTGCTTCCGTCCATCGCCCGCAAAGCCGCGAGATCCGGCGCGTGCACCGTGGCGGCGAAAAGCGAGCCGCTGTCCTCGCCGGACGGCCAGCCATAGGCACGCCGCTTCAAATCGTAGGTGGAGATCATGTAGCCGCTTTGCGAGATGGCCTTGGCGAACAGCCCCCGGGCCGGCGGCGAGGCCATGAGATACATGACGCTGAGGCCGCCCGCCGATTGACCGTCGATCGTCACATTGGCCGGATCGCCGCCGAAGGAGGCAATGTTGGCCTTGACCCACTTCAGCGCCTCGATCTCGTCGAGCAACCCGTAATTGCCGCTGACGCCGAGCGGCGACTCGGCGCTGAGGGCCGGAAGCGCTAGCCACCCCAGCACGCCCAAACGGTAATTGATCGAAACCACGATGACGCCCTGCGCAGCCAGCTTGGTGCCGTCATACATCGCTTCGCGGCTCGATCCCGACCATAGCGCGCCGCCGTGGATCCAGACCAGGACGGGCGCCTTGCTGGCGTGCGCAGGCGCCCAGATGTTGAGCGTCAGGCAGTCCTCGCTCTGCGGCAGCGGCTCGGAGGCGTAGACATTGTGGCTTTCGAGGGCCCGGCGCGACGAAGGCTGAAGGCAGGCGGGGCCGAACGCCGTCGCGTCCTTTACGCCCTGCCATGGCGCCATCGCGGCGGGGGGCTTCCAGCGCAATGCACCGATCGGGGGCTGCGCATAGGGAATGCCCTTGAAGACTTGGATGGCGCCTTCGGCCGTTCCCTTCACGCTGCCCGCCGGCGCGTTAACGACCGGGTCGGCCTCGGGCGTTGTGCCCTGCTCGGCGGAGCAGGCCGGCGAAAGGGCGAGACAGGCTGCTGCCGCGCCCCAGATCAACATACCACGAAGCGAGTTCATCGGACGGTTTTCCCAGCTTTGCTTTCATTACGAAGGGCACGCGACAACCAGAAGAAAAGCAGGATGGCCAGAACATAGCACGGCAAAAGCGCATAGAAAGCGATCTGCAGCGAGTGGCTGGGAGCGGTCGCGTGAAAATAGTCGCTGACCGCCCCGATAAAGGTGGGGCCGAGACCGAGGCCGATAAAATTCATCACCAGCAGCAGCAGGGCGCCCGACATGACGCGTTGATCCGGCCGCACTTCCTGCTGAACGAGCGTGATCACCGCGGGCAGATAGAAGAAGTTCAGGAACATGCAGGCGGACAGGAACACCAGGGCGAGAGGCCATGTCGACGCCGACACGAACGCGATGTAAAACGGCAGCGAGATCGTCAGGGACACGCTACCGACCAGGCCATAGGCCCGCTTCGAGCGCCGGGTGAAGACGTCGACCGCACGTCCCGCGAAGAACAAGCCGGCGCTCATCACGACGACGACCATCAACGCATACCAGAGCGCAATGTCCTGGAGGGTCATTCCTTTCTCGCGCATCAGGAAGAGAATGGCGAAATTGCCCACACCATAGGTGACCATCTGGGTGGCGCCGCCGCCGAGTGCGGCCAGCAGCAGGGTGCGCCGCGAGAAGAACGACACCAGGGTTTCCCAGAAACCCGACTTCGCGACATTCCGGTCGGAAGGAGCGTCCAGGCCGCCGCGGCGCGGTTCTTTCACGATGAAGATGATCCCGAGCACCGCGATAAGACCCAAGGCGCCGAGACCCTTGAACGCCATCTGCCAGCTGAATGCGGAAGCAATGGAGGCGCCGAAGGCGATGGCCAGAGCTGCGCCGATCGGCAGGCCCAGATTGTACAGCCCAAGCGCCGTGCCGCGTTTTCCGGGCGGAAAATAGTCCGAGATGAGTGCGTAGGACGGCGGAACGCCGCCGGCCTCGCCGAAGCCGACCGCCATGTAGGAAAAAGCAAACTGCATGAAATTGGCCGCCAAGCCGCAGGCCATCGTCGCCGCGCTCCAGATCGCGCAAGCGACGGCCAGCACCTTGGAGCGGCTGGTCTTGTCGGCAAGGTAGCCGATGGGAATGGAGATGAAGGTGTAGAAGATCGCAAAATAGAAGCCGGTAATCAGGCCGAATTGACCGTCGGTGATGTGCAGCGTGTCTTCGATCGGCTTGGCAAGGACGGCCGGCAGCGTCCGGCACAGGAAATTCAGAACGTACACGAAGATCAACATGCCAAGGACCCCCCAAGCACGCGCTCCGGGAGAATAAGGCTTTGCGGTCGGCGAAGCGGCGGTCATCATGCGGCTTTTACTCCAGTTTCACGGCTTTCGCGCCGAAGCACACCCGCCAGCTTCAGGAAAATCACTATGGCCACGACGTAGAACACCACGCAGGTGTAGAGGGAAAGCTGTAACGAGTGATCGGGCGACCAGGCGTGGAAGAAGTCGCTGGCCTCGCCAACATAGGTCGGGCCGAGTCCGAGACCGAGGAAGTTCATCACCAGAAGCAATAACGCGCCCGACATGACGCGCTGGTCCGGCCGCACCTCCTGCTGAACCAGGGTGACGGTGGAAGACAGATAGAAGTAGTTGAAGAACATCGTGAAGACGAGGAACAGGCAGGACATGCTCCAAGAAGGTGCCCAGACGAAGCCTATATAGAGCGGAATGGCGATAATCAGCGAGATGGCGGGGAGCAGGGCATAGGCCGCTTTCGAGCGCCGGGCGAAATGGTCAACCAGCCGACCGGTGACGACCATGCTTACGGTCATTCCGAATAAGGCGACCAGCGCGTACCAGACCGCGACGTCCTGGAGCGTCATGCCTTTCTCGCGCATGAGAAAGAGGACGGCGAAATTCCCCATGCCGTAGGTGATGAGCTGGGTAACCCCGGCCCCCAACGCGGCGAGCACCAGGGACTTCCGCGAAAAGAACATCACGAAAGTCTCCTTGAAGCTCGACTTCTTCGCCGTCCGGGTCGAGACCGGGTCAAGTCCGCCGCGCGGCGGTTCACGCACGATCGCCAGCACCGCAAACGCCGCGAGCAGGCCGACGCCGCCCAGCACGATGAATGCGTCACGCCAGCTGAAGGCCGCGGCGATGGTGGCGCCGAAAGCGACACCCAACGCCGCTCCGATCCCAGGACCGACATTATAGATGCCGAGCGCCAAGCCGCGGCGGCCGGGCGGAAAATAGTCGGAGATGATCGCATAGGAGGGCGGCACACCGCCGGCTTCGCCGAAGCCGACCGTCATGCGTGCGATGGCAAATTGCAGATAATTGGCCGCAAGGCCGCAGGACATCGTTGCCGCGCTCCAGACCGCACACGCAAGCGCCAGCACCTTGGACCTGGAGGTCTTGTCGGCGAGGTAGCCGACGGGAATGGAGATGAAGGTGTAGAAGACCGCGAAGTAAAAGCCGCCGATCAGGCCGAGTTGGCCGTCTGAAAAATGCAAGCTGTCCTGGATCGGTTTCGAGAGGATGGCCAGCAACTGCCGGTCCAGAAAATTCAGGACATACACAAAGCACAGCATGCCCAGTACGATCCAGGCGCGCTTCCCGGGTACGGGAGAGGGAATACCATGCGCCTGCAGGCCGGCCGGCGCGGGGGATTGCTCTGTTGCCATCGCTCAGGCGATCCGGCTGCTGCACCGCGCCGCTGAGAACGGCTCGCAGAATCCTTTTCGGACAATGACCGGCTTTGGCGCGGGACCTCGCGCGACGATACTTCTGGGCACAAGTCCCCTCCCTACTATTTTAAATCGCTCGTATCGGCGACTTTGCCGACAACCATGAGCCGGTGCACCGAACCTGTCAATACTCACTATTGAGAGGATGAATATCTTAACATTGTGTGGTTAAACGCATTGGCAAGCCAGCGCAAATCGCAACGCACGCCGTGCAAGGAAGAAAACAGGTGCGGAGGGATACCCCACCATATAGGCGCAGGGATCGGCCGTCCGGCATGCGGAGGTTGTGGGCAGGTGCATCTGATGCTACCGCGCCGCCATTAGTCCTGTCCAACCTTTTTGCCGAACTTCTGTTGTCAGTGGAATCAATTTTGACTTGCCGCCGCCCCAATGCTGCAGAAGTCATTTCTCCAACTTTGCATCACCCCAAGTCGCTGCGACGGGTGTTGATGCACCCTCGGCATTCTTAACTACTAGCTCGATTATGCTGATACCGCGAACGTCTGCGCCGATCGCGACCGGCGGATTGGCAAACTTGAGCAGATTCGATTCGGACAGCAGCCGTCCGTCACCGTAAACCAGAAATCTTATCGGGGTCCGGCGGTTTCGTGTGATATTGTCGACACCTACGACAGCCGAAAAACGAGCGAATTCCTTGTTTGCGCGAACTTCGAGGCGCGAATTCCCGAGAACGCCGATGCCATATGCAAACGATCGTTCTCCGACAGCTAAAGGAGTGCTGTAGGGACTAGCGTCTGCCTGAGCCCCACCCCAGCCGCCATATTCCGATTGTTCTCCCGATCCGCGCGTTGGACCGAGCGACGCACGATAGATTGTCGGGTCCATTTCAGGAAACGCAATCCCCTCGACCGCCACATGAATGCTCGCCGGCATCTCGGAGAGATAGACACCGTGCGGGAGCAGGTGCGTGCCGGTCGCCACAAAGGCCAGGGTTTCTCTCGGTCCTAAAGTGAACGTCTTTTCGTGGACGAACGTCGGCAAGATCTTCTTGGTCCAAAGATTCTTGAGGGTGACCGCCGCACCCGAAGCGAACTTGAGATGTGCGCTCGTCAAAGTGACATTGTGAGGAACATCGCTACGATTGAACAGCGCCACCGCCTTCCTGCCGCCGCTCAGACTCTTCACGAGGATATGCACGTCGTCGGACCGATAGGCCAAAACCGCCTGGTTGCCGAGCCTGTCCTGGTTAATCGCGACGAGATCGGCATTGCCCCAGATCTTCAGCAAGGCCTTGGGTGCCCGCCTCAAGTCGTAGCCGATCAAGAGCGGAGCATTGACCATCGCCCAAAGCGTGAAATGCGTGCGGGCTGCGGTGAGATGGTGCTCGTCAAAATCGCCACTTCCCATGAACAGCATGTCGGGGTCATTCCAGCTGCCGGGATGGGCATACAGCGCGCGCGTCGCGACACTGTCGTAGGAACGCAGCATCGAGGACCATACGGGTGAGATGTCGGCATTGGTGCGCCATACATTCCCCACTTCGGTGCCCCAGGCGCGGACGTTTGCACGCCCCCACGTGCAGATCGACAGAACGTACCTTCCTTGCGGGCTATACTTCTTTAGAGCATGCGCCACCTCGACGTACCGTGCCCGCAGAGCGTCGGAGTTATCGAACTCGGGGTACGAACGAACGATCAAAGGTTCGTGCGGCCGGTATCCCGCCGCAAGAACCGGACTGCCTGGCGCGTAATCGGCCACCCCGCAGGCGTCCACCTTGATGTAGTCAAAACCCCATTCCTGGAAGAAAAGGCGTATGTCCTGCTCAACATGTCCTTCAAGCCCAACTTCCCGCTCGGCGATCGTACCAACCGGCAAATTCGGCGATTGCGGATCCCAGGCCTGCGAACACGCATTGCGTCCGATATCGGTATATATGCCCGCCTTCAATCCCATCCGGTGCAGGCGATCGACGAATGGTTTGAAACTGGTACGTCCGTTCCGTAACGGTTTCGAGCTGGGAAAAAGCGATGTACGGATCTCAAGTCGCCCATCCCCCGCACGACGTTTCGACCACCAACCATCATCGACATTGACGTAAACGTACCCAGTCTTGGCCAATCCGCTTGCAATGAGCGCCTTCGCCGAACCGATGACCTTTCCTTCTGTGATTTCCGTGCGGAAGGCGTTCCACGAGTTCCATCCCATCGGCGGTGTGGCCGCCGCACCGCCGTGATCGGCCGTCCATCTTCCTGCGGGAGCGAGGGGATCCGCCGGCATTTGGGCCGCAGAAGGCACAGCCAGCAATATGAGCCAAAGGGCTGCGCTCATCGCCGATAGAGCTCTATGGCGCGCTCGCGTTATTTTACTTTGGTACACTGCAAGCCTCCGATAAGCTGAGCAAACCCCACCGCAGCGGGACACGGGTGAACAGCAATCCGGGAGGCTCGCTCAATTTCACGCGCATTGCGATTCCGGCACTCCCAACCTGAACCACACAGCATTCAGTCGCAGCACCCCTGAGAAAATGCTCGGACGGAACGTACCGAGCGGTCGCAACCGTCCGAGCCAGGGAGGGTAACGCGAACACAGACAATTGTTTTGCGGTCACTTTGCGGCATGGGAGACCAACGCCATCGCCTCGGCACGCTCGCCCTTGCCGCTGGCCTGCGCGGAACGGGGAGAACGCCTGAACGCTCTCCCCAATTCTTGCTCATGAGCCGTGACCAACCGGCTCATGCGGCTCAGAACTTGAACCGCACGCCCGCCTCGAAGCGCCGACCGAACTGGTGGTAATCGAGGAAGCGATTCGTATACCGACCGACTTCGTTGTAGCCGGCGTCTGTGAGGTTCACCGCATTGCCGTACACCTGAATTTGACTATTCAAGTTATATGCAACGCGCGCATCGAGATAAGAAGTCCCTAACACGTAGGCCGGCTCCGTAGCCGTGTTCATGTGGTCAAAATACGTGTTGCGGTGCGACCAGGACAGACGCGCCTCGTATGTGCCATCGTCGTAATACAAGGTGGCATAGTACGAGTTGGACAAGCCAGGGAACGCATTGTTGTTGTTGAAGGATGCCCGGTTAAACCCGCGATTCGACTCGGGGACCACCACCGATGCCGTCACGCCCGTATATTTCAGGTAGGACGGCAGGAAATCGAAGGCAATCTGTGCCGCAAGTTCGGCGCCCTGAATCTTGGCCGATCCCAGGTTCACACTCGTGGACACTTGCCATACCGACGTATTGCCGTGCACGTATTGGTCGTTGATGTTGTCGGCGTTGGCAATCGGGAAATTTTCCGGAATGACTTGCTGCACGATAAACCCGTTGATGTCCTTCTCGAACAACGCCAACGAGAGGTAGCTTGTTGGGCTCAAGTACCATTCCACAGCAAGGTCATAGTTCCACGCGGTGTATGGCTTCAGGCCGCCATTGCCGCCGGAGGCCACAAGGCCATCTTTGCGGGGTGTATCCACAAAGACCACAACCGGGTTCAGCGATTGGAGGTCGGGCCGCGTCAGCGTTTCTGACACTGCTCCGCGGACAATAAGACTATCCGACGCATTGAGCCTGAAGTTGGCGGAGGGAAGGACGTCGTAGTAGTCCGACGTCTGGACGATCGGCTCCAGACCGGCACTCACTACCTTCTGGTACGCGTTCGTGTCGGTGCTGGGCAGAAGATCGAGCAGGATATTCTGTTGGCCCACTGACGCCTCATGCGTGTGGGTGTAGCGGAAACCCGCATTGGCCGCGAAGGGCATCGAGTCGATGTCCGCTGCCACCGAGACGTTGAAATAGCCCGAGTACACCTCTTCGCTGGCCGACCAGGTTGCGCCCGGAGTCAACACAGCATTGTACCCGCGCGGCATAATTGTGGCTGCCGAAGTCCCGGGGGCCAGGCCGTTGATCTGGTCGCGCAGCGCCAGGGCAGCCGGCGACTGCAGATAGTCGATGAGCGCTTCGCCGTTGAAGTTCAGGAACTTCCCGGTCACCGGCGTGTTCACGGTCGACATGAAGCTGGTGGCGTTGTCGACGTAGAACAGAGTTGGCGGAAGCGGGATACCGATCGCACCATAGTTGCTCCAACCGACGTCGCCGGCGCTGATCGAAATGAAGTCTTTGGTTTGCTTTGAATACGCACCGCCGAACTGGACTTTGTCAAGAATGCCCCACCCCAAGGTATAGGTGTTATCCCAACGAACTTCCTTGACGCTGTCCTTGGAGGTGTTGCCCTGACGGTTTGTCCACCAAGACCGGTACCCGTTCGGATTGTTGCGGTCCCAATCGGTGCCTACAGGCTGAGCGGCTTCCAGTTGCGGGCTACCGGCCGGGAAGTTGACCGGATCATAGCCGAGGATCTTGCCATCATAGGCGATCGGCGTGTCGTAACCCATCCGGTCGGTATAGGTCTCCACAACGCCGGTGGCTGCAACGCCCTGCGCGTTGAGAGTCGACATGGGGCCGTGGATGACGAAGTATTGATCTTTGCCGCCATCCGCGTCTTCGGCTCGAGATGCAGAAAGGTCCAACGTCATCTTCCACTGATTATTCACATCCCACGCGACGTTGGCGCCGTAGGCATAGGTTTCGGTTGGACGGTTCTCGGTCAGTTTCACGAATTCTGGGGTGCCTACGTAACTGTACTGCAACACCGTATGGTTGGAGTCCACATAAACCGAGCCTGGCTGGACATATCCAGTACTGTAATTGCCGTACCACGCCGATTCGATGCCGTCCGTTGCGACATTGTATTTGTTGTACAGGGCATCGAAGGTCACAAGCAGACTGTCGATCGGCCGCCACTGCACAGTGCCCATGAGACCGATACGCTCGCGGTCCTCCTTGACGACATCGTTGGTGTATTTGGCCGGCCCATAATACGTTGCGGTGGGATCGTAGGTCTGACCGGCAGCGATGTCCGCCGCGGTCATAGCCGTTTCCGGTATCCAGCTGTCCGTCGAAATATACCGGTCCTGGTTTTCGCGGCGCTGATAGGAAGCGGCGACGAGGATACCAAACTGCTTGTTGTCGGTATGGTAGCTCAACAAACCGAAGCCCTGAGACCGCCCCTCGTCAGCTTGCACGTCGTAGTTTGCGGAGGCGTCGAGAACGGCCTGGAAAGGATTCAGGTCCAACGGCCGCAGGGTCTGCATGTTTACGGTCGCGCCGATTGCCCCTTCCTGCAAGGAGACGTCGGTGGACTTGTAAACGACGGTGCCGCCGAGCAGGTTGGACGGAAGAACGTCGAAATCGAACGACCGGCTCGAGTTCTCGCTGGCGAGTTTACGCCCGTTCCAGAGAACGGTGTTGAACTGCGGCCCCATGCCGCGCACGGTAATCTGCTGGCCTTCGCCGCCATCTGCCTCGCGGGAGATCGCGACACCCGGAATACGCTGCAGGGATTCCGCCACGTTCGAGTCCGGATATTTGCCGATGTCTTCGGATTTGATCGCATCGACCATGTAATCCGAATTCTGCTTGATTTCTTGCGCCGACTGCAAGCTGGCCCTGATGCCGGTGACAACGACGGTCTCCGTCGTTTGAGTGTCTTGCGCGTACGCCGCCCCTCCCGCAGTCATGCCGAACAGCAGTGCAATAATAGAGACTGAATTTTTTGGTGACATACCTTCCTGCTCCTCTCGTTTTTTTGGTTCGGCGGGAGAGATCATGAGGGTCCCATCCACCGAACGACTGACCGCCAGGTCAGTCCCCTTCAACATCATCTCGAGAGCAGCAATAACGTCGTAATTGCCTTTAATCGCAGGCAGAACTAGACCCCGGAGTTTCTCGCCAGATGCCAGCACCAACACGCCGGCCTGGCGCGAAAAATCCCCTATCGACCTTCCAGCCTCCTCCGATGGAATGTCGAATTGCCTAACTTGTGCGGACATTGGCGAGCTGCCCAACAAGCAAACGGACACGATGCATCCGCTTGCAGCAGCCCAGATTGCTCTGGTTCTCACGCCCCCCCCGCTTCGGTCTCCGCTCCTGCGGACTGTTCTTGCCCTCTCCTGATGCGAAGCAGAAGACGGCTAACTTCTCAATTTCCCTTAGCCGTTCGAGTTTGATCGGCAAGATATTTTGACTTCGTGCCCATTCACCTCCACCTGCAATCCCAGCACTGCGGCGGCGTTCTTGGCAAAACCGATCGGGTCGTTGGAGATGTACACGCCAGTGATTGTCCTGCGGGAGGCAGCTGGGTCGACAACGATTCGGACATCGCTATAGCGCGCGTATTCATTCGCAGCGTCCTCAAGCGTCTCATCGTCGAAAGCGATCTGGCCGTGTTGCCACGCCATATCGCGGACCACCTTCGCCGGCGGTATTACTGTGGCGCTGACGGGCGCATCGTGAGGTGCCACTGCTATGGTGTTTGCGCTAAGGCGAACCGGCGCGAAAGCAGTGCCCGTACGCCTTAGCTCCACGACACCTTCTCTGACGAGCACCTGAACTGGCTTCTGCGGCAGCACGGAGACGGTAAAACTGGTTCCGACTGCCCGAAGAAGGGTTCCGTTTGCCTGCACAACAAATGGCCGGTTCTTGTTCTTGGCGACATCAAAGAGTGCTTCACCTTGAAGCAGGTGTACGTTGCGCATCTCACTGGTGTATTTGACTGCGACCTTGGAATCTGTGTTGAGCGTGATCACCGAGCTATCGGTCAGCAGGATTTCGCGCACTTGACCAATGCCCGTAACAAAAACCTGCTCGCGGCTGCGCCGCCAAAGCTCGACCCCGAAGAAACCGGCGCCCGCGATGCTTGCCGCAACCGCGCCTGTCATGACGACGCGCCGACGGCTCCAGCTCGGGATGTTCGCAGCCGGCAGCTCTGACAAAACACCCCGTACGCTGTTGCAGGCCCGGTACACGCGCACCATGGACCCCTCTGCCCGGGCGTAGGCGCCCAAATGCCGCTTATCGGCCGAGAGCCACTGCCTAAATTCCTCCTGTTGCTCGGGAGTTAATACCCCCAAGTCACGCAGGGCGGCCCATCTGCCCGCCTGCTGATCAACTTCCCGGCTTGTCGACAACATCTTCGCCACCAATTTCTTTCGCCATAGGGGACGAATTCGCCCTATTTTTCCCTCCTCTTCCGAACAGGGTAACCAGCAGGCGCACAGACTCTGTCAGATATCTCTCAACCGATTTTTCACTGACATTGAGCCGACGTGCCACCTCCTTCTGGGACAAACCTTCTACACGACGCATTATCAGAGTCTGGCGGAACTTCTCCGGCATCCTTGCCAGAACATCTATAACAGCATCGACTTCCTCCTGAAATTCAAGCCGCTCTTCCGCATTGGCCTCGCGTATCGGTACCGAGAGCGTGTCAAGACACCCGGTCCCGACAATGGAAACCACTCGCGAACGCCGCACGTGATCGATGACGATTCCTTTCGCTGTTTGAACGGCGTATTGCTTGGGATGTTGTATCGACTGAAGCGAAGGACCAGACAATATGCGGGTGTAGGTCTCTTGAATGACGTCTTCAATGTCGAGACCGAACACACGAACACCCTTCAACCGGGCACGGAGTAGCGCTTCATGCGGTAGTACATTGCATGCAAGCCAAGCTGCCCGCTCGCTAAGGTCATCCAACATGACAGTAGCAAAACACTGTGCATCCGTTTTGCAAGTACGTATGACCCGGCATTGGCCAAAATCCGGCGAGGTGTGGCAATTCGCAATGTTCTCGGAATTCGTGTGAGGGATATCGCGCGGTCGTTCGTCTTCTTGAATTTATGTTCACGAACTTTATTGGGTCGAAAACCGATGTAACACTCCCATCGTCGAGTATTCGCCTGCAATTTCAACCGGTCAGTCGATCATGCAGCGCCGCGGTCGTTTTGGCGTCTCCGAACACGGGGTCCATTCGCCGACGGCGAGATTGGGGGTGGCGACGATCGAGGTCTGCTCGTAAAGCCTGCTGGTGAATTGGAAAAGCAACTGGCCGCCGGATTGGGCGAAGTGCAGATAGCCGAGTTCGTCGAAGACGGCGTTACACTGCTGTGCAAGGAAGCTGCCCTCGGCAAGATCGCGCACCAGGCTGTCGTTGATCGGCGTGGCTTTGAAGTCGAGCCGGTGATCTCCTTGGCGAGCGGCAGTTTGGCGACACGCATCAGGTACTTGATCGAGCGGGCCTTCTTCTCGGCGATCTCGGCTGAGCAGATGGGCGAGGATGTCCTGGACGGCATGCTTGCGTTTCAGGCCATTGGCGATGATCTCGTCGAAGGCCTGTGGCTTCGGCTGCCAGTTTACGAAGGGTCAGGTATCGGCCCAGACCGTCGCCGTAACCTGTACGGCGAACCTGCCGGGAAGCTCTCCGACGCGGGTGGAGCGCACAATCTAAATCGACCGGCAACTCGGCACCTACAACGACCGCGCCACGACGATCAACCCGACCTGGACCTCTGTAACGGTGAGAAGGGGAACGTGCACCAAGCGGGAGGGCTTCTAGCGGCGCCAACCCTCGGGTTGCTACCCCATTTGCTACCCCGCGCGATTTTCGGTGGAGTGGCGGTATCCTAAGTCTTTGAAGGAATTGGTGGGTGATACAGGACTCGAACCTGTGACCCGCTGATTAAGAGTCAGCTGCTCTACCGCCTGAGCTAATCACCCACGAAGGAGGCGGCCTATTAGCAGAGGGATTCCGCCCTGTCCATGCGCGAAGCGCGCCGTTCGGGGGCCTTTGAGCAGCCAGGGGCCCGGTCTGCCCGGAGAAACAATATCTCCTGTGGATAGAGTGGGTTAGTCAGATAATACCGGAGGAATGGCGGGGGATTTCGACCTGGCGATGCACATGCACGCTGAGGAGCAGCCCGAAGCCGAACATCACCGCCAGCATGGCCGTGCCGCCATAGGAGATCAGCGGCATGGGAATGCCCACTACGGGAATCAGGCCCATCACCATCAGCCCGTTGATCATGATATAGAAGAAGAAGTTGAGGGTGATCCCCATGGCCAAGAGCCGGCCGAACTGGCTGCGGGCCTGGGTGGCCGTCTGCACCCCGTAGCCGATCACCACCGCGAACAGGATCAAGAGCGCAATACAGCCGACAAAGCCGAATTCCTCGGCGAAGTTGGTGAGGATGAAGTCCGTCTGTTTCTCGGGCAGGAAATTGAGGCGACTCTGGGTGCCCTCCAGGAAGCCCTTGCCCGCCGCCCCGCCGGAGCCCACGGCAATCTTGGCCTGGGTGATGTTCCAGCCCGCCCCTAGCGCATCGGATTCGGGGTTGAGGAAGGTCAACACCCGCGCCTTCTGGTAATCGTGCAGCACAAAACGCCAGGCCAGCGGCACTGCGGCGGCGGCGGCCGACAGCGTCGGCAGGATCCACCACCAGGACAGCCCGGCCAGGAACAGAAGTGCGCAGCCGTCGAGACCGAGGATGATGGTGGTGCCGAGATTGGGCTGGATCGCAACCAGCCCCGCCGGGATCCCGATCATGGCGAGCGGGATGAACAGGCGCAGGGGCTTGGAGACCTCTTCCACGCTGAGGCCGTGGAGAAAGCGCGCCAGCGCCAGCACCAGCGCGATCTTCATCGGTTCCGAAGGTTGCAGATCGATAGGGCCGAGCGTCAGCCAGCGCTGGGCGCCAAGGCCCGCATGGCCGGCCACCTCCACCGCACCCAGCAGCAGCAGGCAGACGAAATAGGCCGGATAGGCGATGTTCATCCAGACGCGGATGTCTACCATCGCCACCACGATCATCATCACAAAGCCGATCAGGAAGCGGAACACCTGCTTGGCGGCCCAGGGTTCCCAGGAGCCGCCCGCCACCGAATACTGCATGGCAAAGCCGACGCAGGCGATGATGGTGATCAAGAGCACCATGCCCCAGTTGATCTCGTAGAGCTTGTCGACGATGGAGAGCGTACGCCGCGCGGCGGCATAGGGGCGAAGCGTCATGTCCCCTCCCCCTGCGTTTCCGCCCGGGCGGATTGCAACGGATAGGCCGTGGGCATCCTCACCGGGTCGCGCTGCTGGGCGAAGAGGAGAATGTCACGCGCCATCTGGACATGCGGGTGGGCGACCATCGCGCCGTGCTCCAAAAGCACCATGCAGGCGTAACGCGGCTCCGCCACCGGCGCGAATGCGAAGAACAGCGCATGGTCGCGCAAATTCCACGGCAGAGATGCGTTCTTGCGCACACCGGTCAGGTGCTCTTCCTTGGAAATGCGGCGCACCTGCGCGGTACCGGTCTTGCCGGCCATCTCGAAACCGGGTTGCGTGATGCGCCAGGCATAGGCCGTACCGCCAGGCTCGTTGCAGACGGCATTCAGTCCGTCGCGCACGGCGGCAAAAGCCTTCTCGGAGAAGGGCAGTGGCGACGGAAGCGGCCGCGGCTGCAGCCGCCCGCCCACCATATGGGTGATGCGCGGGACCAGCGCCTTGCCGCTCGCCAATCTTGCAGCCAGGGTGCAGAGCTGGATCGGCGTCACCACCACATAGCCCTGGCCGATACCGGCGCTGATGGTATCGCCAAGTTGCCAGGGCACGCCGTATTTTGCCAGCTTCCACGCCTGGCTGGGGATGAAGCCGTCGTTCTCGCCGGGCATTTCGATGCCGGTGGGCGCACCCAGCCCCAGCGCGCGTGCCGCCGTTTCCATGCGGTCGATGCCGAGCCGGCGGGCAACTTCGTAGAAGAATACGTCGCAGGAAACCTGGATGCCGCGCCGGAGATCGACGTGGCCATGGCCGTCCTTCTTGTAGCAGTGGAAAGTGTGGTTGCCGATCGTCACCGAGCCGGTGCAAAAGACCTGTAAATCCTCCAAGCCGTTGTCCATGGCGGCCAGCGCCATGGCGGGCTTGAAGGTCGAGCCCGGCGGGTAGGAGCCGCTCAGGGCCTTGTTGAGCAGGGGCTTGTGATCGTCGCTGATCAGTGTGTGCCACTGCTCGTTGGTGATGCCGACGTTGAACCAATTGGGGTCGTAGCCGGGCGTAGAGGCCAGGGCGAGCACGTCGCCCGTGGCGGTGTCCATCACAATGCAGGCGGCGCTTTCGTCGCCCAAACGCTCTTCCGCATAGCGCTGCAGCTGGCAATCGAGGGTGAGATAGACGTCCTGGCCGGGAAGACCGGTCTTGTTCGACAGCTCGCGGATGACGCGGCCATAGGCGTTGACTTCCACACGGGAGGCGCCTGCCACGCCCCGCATCTGGGCATCGTATTCCTTCTCGATGCCGCGCTTGCCGACGCGGAAACCCGGCTGGGAGAGCAGCGGATCGTTGTCGTTCTGCTGGTCCTGGCGGCTGGCCGCCGCCACATAGCCCAGCAGATGGCTCATCTCGGCCCCGTAGGGATAGGCGCGCGTCTCGCCGACATCCGGCTGCACGCCCGGCAGATAGGGCAGATGCAGGTTGAGGCGGGCGAATTCGTCCCAACTCAGGTTTTCGACGATGGGCACCTGGGCGAATTTCTTGTTCTGCGCAATCTCGCGCAGCACGCGCTCTTTCTGGCGCGGCTCGAGCTGGATGATCTTGGCCACCTCGTCGAGCACGGCTTCCACACCCTGGCTGGCCTGCTCGGCCACGATCACCACGCGGTAATTGCGCCGGTTGGTCGCCAGTTCGACGCCGAAACGGTCGATGATGCGCCCGCGCGGCGGAAAGATCAGGCGCTGGCTGACGCGGTTGTCTTCCGCCTGCGTCATGTACTGGCTGCCGTTGAGGATCTGCAGCTGATAAAGACGCCCGGCCAGGAGCAGCATCACGCCGCCCATGCCGCCGGACAGCATCAGGGTGCGGCGGGTGAAGCTCGCATACCGGCTTTTGTCCTTGCGGTCGAACAGCGGCATCAGTACTCGCTCCGCAACGGCCCGACCAGACGGCGATGGAGCCAGCCGAGCAAGAACGCCGCCGGAACATAAAGCAGCGACGTCACGGCGAATTCCTTGATCGAACCAGATACCGGCATCAATTGCCAGTGGTAGAGTGAGAAGATTATGTAATGCGTGGTACAGGCGATCAGCGCCCCCGTGGCGAAACCGAGGATCGCGCCCCAGCCGGAAAGCCCCGCAAAGGCATCGCGCTGACTGTCGATGACGGCATAGGCGGCCACGAAGGACGCGGCCCACAAGCCCGGCGGCTCGCCGGAGATCACGTCATGCGCCACCCCGATGAGAAAGGCCCAGCCCGGGCTCATCAGGTCGGGGCGCACCAGACACCAGAAATACACCGGCATCAACGCGTACATCGGCGAAGGAAACCAGTTGCCGAAGAACGAGAAAGGCAAATTGGTCAAGAGGACGCCGAGGAGGGCACACACGACCGGTATGGCGTTTGCCAGATAACGTCCGCCCAGGATGCTGCCCGTCCGATCCACTGCGCGCCTCACTGGTTGCCGGTGTCGGGCACGTCGTTGTCGGCCCCGGCGTCTGGGTTGGATGTGCCCTGCGGCGCGGTCGCCGGTTTATAAATGGGCTGCGGCGGCGGCAGGACGGGAGGCACCGCGCGGTTCTGCGGCTGCGGAGCCGTGGCCGGGGGGAGGCCCGCCGCAGTCGCCGGCAATTCCTGCTCGGTCACGGAGGGCGGGTGTTCCAAAGGCTGCTTGTAATCGAGGATTTCGACGTCCTGGGCGGTGGTCTGGTCGGCGAACAGCGCCACGCGATAGGTGCTGCCGTCCACCACCACGACGCCGATCGGAATGCCCGGGGGCAGGATGTCGCCGTCGCCCGAGGTGACGACCTGGTCGCCTTCATGCAGCTGGACGCCGCGCGCCAAGGTTTCGATCACCGGCTCTGGCGAGTTGTCGCCCGCCATGATCGCCTGGTCGGTGTTGGGCTCGATGGAAACCGGTACGCGGCTGTTGAGGTCGGTGAGGAGGATGACCCAGCTGGTGCGCTCGCCGGTGAGGTAGATGCGTCCGATCATGCCGCGCTGATCGACCACGGCCTGGCCGGGCTTGACGCCATTCTGCTTGCCGGCGTCGAGGATCATGGTCTGCAGGAAGGGATGGCTGGCGCGTCCGATCACCTCCGCCACTACGGTGGAGAGGGCCGGGTCCGGCGCCGCGTTGAGCAGAAGCTGGTAGCGCTTGAGGCGGGAATTCAGCACCATCGCCGTGTTCTGCCATTTGCGCAGCCGCGCGTTCTCCTGCTTGAGGCGCAGATTTTCCTGATAGACGACGAAGATGTCGCCGATGGAGCCCAGCCATTTGTCCACCGCCTGGGCGGTGGCGCTGGTCGCCACCAGCGCCGGCTTCATCCAATCGACCACGTTGGTGCGGGCCCGGTCGAACAGCGAGGATTGGGCCTTGCCGATCAGGATCAGCGCCACCGCGAGCACGGCCACCACGACCAGCGGAAGACGGGCGCCGCTGCGTGAGCGCGATATCCTCCAGGTCCCGTTGCCCATACCGACTCCGACGCACAGCCTCCCGGATCAGAAGGCGGTCGAAAGAACGTGACGATTGCCTTTCAGATTCTCCAAAACCCGCCCGGTTCCCAGCGCCACGCAGGACAAAGGATCGTCGGCAATGGAGATCGGCAGTCCCGTCTCCTCGCGCAGCACCTGATCGAGATTGGCGAGCAGCGAACCGCCGCCCGTCAGCACGATGCCCTTGTCCACGATGTCGGCGGCCAGTTCCGGCGGCGTCGCTTCCAGCGCCACCTTCACCGCTTCGACGATGGCGCCGACCGGTTCGGCCAGCGCCTCGGCAATGTGGCGCTGGGTGATGGTGATTTCCTTGGGCACGCCGTTCAAAAGATCGCGGCCCTTGATTTCGAGCGTGACGCCGGTGCCGTCGGTGGGCGGCGCCGCCGAGCCGATTTCCTTCTTGATACGCTCGGCCGAGGCCTCGCCGATCAGAAGGTTCTGGTGGCGGCGGATATAGGCGATGATGGCCTCGTCCATCTTGTCGCCGCCGACGCGCACCGAGCGCGAATAGACGATGCCACCCAGCGACAAGACCGCCACTTCCGTGGTGCCGCCGCCGATGTCCACCACCATCGATCCGGTAGGCTCCGAGACCGGCAGCCCGGCGCCGATCGCCGCCGCCATCGGTTCCTCGATCAGGAAGACGCGCCGTGCCCCGGCCGACAGCGCCGATTCCTGGATGGCACGCCGTTCCACGGCGGTGGAGCCGGAGGGCACGCAGACGATGATCATGGGATTGGCGAAGGAACGGCGGTTGTGAACCTTGCGGATGAAATGCTTGATCATTTCCTCCGCCACCTCGAAATCCGCGATGACGCCGTCGCGCATGGGACGGATCGCCTCGATGTTGCCGGGGGTGCGGCCCAGCATCATCTTGGCGTCGTTGCCGACCGCGCGGACCTGTTTCTTGCCCCCGCGATTGATCGTAGCGACGACGGAGGGCTCGTTCAGGACGACGCCGCGCCCCTTGACATAGACAAGGGTATTCGCGGTCCCGAGATCGATAGCCATGTCGCTCGACAGTGCGCCGAGAAGACTGCCGAACATGCTTAACCTGCCATTCCTTTTTTCAGCCGGTGCCTCGTCCCTGCAACTGCCATACCGCGGAAACCGGCCCCGGCGGATCGCCGCCGGGGCCGTATTGTTTCATCGTGCGACGTTCAGGGCCTCTGGGGCCTGCTTTTTGCGTTTCACCAAGAGCTTGTTGAGAGCATTAACATAGGCATGGGCGGAAGCCACCAGCGTGTCGGTGTCCGCCCCTCTTCCGGTAACCGTGCGGCCATCCTCCTCGAGCCGGACGCTGACTTTGGCCTGCGCGTCCGCCCCTTCCGTTACCGCATGCACGTCGTAGAGCTGCAAGTTGGCGGTGTGGGGATACAACTCACGGATGGCGTTGAAGATGGCGTCCACCGCGCCGTCGCCGGTGACTTCCGTCTTCTTCTCTTCGCCGGCGACGGCCAGGGTCATTTCGGCCGAGGGCGGAATCCCGACCCCGGTCATCACCCGCAAGGCCTTGACCACGATGGTGTCCTGGGCGCGGACGATCCCGTCGTCCACCAGGGCCACGATGTCCTCGTCGAAGACGTTCTTCTTCTTGTCGGCCAGCGCCTTGAAGCGACGGAAGGCATCCTCGAAGGCGGCGTCCGGCATCTCATAGCCGAGCTGGGCCAGCTTGTCACGGAAGGCATGACGGCCTGACAGCTTGCCCAGTACCAGCGAGGTTTCCTTCACCCCCACTTCCTCGGGGCGCATGATCTCGTAGGTCTCCACGTTCTTCAGCATGCCGTCCTGGTGGATGCCGCTTTCGTGGCTGAAGGCGTTCTTGCCGACGATGGCCTTGTTGTACTGCACCGGGAAGCCGGTGACGTTCGACACCAGCTTGGAGGCCTTGGCCAGCATCGTCGTGTCGATGCCGGAGGCGAAGGGCATCAAATCCCTGCGCACTTTGAGCGCCATCACGATTTCTTCCAGCGCGGCGTTGCCGGCGCGCTCGCCGATGCCGTTGATGGTGCATTCCACCTGGCGTGCGCCCGCCAGCACGCCGGCCAGCGAATTGGCCACCGCCAGGCCAAGATCGTTGTGGCAATGGGTGGCGATCGTTGCCTTGTCGATGTTGGGCACGCGGTTGAATAGCATCGCGATGAGTTCGAAGAACTCCTGCGGCGTGGCGTAGCCCACCGTGTCTGGGATATTTACCGTGGTGGCGCCGGAGCGGATCGCCAGTTCAACGCAGCGGCAGAGAAAATCGCGTTCGGTACGGGTGGCGTCTTCGGCGCTCCATTGCACGTCGGCGACCAGGTTGCGCGCATGCGCCACCGAAACACCCACCGCATCGAGCACGGCATTGGCGCCCATATTGAGCTTGTGCTTCATGTGCACGGGGCTGGTCGAAATGAAGGTGTGGATGCGCGGGCGCACCGCGTGCTTCACCGCTTCGCCCGCCTTGTCGATGTCCTTGAAGCCGGCGCGCGCCAGCCCGCAGACGCTGGCGTTCTTCACCCGGCGCGCGATCTCCGACACCGCTTCGAAGTCGCCCGGCGAGGAAATCGGGAATCCCGCCTCGATGATGTCCACGCCCATGGTGTCGAGGAAATCCGCGACCTGGAGTTTTTCATCGAAGGTCATGGCGGCGCCGGGCGATTGCTCGCCGTCGCGCAGCGTGGTGTCGAATATCCGTACTCGTTCCGGTTTTTGCGTATTCGTGTTCATGGCATTACGTTCCTTCCGTTCACCGCATCCGCGGCTTCGATCTCTCCTTTGGCTTGTTGTCCCCTAAACACCCGGCGCGAAACCGCGCCCGCCGGCGCCTAGGGGCCGCTAAGGAGGAGAAGCCGGACTTGCGGCAAACCGAGGGAAGGACGGGGCGTGCGCGCGCAAACGCGTGCGGAAAAACCGCACCTCACGTCATGCTGCATCGCGCCTTGCGTCATCGCCGGATCGCCGTTCCGCCCGCCGAGTTATCAACTCACTAACTATAACGAATCGCCGTTAAACGCCCGTAAAGGCGTTATTTTCCGATACGTTCCTGGCGTTTTACGCCGAATTTGCGGCAGCGTGCAATAGCGCGTAATTCCCCTATGGGGCCGTACCGAGGGGAACGGGGGCATGATCGTATTCAACACCGTTTCAAAGCGTTAAGGGGCCGGCGTGAGCCCGGCGCTCAGCGCTGACGCCCGCGTGGGGCACGGCGAATTTTTGCTCCTGATCGGCAAGCCGGGCGGCGGCAAGAACACGACCCTCAATCTGATCGACCGGCTCCCGATCCCGAGCACCGTAGCGTGCTGCTCGATGGCGAGGACATTGCCGGAACAGAGCCGGTCCGCCTCTGCGGCTATATCTGCTATGTATTTAAAGGTATTGAACTTTTTCCGTATATAACGTCCGAGGAGAAGATGCCGCGCGTCCCGCCTGTCGCACTGGCCGCCCGCGGAGCTGCCCGGCGCGCCGCCGAACTGCTGGAGCGGGTGCGGCTCGAGCCGGAGGGCTACCGGGGCCGTTTCCTTGCGGAGCTTTCGGCGAGCTTGCGGACGATTACCGGCGCATCCACGAAAGCCTCGGGCTGACGACCGTCCCGGCCACCCACGACATGACCGAAGTGTTTCTGCCCGGTAATCGCACCGCCGCGATGTGCGGCGTAGCGACGAGGTCCGCACATCGACTCCATTGCCGGTCAGCTGCAGCACACACGGGACGGCAGGCCGACTGCTCTGCGAAGCTATCGGTCCGCCGCGTAAAAAAAGGGACAAGCGGCACTATTAGGCTTTGCCTTGCCGGCGGACGCGTGGTTTTGTGCGTCTGGTCTGCCCGGTGTCCTGCGCGGGGCAGCCCCCCTTCCGATCACCCGTTCCGAGGCTTGCCGGACATGCGAATCCTGCCACCCGTCTCGATCGGGACACGCCGGCTTTTGCCCGGATCATGGGACATTCTGGCAGCCATTTTCGTGCTTGGGCTGATCGTCCTGCTGGCCGATGCCAGCCGCGATCTGGTTCAGCCGCTGGCCAGCCTGAGCCACCGCTCGCTCTCGCTGGACCCGGCGGGACTGCCCAAATTTGCCTTCCGGACGGCGCTCAGGATGCTGGTAGCGATGGGGTTCTCGCTGCTGTTCAGCTTCCTCTACGCCAGCTGGGCGGCCAAGAGCCCCCGGGCCGGGATGCTGCTGATCCCGGTCCTGGACGTGCTGCAATCCGTGCCTATCCTGGGGTTCATTTCGGTGACCGTGGTGTTCTTCCTGTCGCTGGCGCCTGGGAAGATCCTGGGGGCGGAGTTCGCCGCCGTCTTCGCCATCTTCACCAGCCAAGCCTGGAATATGGCCTTCAGCGTCTACCAGTCGCTGCGCACGGTACCAGCCGAGCTGAACGAGGCCAGCCGCCTGTTCGGCCTCAACGCCTGGGCCCGCTTCTGGCGGGTGGAAGTGCCCTTCGCCATGCCGCCCCTCATCTGGAACATGATGATGTCGATGTCGGGGGGCTGGTTTTTCGTGGTGGCGGCCGAGGCCATCAGCGTGGGGCCTACCAACATCGCCCTGCCTGGCATCGGCTCCTATATCGCTACGGCCATCGCGGCCAAAAGCCTCTCGGCCATCGTCTGGGCCATCCTGGCGATGCTGGCGGTGATTCTGATCTTCGACCAGCTCCTGTTCCGGCCGCTGGTGGCCTGGGCCGACCGCTTCCGCATCGATTCCGAGCCGGGCGACGAGGAACCCGATTCCTGGGTCCTGACCATGTTCCGGCGCTCCAAGCTGTTCGACGCGCTGGGGACGCCCTTTGCTACCCTGATGCGCTGGAGCTATGGGCTCAAGCTGAAGCCGGGCAAATTGGCGGGCGAGGCCAAGCCGTCACGCTTCGGCGGGCTGCTTTGGTATCTGTGCTTGACGGCTGCCGGGGCCTATATCGTCTGGCGGGTCGCGGGCTTCGTGGGCGCCTCACTCGGCTTCAGGGACCTCATCGATGCGGGGTTGCGCGGGCTGGCGACCTTGCTTCGGGTGCTGGTGCTGATCGCGCTGGCCAGCCTGGTCTGGACGCCCATCGGCATCTATGTCGGGCTGCGGCCGAAGCTGACGGCCGTCATCCAGCCCATCGCGCAATTCCTCGCCGCCTTCCCGGCCAATCTGCTCTTCCCCGTGGCGGTGTCGCTGATCGTCCTTTGGAAACTCAACCCCGACATCTGGCTGTCGCCGCTGATGGTCCTGGGGACCCAGTGGTACATCCTCTTCAACGTCATTGCAGGGGCTTCCGCCCTGCCGCACGAACTGCGCGACGTGGGCGCCAACTTGCAGCTCAAGGGCTGGCTGTGGTGGCGCAAGGTCGGGCTGCCCGCCGTCTTCCCCTATTATGTCACCGGGGCGATCACCGCCTCGGGCGGTTCGTGGAACGCCGCCATCGTGGCGGAAGTGGTGAGCTGGGGACAAAAGACGCTGCACGCCTACGGCTTGGGCGCCTATATCGCCGATGCCACGACGCGGGGAGATTTCCACCGCATCGTGCTCGGCATCGCGGTGATGAGCTTTTTCGTGGTGGTGGTGAACCGGCTGTTCTGGCGGCCGCTCTACTGGTATGCGGAGCGCAAGTTCCGTTTGGCGTAGGAGGAAGCATGGAGACCCTGCTTGATGTGCGCCATGTGCGCCGCTCCTTCCCGCGGCCCGGCGGCGAAGAGCTGCTGGTACTCGACGAGGTCGATCTGACGCTGCGCGAAGGCGAGATCGTGGGGCTTCTGGGCCGCTCCGGATCGGGTAAATCCACGCTGCTGCGGCTGATTGCAGGATTGGCCCTGCCGCAAGGCGGCACGCTCCGCTACATGGGCCAGCCCATCACCGGACCGGCCGGCGGCATCGCCATGGTGTTCCAGAGTTTCGCGCTGTTCCCCTGGCTGACGGTGCTGGAAAACGTGCAGCTCGGCCTGGAAGCGCTGGGGCTGCCGGAAAAGGAAATCCGTACACGGGCGCTGGAAGCCATCGACCTGATCGGCCTCGACGGCTATGAAAGCGCCTATCCGCGCGAGCTTTCCGGCGGCATGCGCCAGCGCGTGGGCTTTGCACGCGCCCTGGTGGTACACCCCAACATCCTTCTGATGGACGAGCCCTTCTCGGCCCTCGACGTGCTGACGGCGGAAAACCTGCGTACCGACCTGATCGAGCTGTGGAGCCAGAAGAAGCTGCCGATCAAGGCGATTTTGCTCGTCACCCACAACATCGAGGAAGCGGTGCAGATGTGCGACCGCGCCCTCCTGTTCTCGACCAATCCGGGCAAGGTGACGAGCGAGATCGTCATCGACCTGCCGCATCCGCGCGAACGCAGCAACCCGGCCTTCGAGGAATATGTCGATCGCATCTATGTGGCGATGACGGCGCGCAAAATCGAAAGGCTGGCGCGCCAAGCCCAGCCGGCGGGTTTCGGCCTCGACACACCCTTGACGCATGTCTCCTCCTCCACCATCGCCGGCCTGATCGAAACCGTGGCTGCTCCGCCTTACAACGGCACCGCCGACCTGCCCGACATTGCCGGCGACTTGCAGCTCGAAATCGACGAATTGTTCCCGGTGGCCGAAGCCTTGCAGCTTTTGCGGCTCGGCGATCTCGAAGGCGGCGACCTCAAGCTCACCCATATGGGCAAGCGCTTCGCCGACGCGGACACCAACGAACGCAAGGAAATCTTTTCGCGCGCGCTGATAAGCTATGTGCCGCTGGCGGCCCATATCCGCCGCGTGCTCGACGAGCGCGCCAGCCACACCGCTCCGCGGCGGCGTTTCATCGACGAGCTGGAAGACCACATGACCGAAGAGGCGTCCGAGGAAACCTTACGCGCGGTCATCAGCTGGGCGCGCTTTGCCGAACTGTTCTCCTATGACGGCGAGAGCGAGACCTTCAGCCTGGAGAACCCGACGTAGTTACTGCTTCTCGTGCGGCTCGACATGGGTGAGGTCCAGCGCCCAGGGCAAGGCCGAGCGGCACCAGATCTGCTTCTTCGGGGGCAGTTCGCGGCGCTGGGCGAGCGTGCCGGTACGCAGCGAAACGCTTTCGAGATTGCCGTCTGGCGGGCCGGAATAGATGGGCGAGCCACAATCGGGACAGAAGGCATGGGCGCGTTGGCGCCCGCTCTCGGCGGTCTTGATCCAGACCTTGGGTGCGCCCTTAAGGATTTTCAGGTCGCGCGCGGCGATGACGATGCGATAGGCCGAGCCCGTCAGCTCCTGGCAATCGGTGCAATGACAGACCGTGACGGTGGCCGGATCGGCTTCCGCCTCGAAGGCGATCTTGCCGCAATAGCAATGGCCATCGACGTGCATGGCATTCTCCAGGATCGATTCATTTCGGCATATCACGGATTTCGGTTTTCGACACCAGTTTGAAATCCGGCAGCGAATAGGTGGCGAACCAGGCGCCTTCGTCGTCGCGATAGGTCACCTGATAGAGCTTGCCGATCTGTTCGGTGTTCCAAACCTGGTCGGCACTCATGATCTTTTCGGGCGGCTTGCCGTCGAAGCGATAGAGATAAAGCGACTGGCGGTCGCCGTCGCCGAGATAGCCGTCCTTGTTGGTGTCGGCCTCGACCACGCGCAGTACCATCAGGCGGATCGGCACATCGTCGTCTACTTCGGGCTCGCGGTAGTACCAGCGGCCGGTAAGCAGCGGTTCCTGGTTCAAGATCATCCGGTCGAAGCCCTGGAACATCCAGGAATTGGCGTTGGTCTTCTTGTCCGCGATCAAGATGTTCACGGTGGCCGCCGCTTCGGGCGTCAGCGGGCGCCCTTTGATCTTGCCCCAGCGCACCAGCCGGTAGAGGTTGAACGGAACGGTATCCGTCGAGGCGCCGACTACCAGATCCGGCTCCAGCATATAGCTGTAGGTGGGTTTGGGCCGCACTTTTTCGACGGCGGGCGGCACGATGTAGTTCATCAGCGGCTGCTTGATCCGCTCCTTGCTGAACAGCACCAGGAACACGATGGCCGCCACCGCCGCGATGAAGGCGAGGACCGCGTTCAGACGCCACAGAAACCGGAAAAAGCCCGCCATACCCCACTACCCCTGGCGTGATCATACAACACTCTGCGGCGCTTTCGAGGCATGGGCGCCGCCGGGGACCGCAGCGCTTGCGTATCAAAGGCTTGTACTCAGTGCTTGACTGGTTTGGCGCGGAAATCGAGCTTCGAATCCGCCACCAGATAGAGCAGCCCGGCCCAGGTTGCGACATTCTGGTTCAGCTGGGCGCGGTCCACGACGGCAAGCGTATCGTCGGCCGAGTGGTGATAATCGAAATAGCGGCTGGCATCCTGATCCACGGCGAGGACCGGCACACCCGCCTTCTCCAGGCCGGAGACATCGGAACCGGCATGTTGCGCCGGCTGGTCGGAGACAAGGACCCGCAAAGGCGCCAGCACGGCAGGAAGCATCGCCAGGGCCGGTGCGGCAACGGCACCCTCCGGCAGATGGACGGCATAGGCGCGGTCTGAGCCCAGATCGCTCTCGCCGGCGAGCACGATTTTGCCGAGTTCTTGCTTGTGGACGGCGAGATAGGCGTCAGAGGAGCCGCCGCTTTCTTCGGAGCCGAAGAGCACGACACGGATGGTGCGGCGCGGATGGCGCGGCAGTTTGCCGATCAGGTTGGCTGCGGCCACGGTGATGGTGACGCCCGCAGCGTCGTCGATGGCACCGGTGCCCGGGTCCCAGGAATCGAGATGGCCGCCGATGACGACGATCTCGTCGGGCCTTTCGCTGCCGCGGATATCTCCCGAGACGTTCCAGGCTTGCGATTTGGCATCGACCCAATTGGCCAGCTTGAGGCTCAGGCGCACCGGCCCGCGTGCCGCCAGGTATTGCAGCAGGTCCGCATCGGGCACGCCCAGTGCGGCCGTTGGGATGACAGGCGTGTGGCCCCAGATGGCACCGGTATGCGGAGCGCGGCCGTTGCCGGTGGAAACCGAACGGATGAGATAGGCCACGGCGCCGCGTTTGGCGGCCTCGCCGTCGCCGTTGCGGGTGACCACCGCCGCGCCGTAGCCGGAACCGTCTTCGGTACGGGTCATGGGCTGATTGACGACCACGATCTTGCCCTTGAAGGCGCCGGGACGAGCTGCCAACAGCTCGGCATAGCTTCTGAGGACCACGACAGGCGCCTCGATGCCTTGCGGCGGCGTGGGCACGGAATTACCCAGCCCGATCACCGCCAGGCGCAACGGATAAGGCTTCACCAGTTCGGCCGATTCCGCACCGCGATGCCAGGACGGTTTGGCGAAAGGCTCGACGCGGACGTTGGCGAAGCCGAGCGCTTTCAGCCTGGCCACGGCCCAGTCGCGGGCGTGCGCGGCGGCCGGCGTGCCGACGGGACGCGGCCCGATCCCGGCGGTCAGCGATTCGAGCAGGTGCCAGGCGGTTGGATCGCCGAGCGCACGGTCGCACAAGGCGGCGGCGGTCTGGAAATCGCCGGCAAAGCACGGCAGGGCAAGCGAGAAAATCGCCGCCGCGAAAAGAAAACGACGCATGGCTCACTCCCATATGACGCGCCGGCGGCGAGACCTATCAAATTCGCCGCCGGCTCGCCAGATGGGTTCAGTGCGGCGCTTCGGGCAGGACCTTTTCGGTGAGGAGTTTGAACTCCGGCACCGAATAGATGGCGGATTTGGTTTCCTTGCCCGTCTTGTAGACGATCATGTAGCGGTCGGCGCCGATCTGCCCCATGCTAAGGACCTCATCCACGGCGAACAGCTTGACCGCCTGGGTGTCGCCCTTGTGCCAGATGTAAAGCACCGGCGTGCTCTTCGCGGGTTTGGCGGCGCCGGTATCGCCTTCAAAGACGGCCATCACCATCCCGATCACCGGGCGCGTATCCTTGCCCGGCATGGCGTTGGCGACCGGCGCGCCTTCATAGACGGCGTCGCGCGAGATGATGACCCGGTTGGCGCCGGCAAAGAGCCAGTGACCTTCGCCCGTCTTGGCGTCCACCACCATCAGGTTGGCGGGCTGGCGCGGCACATAGCCCAGATAGTCCTCGGACGTGCCGGCAGGCGGCGGCATGAGACGGTTGAGGACGAAGAGAGAGCCTTCATACGGACCATAGACCGTATCGGGCGAGCCGTAATTGTCGGCATCGACCTCGAACTTGTCGGCTTTCGTAGGCGGCGCCATCGCAACGCTGCTGCCGTAGACGCCCGGATATGGCGGATAAATGTTCCTGATCCCGTGCTTGTGCTCGCAATATTTCCACGCCGCAAAACCGCCGCCGATCACGATAGAAAGACCGATGATCGTCAGCAGGATCATGTTGAAGCGGCGCAGAACCCGGAAGAACAAACCGTCCTGATGCATAACCCACCCCCTTGTTGCCGGCGTGAAAACGCCGTGTGCAGGCCGAGCTTAGCACGGCGCGCACAGGGTGGAGAGATTGATCAGTTTGGAGTTGGACTAAGAACGAGCGATCAGTTTTTCTCTTTATCGACCAGCTTGTTCTTGGCGATCCAGGGCATCATGGCGCGCAGGCGGGCACCCACTTCCTCGATGGCGTGAGCGGCGCTGCGGGCGCGGGTGGCCTTGAAGGAAGGCTGGCCCGCCTTGTTCTCCAGCACCCAGTCGCGGGCGAAGCAGCCGGACTGGATGTCGGCCAGGACACGCTTCATTTCTTGCTTGGTCTCGGCGGTGACGATGCGCGGGCCGGTGACGTATTCGCCGTATTCCGCCGTGTTGGAGATGGAATAGTTCATGTTAGCGATGCCGCCTTCGTAGATCAGGTCCACGATCAGCTTCACCTCGTGGCAGCATTCGAAATAGGCCATTTCCGGGGCGTAGCCCGCTTCCACCAGGGTTTCGAAGCCGTTGCGGATGAGTTCCACCAGGCCGCCGCACAGCACCACCTGCTCGCCGAACAGATCGGTTTCGGTTTCTTCGCGGAAGCTGGTTTCGATGATGCCGGCGCGCCCGCCGCCGATGGCGGAAGCATAAGCCAGGCCGAGATCGTGGGCGTTGCCGGAGGCGTCCTGCGCCACAGCGAGGAGACAGGGCACGCCGCCACCCCTCTGGTATTCGCTGCGTACGGTGTGGCCTGGGCCCTTGGGGGCGACCATCAGGATATCGAGATCGGGGCGCGCTTCGATCAGACGGAAATGCACGTTGAAGCCGTGGGCGAAGAAGAGGGCCGCGCCCTGCTTCATGTTGGGGGCGAGGTCGTTCTTGTAGATGTCGGCCTGCAGCTCGTCGGGCGTGGCCATCATCATGACGTCAGCCCATTTGGCGGCTTCGGCGGTGGACATCACCTTGAAGCCTGCGGCTTCCGCCTTCTTGGCCGAAGCGCCGGGACGGGCGGCGATGGCAACTTCCTTGACGCCGGAATCGCGCATGTTGAGCGCGTGGGCGTGGCCCTGGGAGCCGAAGCCGATCACGGCCACCTTCTTGTTGGTGATGAATTTCAGATCGGCATCCCGATCGTAGTAGACGCGCATGATGGGGCTCCTGGGCAGTTCGCGATGGCGTGTTTCCACCACTGGGTGGCCGGGTCAAGCCCGGCCATGACGATTTAATGGATTACATCGGCTCCGGACCGCGGGAAATGGCGGCGACGCCGGTGCGGGAGATTTCAACGAGGCCGAGCGGCTGCATCAGATCGACGAAATTGTTGATCTTGTCGGGGCTGCCGGTGATCTCGAAGACGAAGCTGGCAAGGGTGGTGTCCACGGGGCGGGCGCGGAAGGCGTCGGCGATGCGCAAGGCCTCCACCCGCTTCTCGCCGGTACCCGCCACCTTGATCAGCGCCATCTCGCGGGCGATGGAGGGCTTGTCGATGGTCCAATCGACCACGCGGTGCACGGGCACCAGCCGGCCGATCTGGGCCCTGATCTGTTCCAGGATTTCCGGCGTGCCCGAGGTCACCACGGTGATGCGCGAGGTGTGGGCGCTGGGGTCGATCTCGGCCACCGTCAGGCTTTCGATATTGTAGCCGCGGCCGGAGAACAGCCCCACCACGCGCGCCAGAACGCCCGCCTCGTTATCGACCAGCACCGCAAAGGTGTGGCGTTCCACTCTGTTTCCGTTTGCCATTCGTGTCGGGCTTTCGCCCCCTCATATTTTTGTCGAAAGGATTACCCCTCACCCG
>Ga0187810_10000149_pt1 | contig 32628 bp, 37 predicted proteins | sample NC_wetland_sal_i_9_FD_132963 | JGI IMG/M metagenome (GOLD analysis project Ga0187810, IMG submission 132963) | Wetland sediment microbial communities from Neuse River Estuary, North Carolina, USA - ASW_5 | ecosystem: Environmental > Aquatic > Freshwater > Wetlands > Sediment | place: USA: North...
GTCGGTTAGTTTAGAATAGTTCCATGTCCGACAAGCCCACGATCTTCGGCCAGATCAAAGACAAGCTGATCCGCTCCAAGGAGGAGTGGGCCAAGGAAGGCCGCCTCATCACGGGCCGGCCAGACGTCGGACACGTCGACCGCCTGCCGCCCGGCCAGAAGCTGGTGAAGAACTGGCCGGTGCTCGATCTCGGCGCGCAGCCCGACGTCGCGCCGGAAAAGTGGCACCTGCGCGTCGGCGGCCGGGTGGAAAATCCGCTGCATTGGACGCTCGCGGAATTCATGGCACTGCCGCAGGAGGATTTCCTCAGCGACATCCACTGCGTCACGAGTTGGAGCCGGTTCGACAATCGCTGGCGGGGCGTCGCCGCGAAGACCGTGCTCGATCTCGTGCGCCCGCTGCCGGAAGCGGCACATGTCATCTTCCATTCCTATGACGGCTACACCACCAACGTGAAGCTGACGGTCTTTGCCGAGCCCAACGCGCTCTTGGCGCATTCCTGGGAAGGCAAGCCGATCCCGCGCGAGCATGGCGGGCCGGTGCGCGTCGTGATCCCCGATTGGTACTTCTGGAAGAGCGCCAAGTGGATCAACCGCATCGAGTTCGCGGCGGCCGACCAGCCCGGCTTCTGGGAAACGCGCGGCTACCACAACGAAGGCGATCCCTGGAAGGAAGAACGCTACAGCTGACCCCACGGCCCACCATTCATCATGGCCGGGATTGACCCGACCATCCAGTGTGTTCGGGTCGGCATGCGCATGTAGTCCTTTTTCGGCGCGCGGACGCACGCCTACTGGATGGCTGCCTCAAGGGCAGCCATGACGACGTAGTAGGTATTATGCCTGCGACGACGTGGAGCAGTGGAATATATTAGGTAAACCTAATATACGTCCCGGCAACAAGCGCAGGAGGTTTTCGCATGTACAAAGATTGGCCCCACGTCGCAGCCGAATTGACCGCTCTGGTGAAGCAGCTTCGCAGCGGTGCCCCCGATACCATGAAGGCATTTTCGGCCATGGCGCAGGCCGCCACCGCCCCGAAGGCGCTCGACACCAAGACCAAGGAACTCATCGCGCTGGGCATCGCGGTGGCCACGCGGTGCGATCCGTGCATCGCCTTCCACACGGAATCCGCGCGCAAGTACGGCGCCACGCGCGACGAGGTAATGGAGACCGTCGGCATGGCGATCTACATGGGCGCAGGCCCCAGCGTGATGTATGCGGCGCAGGCCGTGGAAGCCTACGACCAGTACGTCGCGAAGAACGCGCCAGCGGCGAAGTAAGAGCACTTTCCAACCCTCCCTCAAGGGGAGGGTAAGTCTTTGCCCTACAACGGTTCGAACCGCGCCTGGAAGAAGCGCAGGTATTTCGGCTCGTACACCATCTTGAGCCCGCGCGCGTTCGCCCGGTCCTCGTAGACGGTCATCACCGCTTCGGCGGTCACGTCCATATGCGCCTGGGTGTAGACGCGCCGCGGGATGGTCAGCCGCACCAGCTCCAGGTCCGGATGATGGTTCTGGCCGGTTTCGGCGTCGCGCCCGGCCGAGACGATGCCGCGCTCCATCGCGCGCACGCCCGAGGCTTCATAGAGCAGCGCCGCCAGCGTCTGCGCGGGGAACAAATCCTGCGACAATTGAGGATAGAACGCCTTCGCGTCGAGAAACACGGCATGTCCGCCGATCGGTCGCACGATGGGAATGCCGGCGTCGATCAGTCTGTTGCCGAGGTATTCCACCTGGCCGACGCGGGCGCGAATGTGATCGTCGGCCACGGATTCGACGATGCCGCGCGCCATCGCTTCCATGTCGCGGCCGGCCATGCCGCCATAGGTGTGCAGACCCTCGTAGACCACCACGAGATTGCGCGCCTCTTCGTAAAGCGCGTCGTCGTTGATCGCCAGCCAACCGCCGATGTTGACCAGCGCATCCTTCTTGCCGCTCATCGTGCAGACGTCGGTGTAGGAGCAGAATTCCTTGAGAATTTCGGCGACCGGCGTGTTGGCGTAGCCGTCTTCGCGCTGCTGGATGAAATAGGCGTTCTCGACCGCGCGCGTGGCGTCGAGCACGACGCGGATATGGTGACGGCTGCAAAGCTCGCGCACGGCCTTCACGTTGGCCATCGAGATCGGCTGGCCGCCCGCCATGTTCACCGTCGCGGCAACCGCCACGTACGGGATGTGCTTGGCGGTCCTGATGACCTTTTCGAGCTTTTCGAGATCGACATTGCCTTTGAACGGGCTCTCGTCGGCGGGGTTATGGCCCTCGCGCACCACAACATCGACGAAGGTTCCGCCCGCCAGTTCCTGGTGCAGCCGCGTGGTGGTGAAGTACATGTTGCCGGGGATCGTGTCGCCCGGCTTGATCAGGATGCGCGAGAGCAGGTGTTCGGCGCCGCGGCCCTGATGGGTCGGCACCAGATAACGATAGCCGTAATACTCCCGCACCGCCGCTTCGAGATTGTAGAAGTTCCGGCTGCCGGCGTAAGCCTCGTCGCCCATCATCATGCCGGCCCATTGCCAGTCGCTCATGGCGCTGGTGCCGCTGTCGGTGAGCAGATCGATGTAGACGTCTTCGGAGCGCAGCAGGAACGTATTGTAGCCGGCTTCGGTCAACGCGCGCTTGCGTTGATCCCGGGTGGTCAACCGGATCGGCTCGACCACTTTCACTTTCCACGGTTCGGCCCAGGATTGTTTGCGGGTGCCCATGTCATGTTCCTTTTTTTCGGGCGGCGCCGCGGAAGATACACCTGTGCCGTAAGGAGAAGACCGGCGCCCGCGTCAGCCCAGGGCTGCCTTTTTTGCCTGCTTGACGGCCGATTCGAACATCGCCTCGGTGAGCACGCCGGTGTTCGTATTGTAGCGCGAGCAGTGATAGCTGGAGACCAGGGTCAGACCGTCCAGCTTGTAGGCCGATCCGTGGCGGAACGGGTGCTGGGCCTTGCGCGCAGCCAGCGTGTCGCAAACGCTGTCGTGGGCCACTTTGCCGAGTGCCAGGATCGCACGCAGGTTCGCCATTGCGGCGATTTGTGCAGCCAGGTAGCGGCGGCAGGTCTTGGTCTCGAACGGCAGGGGTTTGTTCTGGGGCGGCACGCAGCGCACCGCGTTGGTGATGGCGCAGTTCACCAGCTTCAGACCGTCGTCGGCCCGTTGACCGTAGCGGCCCTGGGCCAAACCCAACTTCAACAATGTCGCGTAGAGCAGGTCGCCGGCCCAGTCGCCGGTGAAGGGGCGCCCCGTGCGGTTGGCCCCTTTCAGTCCCGGCGCCAGCCCGACGATGAGCAATCTCGCGTCCGCCGCCCCGAAGGCGGGCACCGGCGCGTTGAAAAAGTCGGGATAGCTTTCGGCGTTCTCCGCCCGGAAGGCGGCAAGGCGAGGGCAAAGCAGGCAGTCGCGCGGCGGTTCCATGCCTGCTTTATACGCCAGCCTGCGCCCGTGGCGAACGGTGCGCCTTTGCCGCGTCCCAGGGTGCTACTGCAGCCGTTCGAACGTGAACGACATCTGCCAGCGCGATGCCGCGTTGCCGGGGTTGTCGTAGGACTGGAGCTGCACGAGATAGATGCTGCGCCCGTCGTGGCCCTGCACGGCGTAGTAGCCTGGGATGGGGTTGCTCACGGCGCTGGGCCACTGCTGCACACCCAGGAACGCGGCGGCATCGGGCATGCCCTGGCCCAGGTTCTTGATCTTCTTCGCGCTGATCGCGCCCACGGCGCCCGCGCGCTGCTTGCCGACCGCAAACGACACATCGGCATTCGCATCGCCGACCTTGGTCACGGCATGCTTGGCAAAATCGTAGCCTTCATAGGCCTTGAGAACCACTTGATTGTCTGCCTTCGCGGGAACGCCCGCGAACAGCACGGAAAAACCGATCAGCAACGCATAACGTATCATTCTCGACACGGCGGAACTCCTTATGCGCGCACGGCGCGCGCCCTTTCGATGCGATAGGCCAAGTGATCGCGCTGAGCGCGTCGGAAACGCACTCTCATTGCGAGTTGTGGCGAAAAAAAGTTAGCGCGCCGGCATGCTGCAAAACGCCGCGCGAGCTGCCACTATTTTGCCGCGTTTATTGACGCGAACAGGCTGTCGATCTTGTCGGAGTAGCGACCATAGTAATACTCGTCCGGCGCGAGGAACAGCACGAGGTCGAGCTTGCCGCTGCGCTGGGCCGCAATGGCCATGCCCTTTACCTTGAGCCCTTCGCTCGTGGTGCAGGTCAAATCGAAGCGGAAGCCCTCGGCCTGTCCGAACGGCGCCGGGCGCAGGTTCGCGGTGGCGATCTGCCGGTAGCCGAGTTTCTCGATGTTGGACGCCAACAGTTCCATAACGTCGTCCGGCACCATCCCGGTCCGGTACTTCAGCACTTCTTTTTTGTCGACGCCGGCGACGCTGACGAGCGGCTGACCCGGCTCGATTCCCGTGAAGAACATCAGGCTGTCGAGCGCAACGCCGTCCGCCGTCCATAACGTAGCGGCCACGCCGGGGCTGGCCGCTTTCGCCCACGCGATTTGCGGCATCACCGAGACTTTGTTGCCGACGACAACCGGCTTGTTGGCGTCGATGGCCGTGTATGCGGCGCAACCCGACAGAAGGAAGGCGACTCCAATTACCATCAAGCGTGCGGTTTTCATCGGCGGCTCCTACAGATGGGAAAGGTAATATTCGACCATGGCGCGATCGCCCGCGTCGGGCGCGACCGCCAGATACTTCTCGAAAGCTTGGCGTGCGGCGGTCTTGTCGCCCGCCTTCATTTGCGTGATCCCGAGGCCGCGGAACGCGGCGGCCGGGACGTCGGCGAACTGCGCCGCCGCCTGATATGCCGCGACCGCATTTTGCGGGTCGCCCACGGCGTTTCGGCGGCGATAGAGTTCCCCCTGGTAGAAGCGCAGCAGACCAGACTCCGGCTCGTTCGCAATCAGCTCGTTCAACAGGAGAAGACTGGCGTCGTAATGGCCGAGCGCCACGTCCTCGTCGAGCCAGTGGGCGCGGAACGCCTTCACGGCATCGAGATAGACGCCCTTATTGACGATCCACTCGTGGTGGCCTTGCGACAGTTCCGCGGCGCGCTTCTGCATGGTGGCGAGCCGTTCTTCGGGCGCGGGGTGGGTGTGGGTGAAGCTGAAGATGTCTTCGTGCTTGGGGGTCACCTTGTCTTCGGCCGCCTCGGCGCGCCAGATCTCGGCGCTTTGCGCCGGGTCGTAGCCCGCGGCCGAGGCCAGCAGGAAGCCGTGCTCGTCGGCTTCGCGTTCTTCGTCGCGCGAATGCGCCATCAGGGAGTTCATCATCCCGATCGCGGCCAGGGCGCCGATGCCGGCCGTCAGAAGCGTCAGAACCATCAATCCGCCGGTGGCGCTGCGGGCGCGGCGCCACATGTCGATGGTATGGCGCAGGGTGTAGTGCGAGGTTTCGTGGCCCAGGATGTAGGCCAGTTGCGCCTCGTTGTGCGCACGCAGCAACAGCCCGGTCCACACCTGCATGGCGCCGTTCGGCGACATGGCGGCGTTGAAATAGGGGATGTCCAGAATGTAGATGCGGATGGCGTCGCATCTGTCGGGCGCCACTTTGCAGACCACGCTTTTCACATAGGCGTTCAAGGCGGGATCGCGCACCAGCAGGGGCGACGAGCGGAAGCCCTTTTCGACCTCCACGCTCATCATCCACAGACCGGCCTCGTCGCTGTCCGGGGCGGGAGTATAATTCAGCGGAAGCTCGCCCACCGGCTGCGGTTTCGCAGCCGTTGCTTCACCGCTCACGAGGAGCGATGCGCAGAGGAGGGCGAGCGCCCGCCGCATAATCACAGCGGGAAGTCCTTCATCAGCGTCGAGACGAAGACGCCGACGTTCTTGTTTTCCCGCAGATCGCCAGAGGCCGAGCCGTAGAGCTTGAACCAGACGATGTTGCCCGTGCGCAAATCGACCAGCGACACGAAGGCGACCTGTGTGCCGCCCTGGATATTGGGGCAAACGCCCGTTAGCGCGCAGAGCACGATCGAACCGGCAATCGCCGCCTTGCGGCCCGCCGTGGCGTAGCTGTCGCGCACGAACACGAACATTGCATAGTCGGCCTTGTAGTGATCGCGCAGCGCGCCGGCGCCCGGTCCGAGGGTCCAGTCGAGAGCGTCCTTTTTGGTCGGCAGCTTCGCGGGTCCGAAGGCGTGGACGATGATCGAAAGGCCGACGGCACTATGGAGCTTACTGAGCTGGATTTCGTGCTCGTCCGTGAGTTCGTCCACGGGGACGGTCGCCACGCTTTTCTTCGCCATGTATTTCTCGAAGGCGCCGCCGAGGTTTTTGCGCGTCGCATCGGTCCAGTCCGCGCGGGGCTCCGTCATTCCGCCGGCCGTGAGTTCGCTCAGCACGATGTCGGGCTGGACGATCACGACTTTCTTCTCGGTCTGCGTCCAATCGAACTTCGCCGACTGCGCTTTCAAGTTCTGGGTGCTGGCACAACCTGCGAGCGCGACGGCAAACAGGCCCGCGCAAACGATGCGCGCTGCATGCGCGATATTCATGAGGTCCCCCCGGGAAATAATTTGCGACAGGTTGATACAGTTCTGGGGGGCCTGCCTAGAGGACGAAATTACGCGTACGGATTAACCGTACCCGATCTTGACATTTTGTTATTCGGCGGCTTGCTCGCCCGTGCCCTGCGTCGAAGCACGTTGACCGCCCTCGCGCATGATCATTGGCTTTAGTTCTTCTAATTCGATGAAGTTATCGGCTTGGCGGCGAAGATCGTCGGAAACCATAGGCGGTTGCGTACGGATCGTCGAAACAACGCTGACGCGGCGGCCCTTGCGCTGGGCGGCCTCCACCAGGCGGCGAAAATCTCCGTCCCCGGAGAAAATCACGATGTGATCCACCTGGTCGGCCATCTCCATCACGTCGATGGCCAGTTCGATGTCCATGTTGCCTTTGACGCGGCGCCGGCCCTGGGAGTCGGTGAACTCCTTGAGCGGCTTGGTCACCACGGAGAAGCCGTTGTAGTCGAGCCAGTCGACCAGCGGGCGCAGCGGGGAAAATTCCTGATCCTCTGCGACGGCCGTATAGTAAAAGGCGCGGACGAGCACGCCCTTGCGGGCGAAAAGTTCCAGAAGCCGCTTATAATCGATGTCGAACTGAAGTCCTTTGGCCGCTCCGTAAAGATTGGCCCCGTCAATGAAGAGTGCCAGTTTCTCTTGAGGGTAGAACAGCATAATGACCTCCGAAAATAAGCAACCGCTCGGGCTAATCCCCCCGTGGCTCTGCGACAGTTCTACCGCAACCCCAGACGCGCGCAAAGCGGGGGATTGTTCATGATTCTCATTGGCCTGGGTGCGAATCTCGATTCGGCAGCCGGACCACCGCCGGTGACGCTGGCGTGCGCCTTGGGGGCGATGGCCGCGCGCCGTGTCCGCGTGCAGAAGGTATCCCGATTTTACCGGACTCCCGCCTGGCCGAATCCGGCCGATCCCGTGTTTACGAATGCGGTTGCACGCGTGCAGACGCCGCTCGGCCCCGCGGGCCTGCTGGAAGCGCTGCATGGGATCGAAGCGGAGTTTGGACGCATTCGCGAAGCGAAAAACGCCCCGCGCACCCTGGACCTCGACCTTCTGGACTACGACGGCCGCATCGAGGCGGGCCCGCCGGTGCTTCCGCATCCGCGGCTCGCCGAACGCCCCTTCGTTCTCGTGCCGCTCGCCGACCTTGCGCCGGCGTGGCGCCATCCCATCAGCGGGCTGAGCGTTGCCGACCTGATCGCGGCGATTCCCGCCGCCGAGCGCGACGAGGTGCGCGTTCAGGAGCCATAAGCCTCGGATACGGCGCAATATTCCGCACGCCTTTCGCCCCGGCGCGGCGATGCTTACCTATGGAGACGGCACTTCAGCCAGGGAGAAGCTCATGGGTCCCGCGGTTTACATCGTGCTCGGTATCGTCGTCTTCATTCTGCTCACCGGCTTTCGCATCGCGCAGCAATACGAGCGCGCGCTGGTGTTCCGCTTCGGGCGCTACATCAATTTACGCGGACCGGGGTTGTTCTGGATCATCCCGCTCGGCATCGAGCGCGCGGTGATCGTCGACATGCGCGTCTTCACCGACGGCGTTGAGCAGCAGGAGGCGATGACCAAGGACAACGTGCCCGTCCAGGCCAACGCCGTCATCTGGTATCGCATCGTCAAGCCGGACCGCGCCATCATCGAAGTTCAGAACGTGCGCAATGCGGTGATCCAGGTGGCGCTGACTACGCTGCGCAACATCGTGGGCCAGCACTCGCTCGACGACGTGCTCAAGGAGCGCGAGAAGATCGGCGATCTCATCAAGACGCGCGTCGATCAGGTCACCGAAGCCTGGGGCGTGGAGATCCAGGCCGTCGAGATGAAGAACATCGAGATTCCGCAATCGATGCAGCGCGCCATGGCGCAGGAGGCCGAGGCCCTACGCGAAAAGCGGGCGCGCATCATCAAGGCGGAAGCCGAGCACGAAGCGGCTCTCAAGCTGCGCGAAGCCGCCGACGAGATCATGAAGACGCCGGCCTCGCTCGAGCTGCGCCGCATGCAGATGCTGACGGAAATCGGCGCCGAACAGAACACCATGACCGTGGTGATGATGCCGAGCGAGTTTGTGGAAGCGGCGAGGGCGCTGGCGGGAATGAAGGCCGGCTGACGAGCCTTGAAAGATCGGGAGGGGCGCGGTGCCCCTCCCGGCGCCTGTTGTTAGCCCGGCGGTTCCGGCTGCGGGTTCAGTTCATGCGACTTCATCTGCATGCTGTTGCCCTTCTGCTGCGTGCTGTTCAGCTTGAGCTGCTGCGACTGGTATTTGAGCTGCGAGCTTTCGCCCTTGAGTTGGCTCGAATGCCACTTGTCCTGATGGCTCTCGTATTTCAGCTGCGTGCTTGTCTTGTCCTGCTTCGACAGCCCGATCAGGACGCCCTGATTGTTGGCGTTGTCGGCAGCCTCGGCCGATACCATGCCGACCGACATGGCGATGATCGAGACCGCGGCCAGAAGCGTTCCGGCCTGAATGTCGTGTTTATCCGTGCTCATGACGTCCTCCCGGTTGGTTGATCTGGCGATACAAAATCTCCATGTGCAGAAGCCGGCGTTGTTCGATGTCGGCCGGCTCCGCGGCGCCGGTCTCTTCGCAGTGCCGTGCGATTGCTCCGTCCATGTCGACGAGATCGTCGGCCGCGGCGTCTTCCGCGGTTTCGAGATAGGCGTTCGCGTCGCGCACCCATTGTGCGTAGGCATCGGCCGCCTGCATGAAGGGCAGGGCGCCCTGCGCGGCGATATAGTCGGCGATGGTACCTTGCTTGGAGTATTCGCCCGCGCTTTGCGGATGCGGCGCGGCGTGGAGCCATTCCTCCGTCCCGCCCTCGGCGACGCGCCGCCCGAGCGGATAGAGTCTGCACACCAGCGGCCGGTCGGAATGAACCGAGCAGCCTTTCGCCGTCAGAAACACGCAGGTGTCGGTGTCCTCGGTCCGGCGCAGAACGGCGCCTTCGCCGCGCTCGGTGCAGGCGGCGCGGAACTCGCCGGTCGTCATCCCTTTGAGCCGCGCGAGGCGGGCGGCCTCATACGGATTGACTTGGATGACCTTGTGCCGGCAGCAGCGCGAACAGGCCCGGCAGACGTAACCGAACGCCTCCGCGCGCGCAGCCTCGGGCTGTTGAAGCGCCCCCATCGCCGGTCCCCATTACCTGTCCCAAAAAGAGTAATGGGGCGTGCATGTTTATGCCAGTAATTGCGATGAAACAGGCGTCATCGCGATCTTGCCGTTACGCCGCCTTGCGCTCCCGATAGGCCGGCACGCGGTATTCCTTGGCGTGTGTCGCCCGCAGGCCCGGCACGCCGTGGCGATGCACGACGCTCTGCCAGCTGAGGAATTCCTCGACCGAGAGGCGGTAGCGCAAGCAGGCGTCGTCGAGGCTGATGAGCCCGCCTTCCACAGCGATCACGACCAAGGCCTTTCGGCCGCTGACCCAGCGTTTGGTATCGCGCGCGGGCAGGTCGGCAAGCGTAATCTCGGTGCCATCCGGACTGGTGATCGACGGCAGCGGAGTTCTGTCATATCCCATCTGTTAACTCCTCCGTGATTGATGGCTGCATTAGAACGCAAGTGAGATGCAATACGTGTGACATAATGCACATTCACAGGGAATGTTTAACGAGGGGTAAAGATGAACGAATACTTTGCACACACGGCATTCAAATGAACGGCTTTGTTCCGAAAGCATACAAAAAGCGGCGGAAATTCCACGTCGGGACTGACTTCGTTTTCATATGGAAAGAATTTCCGCAACGCTCGCGGCAGGCATAACGTATCCGTCACGAAAGCGAGTCAGGACCCTTTTGGGGTGCCGGTATGCTTGGCCCGATCTCTAGGCAGTGAACGGTGATTAACGCTGGAACGAGGCACCGCATACGGATGATCGCCGGAATTGCCGTCGCGTTGGCGATCGGCGGCTGCGCCGACCTCGCGCCGCAAACCTGCCCCGCGGGCTTGAAAGAAATGACGCAAGGCGTGCTGTATTTCGGGCGCGACATCGCGGGCGGCGGATCGGTCGGCGACGCGGATTGGCGAAGCTTCCTCGACGCCGAGGTCACGCCGCGCTTTCCCGACGGCTTGACGGTGGAAGACGTCTCCGGTCAATGGAAGGGCTCGGGCGGCATCGTGCGCGAGAAATCGAAGCAGATCACCATCGTCCTTCCCGGCCGCGCCGACGATCAGGCCAAGCTCGCCGCGATCCGCGAAGCCTATAAGTCGCGTTTCAAGCAGGACTCCGTCCTGATTCTGGAATCCCAGGTTTGCGGATCTTTTTGAGGGGATGCAGATGTCCGTAGCCGGTGCACTCACCTTGGTGGCGCTCGCGGCCGTCGCGGCGTTGCTGTGGTTCGCCAACCGAAAGGGCCGCCCGGTGCGGCGTTGGCGTCTGATCATCAAGCCGCTTGGTATCGCGGGCGGCGTGGCGGTGGCCTTCGCATCGTCTCCCGCCCCCGGCGCCGCGGGCATTGCTCTGCTGGCGGCCGTGGCGGCGATCGGAATTGGCGTGGGTTATTTCATGGCTGTGCGTCAGGCGCTCACGCTGGATTCCGCATCGGGCCGCATCACGTCCAGGATGTCGCCGGCAGGATTCATTGTCTTCGTCGCCTTGTTCGCCGGCCGGTTCGTTCTCCGCGGAGTGCTCGATGGCCCTCACGCCCCGGCGCAACTGATCGCGCACGGCGCCGCGATCATCTCTTACGCGGACGCGGCGATGGTTTTTCTCCTCGCGGCGTTTGCGGCCCAGTCGTGGGAAATCTGGCGGCGTTCCAAGGTGCTCTCCGGTCCTATTCGGGCATCCGCCGCCCGCGGCTGAAACGCGCGAGCCGCCTTTGATCTTTTCGCGGCGATCCCGCTACAGTCCGTCCGGCGAACGTGCCGGAGTTCCCATGTTCAAGCAGCTTGCGCCCTATCTCGCCCCCTTGCTGGCGCTGGCGTTGGTGGCTTGGCGCATGAGCCGGCACAGCGCCGGGCGGCCGTTGAACCCGTCGCGGCTCTGGATCAGGCCCGCCATCCTGACGCTGCTGCTGGCCACCACCTTTCTCCACCCACCCGCGATCGGTGTGGTCACGCTCACGGCGTTCGCGGCGGCGATTGCCGTCGGCGGCGTGCTCGGCTTCGTGCTGGCGGGCCATCAGGCCCTGAGGCTCGATCCGGCGACCGGCAAGATCACCAGCAAGATGTCCCGCGTCGGGATGGCATTGTTCCTCGGTCTGTTCGTGGCGCGGTATGCCGTCCGCATGCTGGTGGTGGGCGGGCAGGCGCCCGACAAGCTGATGGCGCACTCGGCTCAGATCACGACATATACCGATATCGGCCTGTTTTTTGTGCTGGCGCTGGTCGGCGCCCAGTCCTGGGAGCTTTGGCGCCGGACGCGTCCCATGCTGGCCGAACATGCGGCGCGCCGGGCAGACGGCACGCCGGAAAAGGCGGTCTGACCCCCTCCGGGGCCAGGAAAATGGCGAGAATCGGGCGACAGGCAATGCTTGCCCTTCCGGCGCGTTTCTTATAGGTTCCGCCGCTTCCCGAAAGCTCCCAAGGATTGGCCATGGCTCGCGTTACCGTCGAAGATTGCGTCGACAAGATTCCCAACCGGTTCGAACTGGTTCTCTCGGCCTCGTACCGGGCCCGCCAGCTTTCGGGCGGGGCGGAAACGCTGGTGGACCGCGATCGCGACAAGAATCCGGTCGTGGCGCTGCGCGAGATCGCCGCCAAAGAGCTGAAGCCGGAAGACCTCCGCGAGGAGCACATCAAATCGCTCCAGAAGCATGCCGAAGTCGACGAGCCGGAGGAGCCCCGTCCCGAGACGGATGATGCCCGCGAGGATCCGACGTTCCGGCAGGTCACCGAGGAAGAATTGCTCCGTGCCCTTACCAGCGAGGCCCAGCGCCGCGCCGAGCCGCAACCGGAGCCGGAAGTCGACTACGAAGAGTAGGCGAAAAGTACATATCGGAATTCGTGGGATGGCCGGTTAAACCCGGCCATCTTGCTTTTTACGCAAGCGCATTTCCGATTTGGCGGGGTTGTGCCTATATAATAAGGACATGAACGCCGCTCCCGAGCCCACGGAAAAGACCAACGTGGTCCCGCTGACGCCCTCTCGCGCCCGCGGCAAGCGCAAATTGATGCGCCAGACGGAGCTGATCGACCGGGTTAAGGTCTACGATCCAGGCGCCGACGAGGCCCTGCTGAACAAGGCGTACGTCTACGCCATGAAGGCGCACGGCAAGCAGTTCCGCGCCTCGGGCGACCCTTATTTCGCCCATCCCCTTGAAGTTGCGGCCATCCTGACCGAGCTGAAGCTCGACGAGGCGACCATCGTCACGGCGCTGCTGCACGACACCATCGAAGATACCGTCGCCACCTACGAGGACATCAAGGAGAATTTCGGCAAGGAAATCGCCGACCTTGTTGATGGCGTCACCAAGCTGACCGGCCTGGAGATCTTCTCGGAGCGCACCAAGCAGGCCGAGAATTTCCGCAAGCTGATGCTGGCCATCACCGGCGACATCCGCGTGCTGCTGGTCAAGCTGGCCGACCGCCTGCACAACATGCGCACCCTGCAATACATCAAACAGCCAGAAAAGCGCCGCCGCATCGCCCAGGAGACGTTCGACGTCTATGCCCCTCTGGCGGGCCGCATCGGCATGCAGCACGTGCGAGAGGAGCTGGAAGACCTCGCCTTTGCCGAGCTTTATCCTGACGCGCGCGCCTCCATCGTCACCCGCCTGGAGCGGATGGACACCTCACGCGGCAAGCTGATCGACCGCATCTCCGACCAGATCAAGCGCAAGCTGGCCGAGAACAACCTCGATGCCTGGGTGACCGGGCGCAAGAAGCGTCCGTTCTCAATCTGGCGCAAGCTGCAGGACAAGCAGATCAACTTCGAGCAGCTCTCCGACGTGTTCGCGTTCCGGGTCATCGTGCACAACGAAGCGGATTGCTATCGCGCCTTGGGAATTCTGCACTTGGCCTGGCCGGCCGTGCCGGCGCGTTTCAAGGACTTCATCTCGACGCCCAAGCCGAACGGCTACAAGTCGCTGCACACCACCCTGATCGGCCCGGAGAGGCAGCGGGTGGAGGTGCAGATCCGCACCCAGGAAATGCACGACGTGGCCGAGCGGGGCGTGGCCGCGCACTGGCGCTATCGCGACGTCAAATCCGACACCGGCGAGGTGCCGGAAAATCGCGCCTACGAATGGCTGCGCGAGATGGTCGAGCTGCTCGAGCGCGGCAATTCGGCGGAAGAATTCTTCGAGCAGTCGCGCCTCAACCTCTACCAGGACCAGGTTTTCTGCTTCACGCCCAAGGGCGACCTGATTCCGTTGCCGCGCGGCGCCACGCCGATCGATTTCGCCTATCAGGTCCACACCGACCTCGGCCATCGTACGCTGGGCGCAAAGGTGAACGGCACGCCGGTGCCGCTCTACACGCCGCTGCGCAACGGCGATCAGGTCGAGATCATCGCCGGCAAGGATCAGACTCCGTCGCCTTTGTGGGAGCAGTTCGTCGTCACCGGACGGGCGCGGGCGGAAATCCGCCGCTTCGTACGCCAGCAGCAGCGCGGCGAGCACATCAAGTTCGGCCGCAAGATTCTCGAAAAAGTCTTCAGCGACGAAAAGCAGACGCTCACCGACAAGGCGGTGGATGAAGTCGCCAAGAAGCTCGGCCTCTCGAAAGTCGAGGATGTCTATGCCCAGATCGGGCAGGGCACGCTGCGCGGCCGCGAAGTTCTGGAGGCGGTATATCCCGAACTGAAGCACGATCCGGAAAAGCGCAGACCAGTCGCCATCGAAGACGTGCCGGACCAGCCGAAGCGGATTTCCATTCGCGGTCTCACCGAAGGCGTGGCCTACAAGCTCGGCACCTGCTGCCATCCGCTGCCGGGCGACCGCATCGTGGGCCTGATGACTCCGGGGCAGGGCGCCACCATCCATACCATCGACTGCGCCGAGCTGGAAAAGGCGCAATCGAGCGTGGACGAATGGCTCGACGTCGCCTGGGGCACCCACGCGGCCGAGATGGGACCGTCAGTGGCCCGCCTCAGGGTCCGGGTGAAGAATGCGGCGGGCTCGCTCGGCGCGGCCATGACGACCGTCGGCAATGCGGGCGGCAACATTTTCAACATGAAAACGATCAACCGCAATCCGCTGTTCTTCGAGTTCCAGGTCGATGTCGTGGTGCGCGACGTGGCTCACCTGCAGAATATCATCGGAGCGCTGCGGGTGTCGGAGGTGGTCGAGTCCGTCGACCGTGTGCGCGAGCCGGAAGCGGCAGCGCAAGCGGGCGCAAGCGCATAGTTTTCCGCCCCCGCGGAGCGGGGGAAGTGCCGCGATGCGGCCGAAGGGGGCGACGCGCGCAGCGCGCCGAGAGGTCATGAATCCGGGATTCTGGATCGCGCCGGCATTGGCAATAGCGGTGCTCTTCGGGTTCGGGCCCGGAGCGCACGCAGCGGCGTCTTCCGTGGAAGAAACGCGCCAAACGGAAATACAGGTTTTGGCACTTAAGAAGGAAATGTCCTATTCGCACGCGCGAGCCATCGTTCGCGATCACGGCTGGACGGCGCCGCGCAAACCTTACTGCAGCGGCGATCTCCCGGACCGCCGTGTCGAGCCTAGCCCAAGCTGCGGCGCAGGATTTTCGAAGGCCTTCTTTCGCCTCATGCCCGAGGCCTATGCGTGGCCGGTCGATGCCGCGATTCTGGTCGCCTGCTATGACAAGGACGGAAAGCGGCTCCTGTTGACGTTCTCGTACGACGAAGATTACGCAAGTTTCGATGCGGATGCGCTCAAAGCGCGGAATGGCCTGCGGCTTTTGAATTGGCGGATCGGACAGGGTAGCTGTAAAGATGGCCGTCTCGATTAGGGCCAATGCTTGGCGATGAAGGAGTCCTCATTGCAAAAACTTCGTCTCGGCGTGAACATCGACCATGTGGCCACCGTGCGCCAGGCGCGCGGCGGCGACCATCCTCAGCCCTTGCGCGCGGCGCTGATCGCGGCGAAGGCGGGCGCCGACGGCATTACGGCGCATCTGCGCGAAGACCGCCGCCACATTTCCGATTCCGACATCGAAGCGCTGCGGCTCGAGCTGCACATTCCGCTCAACCTCGAAATGGCCGCGACCGAGGAAATGAAGAAGATCGCGCTCAAGCACCTGCCGCACGCCTGCTGCATCGTTCCCGAGAACCGTCAGGAGCGCACCACCGAGGGCGGCATCGACGCGGCGGGCCAGCACACCCGTCTCGCGCCCATCGTCCGCGAGTTGGTGGAAGCGGGCATCCGCGTCTCGATGTTCGTCGAGCCCGACAAGCGCCAGCTCGATGCCTCGCGCGCCATGGGCGCTCCCGTGGTGGAACTGCACACCGGGGCGTACAGCAATGCGAAGGGCGCCGAGGAACAACGCCTACTGGAAAAGGTCCGCGAGGCGGCGCGTTACGGCGCCTCCATCGGCCTCGAAATCCACGCCGGCCACGGCCTTACCTACGAGAACGTCAAGCCCGTCGCCGCCATTCCCGAAATCCGGGAGCTGAACATCGGCCATTACATCATCGGCGAGGCGATCTTCGTGGGCCTGGATGCCTCCATCCGCGAAATGCGCCGCCTGATGGACGAGGCGAGGGTCTAATCCAGATTGTCATCCCCGGCAGAGCGGCGCGCGGAAGCGCGGCCGCGAAGGGAAGGGGACCCAGGTAAGGCGACGCGTTCGGTGGCCAGGTTGGGTGTTTTGTGCGAATCTTCTTGGGTTCGTTTGCATTGACCACCTGGGTCCCCTTCCCCTCGCTCGCGCTGCTCGCTTGGCCGGGGATGACATTCAGGTGGAAGGGTTAGGTTCCATGATCCTTGGGTTGGGTTCCGATCTGATCGACATCCGCCGCGTCGGGGAGAGCATCGAGCGGTTCGGCGACCGTTTCCTCGACCGCATCTTCACCGACGTCGAGCGGGCGAAGTCCGACAAGCGCGCCAATCGCGCCGCGAGCTACGCCAAGCGCTTCGCGGCGAAGGAAGCGTGTTCGAAGGCGTTGGGCACCGGGCTGAACCGCGGCGTCTATTGGCGCGACATGGGCGTGGTGAATCTTCCCGGCGGAAAACCTACAATGCGTCTAACGAACGGGGCGCTCCGCCGCCTTCAGGAAATCACGCCGGCCGGCATGACGGCCGTCATCGATCTGTCGATCACCGACGATTTTCCGCTGGCGCAGGCAATCGTCATCATTTCCGCCGTACCCGCGACGCCACAGACGGGCGACTCCGCATAGGAAAGGCATTCGCCGCCTTGACGCGAACTGTCTCATCCGTTTCCCTTCGTTCATGAGCGGATTCGCGACGCCCGATACGCAGATCGAGACGGCAACGGTCGAACCGAGTGCTGCAGGCGGCGTGGCGGCGGGGGCGGCCGAATCCGGCGACGGCAAGAGCGCGGCGTCGCCCGCGCAGCCGGACGAGGCAAGTGCGTCGGATGCCTGGTGGGATCTCGTCCGCATCCTGCTTTACGCGCTCTTGATTGCGCTGGTGGAGCGCACCTTCTTCTTCCAGCCCTACAAGATTCCGTCGGGTTCGATGGAGGACACGCTGCGCGTCGGCGATTATATCTTCGTCGAGAAGTTCTCTTATGGCTACAGCCGCTATTCGTTGCCGTGGGGGCGCTTCCTGCCGCCGTTCGGGCGGTTGATGCCGCAAAGCCCCGAACGCGGCGACGTTGCCGTGTTCTCTCTGCCGTCGATGCCCGAACGCGATTTCGTCAAGCGCATCGTCGGGCTGCCCGGCGATCGCGTGCAGATGCTGCACGGCGTGCTCTACATCAACGACAAGCCGATCCCGAAAGTGCGCGTTGCCGATTACGTGGAAAACGAGAACGGGTACGAGCACCACGTCGCCCGTTACCGCGAGACCATGCCGAACGGCAAGTCCTACGACGTGCTCGACCTGGAAGTGGACGGCCTGAACGACAATACGCCGGTGTACACGGTGCCCACGGGCCATTACTTCATGATGGGCGACAACCGCGACGATTCGGACGACAGCCGCGGCATTGTCGGCTATCTTCCCGCGGAATATCTGGTCGGCAAGGCCGAATTCGTATTCTGGTCGTTTGATGAGCGCAAAGCCCACTGGTGGACATTCTGGAACTGGCCGCAGTCGATCCGTCTCGGCCGCGTCTTCACGCTCATCGACTGAGCTTGAGGCCCGCCTCGGCCACAGCTTCGAAAACAAGAAATTGTTGCAGCGCGCGCTGACCCACGCCAGCGCCGACGGTGCGGCGTCGAACGAGCGGCTGGAGTTCCTGGGCGACCGCGTGCTGGCGCTCGTCGCCGCCGAAAGGCTCCATGCGCAGTATCCCGGCGATGCCGAAGGGCTGCTGGCGCTCAAGTTCAACGCACTGGTGCGGGGCGAAACCTGCGCGGCGGCGGCGGAAGCGGCGGGTATCGCCGAACACCTGATCCTGGCGCGATCGGAATCCGGCAGCGGCGGCCGTCACAAGATGGCGATCCTGGCGGGCGCCTGCGAGGCGGTGATCGCGGCGCTTTATCTCGACGGCGGCATGGACGCGGCGCGCGCCTTCATCGAGCGCTACTGGGCCGATGCGTTCGAGAACCTCAACGCCGACATGCGCGATCCCAAGACGGCGCTGCAGGAATGGGCGCAGAGCCGGGGGCCGAAGGCCGGTCCGCCGGTTTATTCGCTCGTCGGCCGCGAAGGGCCCGACCACGCGCCGCGGTTTTCGGTCGAAGTGCGCGTCGTCGGCAAGGACCCGCAAACGGGCACGGGCAATTCCAAACGCGAAGCCGAGCAGGAGGCCGCCCGCCTGATGCTGATCAGCGTGGGACAACTGACATGAGCACCCGTTGCGGTTTCGCGGCCATCATCGGCGCCCCGAATGCGGGAAAATCTACGCTGGTGAATGCGCTGGTGGGCACCAAGGTCGCCATCGTCAGCCCGAAGGTGCAGACCACGCGCATGAACGTGCGCGGCGTGGCGATGTGCGGTGAGACGCAGATCGTTTTCGTCGACACGCCCGGCATCTTCAAGCCGCGCCGCCGGCTCGACAAGGCGATGGTTGCCGCCGCGTGGAGCGGGGCGGGGGACGCGGACGCCGTGGTGCATCTTGTCGATGCGGCCGAAGTGACCGAGCATCCCAACGGCCACGCCGCCGCGGATACCGCCTCCATCGTCGAGGGCCTGAAGGTCGCGGGCCGCAAAGCCGCGCTGGCGCTCAACAAGATCGATGCCATGAAGCACGAGGAGCTTCTGCCGCTCGCCCAGAAACTCGATGCCACAGGCGCTTACGAGCAGGTCTTCATGATCTCGGCGCTCAAGGGCGACGGTCTCGACGTGCTCGCCGCCTGGTGCGAAGGCAAGATGCGCGACGGCCCCTGGCTCTATCCCGCCGATCAGGCTGCCGACATCCCCTCGCGCCTGCTCGCGGCCGAGATCACGCGCGAAAAAATCTACCTGCGCCTGCACGACGAGTTGCCCTATGCCTCCGCGGTCGAGACCGAAAAGTGGGAGGAGAGGAAGGACGGCTCGGTCAAGATCGACCAGACCATCTACGTCCAGCGCGATAGCCAGAAGCCGATCGTGCTTGGCAAAAAGGGCGCCACGATCAAGATGATAGGCGAACTTGCTCGCAAAGAACTTGAGCAGATATTCGGCCGCCGCGTACACCTGTTCCTATTCGTCAAGGTACGCGAGGACTGGGCCGACAAGCGCGAGCACTACCGCGACATCGGGCTGGAGTACCCGGAAGAATGAGGCACGCCTCTTCCTCTTCGTCATGGCCGGGCTGGACCCGGCCATCCAGCGAAACAAAAGAGCGTTCCGGCGCGCGGACGCACGCCGACTGGATGGCCGCCGCAAGGGCGGCCATGACGCGGGTTCAATAGCGTGGAATGGACGGACGACGCCATCGTTCTCTCGGTCCGCCAGCACGGCGAGAGCGGAACGATCCTCGAAGTGCTGACCCGCACGCACGGCCGGCACTTGGGGCTTGTGCGCGGCGGCACGTCTCACCGGATGAAACCGGTGCTCCAGCCCGGCAACGGCGTGCGTCTGCAGTGGCGTGCGCGCCTGTCCGAGCACCTCGGCAATTTCACCGCCGAGCCGGACCGTTCCCGCGCCGGCACCCTGATGGACAGCCGCGAGGCGCTCATCGGCCTCAACGCCTTCACGGCGATCGCGGGTGTCACGCTGCCCGAGCGCGCGCCGTATTACGACCCGATCTTCGTCGTCGCCGGCATCCTTCTCGATGCCATGATGGAAGACGGGCTCGCCCATTGGGGGGCGCTCTATGTGCGCTGGGAGGCGGGGCTGCTGGAAGCGCTCGGCTTCGGCCTCGACTTGTCGCAATGCGCCGCGACGGGGGCAACCGACGACCTCGCATTCGTTTCGCCCAAGTCCGGCCGGGCCGTTTCGGCCGAGGCGGGGGCGCCCTATGCCGCGCGGCTGTTCGCGCTGCCGAAGTTCCTTCTGGCGTCCCAGAACGCCGATGTGACCAACGCCGACATCGCCGCCGGATTGGCGCTGACCGGCCATTTTCTTTTGGAGCGCGTCCTGAAGCCGAACGGAAAACCTATGCCCGCCGCGCGCTTGCGCCTCGATGCTCTCGCGGCGCATGAAGAAAGCGAATCGAAGTAAGTTTCAACCATCGCCGCTTCCCACTTGTCATGGCCCGCAAATGCGGACCATCCAGTTGAAGCGAGTGCGATGGCCGAAGTGATGCTCCAGCCCCAGACGTTGGAGTCGTGTCACCTGGATGGCCTGCAGTCGCAGGCCATGACAGCTAGTGGAATTTTTTGAACCCATGCCCACCGCTCCCGTCAAAGACGACATCCGCCCCGAACCGTTCGCCGATGCGCTCAGCGTGCGTTATCTCGCCTATGCGCTGTCCACCATCACCCAGCGCGCGCTGCCCGACGCCCGCGACGGCCTCAAGCCGGTTCACCGCCGCCTGCTGCATGCGATGCGTCTGCTCGGCCTGAACCCGGCCGCCGGTTTCAAGAAATGCGCCCGCGTCGTCGGCGATGTCATCGGCAAATACCACCCGCACGGCGACCAGTCGGTCTACGAGGCGCTGGTCCGCTTGGCGCAGGATTTCGCCGTCCGCTATCCGCTGGTGGACGGCCAGGGCAATTTCGGCAATGTCGACGGCGATAGCGCCGCGGCCATGCGCTACACCGAGAGCCGCCTGACCGAAGTCGCCCAGGCGCTGCTGGAGGGCCTCGACGAGAACGCGGTCGATTTCCGCCCCACCTATGACGGCACCGAGGAAGAGCCCGTCGTGTTGCCCGCCGCCTTTCCCAACCTCTTGGCGAACGGCTCCAGCGGCATTGCCGTGGGCATGGCGACTTCCATCCCGCCGCACAATCTGGGCGAGCTGTGCGACGCCACCATCGAACTCATCAAAAATCCCGGCGCGCGCGACGCCACGCTGCTGAAATACGTCAAGGGCCCCGACTTTCCGACCGGCGGCATCATCGTGGACGGCCCCGAGGCAATTGCCGAGGCCTATCGGACCGGTCGCGGCTCGTTCCGCGTGCGCGCCCATTGGTTCAAGGAAGACGGTGCGCGGGGCTCCTATCAGATCGTGGTCGATCAGATTCCCTATCAGGTCCAGAAGGCCAAGCTGATCGAGCGCATCGCCGAGCTGATCGAGCAGAAAAAGGTGCCGCTGCTCGACGACGTTCATGACGAATCCGCCGAAGACATCCGCCTCGTGCTCACGCCCAAGACCCGCGTGGTGGACGAGAACCTGCTGATGGAGCAGCTTTTCCGCCAGACCGAACTGGAAACGCGCTTCCCGCTCAACATGAACGTGCTCGACGTCGGGCTGGTGCCGCGAGTGATGAGCCTCAAGGATGCGCTCGCGGCCTTCATCAATTTCCGCCGCGACGTGCTGGAGCGCCGCACCGCGCACCGCCTGGAGAAGATCGTCGCGCGTCTGGAGGTTCTGGAAGGCTATCTCGCCGTCTATCTGAATCTCGACAAGGTTATCAAAATCATCCGCAGCGAGGACGAGCCCAAGCCCGTTTTGATGCGGGCGTTCAAGCTCACCGACAATCAGGCGGAAGCCATCCTCAACATGCGCCTCAGGGCCTTGCGCAAGCTGGAGGAGATGCAGATCCGCGGCGAGCACGCCAATCTGACCAAAGAGCAAAAGGACCTCAAGAAGCTGCTCGGTTCCGACAAGCTGAAATCCGACCACCTGATCGCGGAGATGAAGACGATCGACGCCAAGTTCGGCGCCAAGACCAAGCTCGGCAAGCGACGCACCGTCGTGGCAGAGAGGAAACTGGTGGAGAAGATCGAAGCCATCGCGGAGGAGGCGGTTGCCATCGAAACCGCGGTCGAGCGCGAGCCCATCACCATCGATCTTTCGGAAAAGCTCTGGGTGCGCAGCTACAAGGGCCACCAGGATGCCAATGACTCCGTCAAATACCGCGAGGGCGACCGCTCGCGTTTCTGGTTCAAGGCCGAAACCACCGACAAGCTGATGCTGTTCTCGACCGACGGGCGCTTCTTCACGCTGGATTGTTCCAAGCTGCCCGGCGGGCGTGGGCTTGGCGAAGCCATCCGCACCTTCATCGATCTGGCGCCGGAAGCCGATCTCGTCGCCGCTTTCGTGCACAAGGAAGGCCGCAAGCTCTTGCTCGGCGCCACCACCGGCCACGGCTTCATCACCAACGAGGACGAGGCGGTGGCGATGACGAAAGCCGGCAAGCGCGTGATGAACGTGAAGCTGCCGGGCGAGGCGGCGGTCTGCCGCTTTGTCGACGGCGACAGCCTCGCGGTGATCGGCGACAACCACAAGCTTCTCGTCTTCGGGCTGGACGAAGTGCCGGAAATGGCGCGGGGGCAGGGCGTCCGCCTTCAGAAGTACCACGATGGCGGCCTCAAGGACGCGACCACCTTCACCTGGAAAAGCGGGCTCGCAGACTGCAACAACCGCACTTTCACGCCGTCCGAATTGAAGGAGTGGAAGGGCGCCAGGGCTCAGGCCGGACGTCTGCCGCCGCGCGGCTGGGCGAAGTCGGGCAAATTCTCAAACTGAGTTTGCGGCTCTGCGACGGCGGTTTTGGACGGATGACGGAGCTAGGGTTGCCGGCTCCCGAACCGGCAACCGCGAAAGGCTGCATCGAACAAGCCGGTTATTTCTCGGGATCGGTCTGGTTGCGCCGGAGCTTCTGCCGGACGGTCAGGCCCAATCCCTCTATGCCGAAGGTATCGAGGCCGCGCTCCCAGGTGAAATATTCCGCCACCGACAACGCATAGCGCGCGCAGGCTTCTTCGAGCGTGATCATTTCGCTCCGGACTGCGGCGACCACCGCCGCCTTGCTGCGGGCGCCCCATCTGATGGCCGCATCGGGGGGTAATACCAGCGGTACTTTTTTGACGAGGCCCTTAGCAGTCCTTATTTCGTGCGTCGCACCGTCTTTCCCGGATGCTTTCCCATCCCTGGCACTTTTGAACTCGAAACTCTGTGAGTCGGTGCTCATGGTGTGCTCCTCGGTTTGTACACACGGTATCGGGGAGAACGCCAAGCGATAGGTTCGGAATATACTCATTTCCGGGGTTTATTATGCTTACTAAAGTCTTAACAGGCCAGGGTTTTATTGGTTTTGGAAGTCAGAGGCCGTTTACCGCCGCGCCGGCGAACGCAATCGGGCAAGGTCGCGTAAGGCGCCGCGGCCGCTTCGAACTCCAGCCAAGTTCGAGCGGTTCGGCTGTCGCTATTCGAAAGGCGCTGTGTGGAGCGGCACGCTCCGCGCGTCCGGCACCGTCGATTCGTTTGCGCTGCTTCTTTGTAGTGACCGCTAACAGACACCGGTGACGGAGTTCATTTGAAGTACGTGCGGTGCGGCATTTTCGACGTCGGCGCGCTTGGGATTTTGCTGTGCGCCGCGGCAGTTGCCAATGGTCGCGCTAACAATGTACCGACTGTTCAACAAATGTCATTTTGCACGATGGATACACGCGCGCCATAAAGATGAGACTGTCGCGCGATACGGTGATACTACGCACCGTACGATGGCGCGAAAGGAGAGGTCGATGGGCAAAATGTATTCGCCCCGGCGCCTGGAGATGATCCGGGCCCGCAGCTACGAAATCTGGGAAAGCGAAGGCCGGCTGGACGGCAAAGCCGACGAATATTGGCTGCGCGCCGAGTGTGAGATCGAATCCGAGTGCCGCGACGCGATCGAGGGTCAGAAGATGGATGTCGTGCTGCCCCATCCGTGCATCTCGCGGCGTCCGGTGAGGCGCATTGCCGACGAATTCCAGCGCTCCGCTGCAGCGTAGACGAACGCAACGCAAAACCACGGCGGCGTCGTAGCGGCGCCGCCGTTTCTGTGTGTGCGCCCGCCCGTCGCGAACCGTGCAAGTTCATCGCGGAAAATCAGGCTCCAGGAGCGCGCCGCCGGCCCGCAGCGCGATCGTTTGACAGCGCCATTACTTCTCCGTAATCTTCGATCTTAATGCGAATAAGTCGCAGAAGCGTAAACGGGGGCGTTGGGCCCGCGGCCGGGTATGCACAGGGGCTATGGGGTAATACGTTGATAATACAGAATGTTATCGTGCGCAGGGTGGTTGCGCAGGGGCTGCTTTTTGCCAGTTTGGTGTGCTGGCTCCCATGTCACGCTTCGCCGTTTGACACACTGTTCGGTTCGGAAACGAGCTTGCCTCCAAGTGCGGCGACCCAGCCTCTGGTCGATCCGCCGGTTTACCGCAGCGCGGGCGGCCGCCTGGATGTGACGCTCGAAGCGCGGGTGGCGCGGGTCAAAGTCGGGCCGTTCGAGATCAATGCCGCCACGTACAACGGTGTCTACGGCGGGCCGGTGCTTCGCGTCAGGCCGGGCGACGTCCTGCACGTCCGTTTGGTCAATCATCTCGATCAATCGACGAACATCCATTTCCACGGACTGAAGGTGTCGCCCAGCGGTCACGCCGACAATTCGATGCATCCCGTGATGCCGGGCGAAACCTGGGATTATGTGATCCCGATCCCGGCGGACCATCCGCCCGGCCTCTATTGGTATCACACGCACGCGCATCAATTTGCCCAGCGCCAGTTGATGGCGGGCCTGAGCGGCACCTTGGTGATCGAGGGCTTCCAGGACGAGCTGCCCGAATTGGCCCCGCTCAAGGAACGGCTGATGGGGCTGAAGGACTTTCAGGCCGACGAGAACGGCGGCCTCTATCGTGTGCTAAAGGCCTATCACCGCGATCTTCGCACCATCAACGGCCAGCTCATGCCGCGCATCGACATTGCGCCGGGCGAGACGCAGCTTTGGCGGCTCAGCAACCAGACCGCCAACACGTTCTTCCGCTTGAGCCTGGAAGGGCACACCTTCCGCATCGTCGGGCGCGACTCCGAGCCGGTCGTGCATCCCGAAACCGTGCAAGAGCTGATCTTCGGGCCCAGTCAACGCCTCGACGTGCTGGTCGATGGCGGCAAGCCGGGTTCCTACAAGCTCGTTTCCGAGCGGACGGTGACCGGGCCCATCGGCGACGAATTTCCGGCGCAGAACATGGCCCTGATGGTGGTCGCCCCGCCGGCGGACGGCTCGCCCGCGGCGAGTGTCGCCGCGGTGCCCGATTATGCCTACAAATCGGACCTCTCGAACGCAAAGATCGACGCGCAGCGCCTCGTCGTATTCTCGAGCGACGATACCACCGGTCTTTTCTTCATCAATCACCGCATCTTCGATCACGAGCGGGTGGATTTGCGGGTGCCGCTGGGCAACACCGAGGAATGGACGATCCGCAACTCCGCCGACGAGCTGCACATCTTCCACATCCACCAAGTGCATTTCCAGGTGATGTCCGAGAACGGAAGGCCGCTGCCGTTCGACGGCATGGTCGATACGGTCACCGTTCCGATCCACGGCGAAGTCAAGATCCGCATCGCCTTTACCGATCCCAAGATCGTGGGGCGCTTCATGTTCCACTGTCACATCCTCGAACACGAGGACAAGGGAATGATGGGGCAGATCGAGGTCTACGACCCGAAGGCGCCCGCGGCGGATCGCGATCATTCCATGGACGGCATGGACGGCATGAGCGGCGGGGGGCACTAGAGATGCGCAACTTCAACGGTTGGGCCCTCGCGGCCCTGGTCGGTGCGTGTGCGCCGAGCTTTGCCGATGGCATGGCGATGGACGTCGGCGGCTGGCCGAAAATCGGTTTCGAAACCGAGGTCAACCTCGAATACGATGTCTTCAAGGGCGATCGCGAGCGGATCGGCAGCGCGCTGAACCTCCAGGCCGAGCACCAGACGCTGCTCGAGTTCGACGACAACTGGTCGATCAGCAATCTGTTGACGCTCGAGCCCGGCGAGGATCCGGAAAGCGGAAAGACGAAATTCCTCGAGAACCACGAACTGTTCGTGGAGGAACTTTTCGGACGCTGGAACAATCAGCTCGTCAACGTGCGGTTCGGCAAGTTCGCGCAGAATTTTGCGCGCGCCTGGTATCTGACGCCGGGATTGTACGGCCAGGATTTCGTGGGCGACTACGCCATCGCCGAGACCCTTGGCATCGACGGCCAGTTCGATCTCGGCTTCCCGAGTTTCGGGCTGCATCAGATCACCGTGTCGACGTTCATGGACGACACGACGTTCCTCAGTGAATCGCTGTTTCACGATCGCGGGCGTCTCGCGTACGACGACGGCGGGCCGGGCAACACGCGCGGCTTGCACTCGTTCGGCATCACTTACGACGCGACCAACCTGCCGATTGCGAAGAACGTCGAGGCGAACTACCAGCTCAGCTTCGTTTCGCTCGGCGCCGGCAAGGGGACCGAAGCCGACGAGCATCGCTTCGCCGCCAGCTTCGACGTGAACATCCCGCTCAACGGCGGCACGATCGCACAAACCCTGCAAGGACGTTTCGAGGAGTTGCGGCTTTTCGCGGAGGGCGTGCATTTCGACAGTGCCGACGGTTTCAACGGCCACGGGCGGAACTACCTGACCGGCGCGACCGAATTCGTCCACGGACCGTGGGTGGTCGACCTCACCGCCACGGAGCGTTGGTCCAACGGGCCGGGGTTGCATGACTACGACTCGCTGCAGAGCGTCGCGCTCGGCTACGCCTTGCCGTCGGACACGACGGTCGCCATCGGGATGGCGCGGGAAAGGGCGGCGGGCGAAAGCGGCGTCTATTTCGGCATCTCCCTGTCGCAGACGCTGACCATCTGCGACCGCTGCCTGATCCGCGGCCGTCACTACTGACGAAGGCTCTGCTGTAAACGGTGTTTACATGTCGCGCCCCGTTGAGAATGAAACCTCGCCTAAGTCCCTGACGTCGTGGCGTCAGATTCAACGGCATGGTGCTTGCTAAGTACCCGTCATCTTCGAGGGAGTACAGTATGCGAAAGATTTACGCGGCGGCGGCAGTTGCCATGGCCGGGTTCCTGCTGGCGGGGCAGGCCGGTGCCGGCCCCATCACGACGTTGTTCAGCACTGGCGTCGATGCCACGGGCACGCCCCTGGCGAACGGCGCCGTCGATCCGCACTACACGGTTTCCGCGGGCAGCGGTCCGTATGCGATCGGCAATCCGGGTTCGGTCGGCTGGATCGGCAATCTTGCCGGCTCGCAGTGGATCAGCCCCGATCTGTCGACCAACGCCGGCGGCGGTCCGTTCACGTACACCACAACTTTCAGCCTGGCCGGGTTGGATCCTTCCACGGCGGCGATCACCGGGCAGATCGCAGCGGACGATCAGGCGACCATCTATCTCAATGGCGTCGACGTCTTCGACGGATCGCCGGATGCCACCCACCCGTGGTCGCATTTCGACGGCTTCTCGATCCTGACGGGTTTCGTCGCGGGTCTGAATACGCTCGAGATCTACGTGCCCAACAACGTCGAGAGCGGCGTCAGCGATGGGCCGACCGGTCTGCAGGTCAGCTTCATGGGTTCCGCCAGCAATATTCCTGCGGTTCCCGAACCGGCGACCATTGCCCTTTTGGGTTTCGGTTTGGCGGGCATCGGCAGGCTGCGCCGTCGCCGCCAGCGCGCATAGGAATACCCGGCACAACATAGCGAGACGGCGGCGCGAAAGTGCCGCCGTTTTGTTTTTGCGCTATTCCCCCGCCAGCTTGGGCTGCGTGAACGACCAGTGCGTGTTGACGATGCGCCATTCGCCGTCGCGCTTGTTGTAGACCTCCACGGCATTCCACCGCCGCACCACCGCGCGGTTTTCCAGCTTCCTCACCACGTAGTTGAAGGTAAGCACGGCCGTCTCGCCCATCACCTGCACGCGCGCATTCAGCATCTCGCCCGCGAATCTCGGCGTGGCTTCGGGCGTGAACGCCGTCCGATAATAGGCGGCGAGGTCGGCAATGCCGGCGATGGGCCGTTCCAGGCTCGGGTCCGTGTAAACGATGTCGGGCGCGGACAGCTTCAGGAACATCGCCACGTCGCCGCGATCCGATCCGTCGAGCGCCGCCCGTTCGGTGGCGATGATCTTCGCGGCGATGTCTTCGCCCGCAAAGGCCGGTGCCGCGGCGCACATCGCAAGAATGCCCGCGAGCGCCAATGCCGGATGCCACATGCTATCCCCTCCCGGAAGTTTGATTCGGGATCATACGCCATCGATTCTGCGGCGGTCGCTCAAGTCGCCGCAACCGCGGCTTGATAGCGAGTGCGAAACCGGGGTACGCCAAGCCATGTGGCTTCTCTTCGCCTTCCTGGGTCCGCTCTCCTGGGCGACGTCCACGCACATCGACAAGTATTTGGTGGACCGCTACTTCCAGAACAGCGACACGGCGGTGCTGCTGGTCTTCACCGCGGCGATCGGCGTGGTGATGCTGCCGTTCATCTGGTGGTTCCAGCCGGGCGTTTTGGCGCCGCCGCTGCGCGCCATCGCGGCGATGACCGTCTCGGGCACGCTCTATATTACGTCGATGCTGTTCTACCTGCGCGCCATCCAGAGCGAGGAAGCCTCCGTCGTCGCGCCGCTGTTCCAGACCACGACGATTTTCACGTTTCTGCTGGCATGGTTCTTCCTCGGCGAATTGCTGACCTGGAAGGCGGGTGCGGGCATGGTGCTGATCGTGGCCGGCGTTCTGTTCCTGTCGCTGGACCGCTCGCTGCGGCTGCGCCGGTTCAAGCCGCACATCGTATTCGGCATGCTGGCTTGCACCTTGATCCTCGCGCTCACCGCGGTGATCTTCAAATTCTACGCCGTGCGCGGCGATTTCTGGACGACGACGTTCTGGACCTTCGTGGGCGAGGGGCTGTTCGGCGCCGGCATCCTTGCCATTCCGGCCTATCGCCGCCAGTTCGTCCTGCTGCTGCATACCAACACCGGCGCGCTCATCGGCGTGAACGGCGCGAACGAGCTGATCAACCTCGGCGGCGGCCTCAGCGTGCGCTTTGCCACCATGCTGGCGCCGGTGGCGCTGGTGTCGGCCATATCGTCCACCACGACTCTGTTTGTCTTCGCCTTCGGCACGCTGCTCAGCGTGATCGCGCCGCGCTTCTCGCACGAGGATCTTTCCCGCGGCAACCTCGCGCGCAAGGCGGTGGCGGCGGCGGTGGTGACGGTGGGCGTGGTACTGGCGAGCGGCTGAAGGTCAGGCCAGGATGTCGATATGCGCCTTCGCCTCGGTCTGGTTTTTGAGGCTTTGTTCGATATCGTCTTTCATCTCTTTCATGATCTTCGCGCGATCTTTCGGATCCATCGCGGCCAGTTTTTTCGAATCCAGCCCATGCGCGCGCAGCCAGTTATCTTCCATGCGCTGTTCGGGCGTCTCGTGCGCGTAATCGAGAAAGTCCTGCTTGGCCTGCGCGCCGGCCGCCTGTTGGGCGGTCTGCCTGTCGTCGCTTGGGGCCGAGGCGGCCTGCTGCTGCTTCGCCAGTCCGAGCAACGCCGCGACATTTGTTCCGCTGCCGATCGCCGAGATCATTTTCCACCCCTTCACGGCGGCAAATCCTGCCCGATGGGCATTTCGCGCCGGCCCGGAAGGGATCGGACGCCAGGATTTCCGCCGTCATACGGCCGGGTTTTCGATATCGGCCGCCCGGTCGCCGGACAACACGCAAAGGCCGCGCCAGCTTGCGGGCGAGTCGGCGTGGGGCAAGACCGGACTGTTTCCGCGATGCCGCAGGCCCGTGTTATTTTCCCGTCATCTGTTAACTGCATCCTCTTGGAAGCGAGACAAACGCCCGCCTTCTTGGTTATTCTTGGTGCATGTGGAAGTGGGGGACATCGACCGGACTGAAGGCGATCAGCCTGTTCTATTTGCTGAGCGCTTCGGCTTTCAGCTTTGCGCTCGCGCTTCAACAGCATCAGCCCTGGGCCGAGGGCGTCCGCGAGGCCGCCCGCACGGTGCCGCCCGCCGTTGCGGCGGCCACCCGCTCCGCAAACGAGCAAGCGGTGATGCCGGCAGTCGCCTGGATCAAGCTGCGGGAACGCGAGGCTTATGGCGAAGTCTCCGGCTGGCTCGCCGCACCGGGTCCGGTCGTCGCACAAGCCCCCGCGCCCAAGAAGCTCGCCGTCGCCAAGCCGCCCGCGCTGCGTCCGTCGCTGGCGCCGTCTGTCATTAAACCCCGGATCGCCATCGCCCTCCCGCGGCCGCCGGCAATGGAAATCGCCCGCCCCGAGACCGAAGCGGCCGCGCCGCCGCTCGAGCCCGCGCCCGATGCCTCGCCGCCGAGCCCGGCCGAGGTTGCGCGCGTCCTGTCCCATATAAAGGCCAGCCTGACCAAGGAGCTTTACGACAATTTCGAGCTGTTCCTGTTCGTCAGCAAAGCCAATCACGGCCCGTGGCAGCAGCGCATGTTCGTCTTCGAAAAGCAGACGAGCGGCGATCTTCATCTGCTCTACACTTGGCCGGTTTCGACCGGCCGCGAGGTGTTGACGCCCGGGCCGTCGGGAAATCTCCTCCATACCGACACGCCGATGGGCTATTTCCAGATCGATCCTGAACGCGTCTTTCGCCGTTACCATTCCGGCGAATGGGATCACGACATGCCGCACGCCATGTTCTTCAGTTGGGAGCATGACGGACTGCAAACGGGCATCGCGATCCACGGCGCGGTGGGTGACGACGTTTCGGCGTTGGGATCGCGGTCGAGCGCGGGTTGCGTTCGCATCCATCCGCAGAATGCGACGCTGTTGTTCAACCTCATCAAGAAAAACTACCGCGGGCAGACGCCGCTGTTTGCCTATGACCGCCGCACGGCCACGATGTCGAACAACGGCCTCTTGATGCACGACAAGGCCGGCAATCTGCAATACGCCGAAGGCTACAAGGTTCTGGTCCTGATCGAGAACAACGGCGGCGACGACACGGTGGCGGCGCTGTTCTAATATTCCGCAATTCGTCGTGGCCGGGTTTGAGCCGGCCACCCAGCAGGCGTGCGTCTGCGCGCCGAATAAGCACGGATGGCCGCCTCAAGGGCGGCCATGACGAGCGAGGGATGGGATTACTTAGTTCCGTCTTAGCTCGTACATCGCGATCGCCGCCGCGTTGGAGACGTTGAGGCTTTCCATCGCGCTGTCGATCGGCACATAGGCCGCCGCATCGCAGTTCTCGCGCACCAGCCTGCGGATGCCGGAGCCTTCAGAGCCGAGCACCAGCGCCACGTCGCCCTCGTGCGCCGCGTCCTTGAGCGGGCCTTCGCCGTCGCCCGCCAGCGCGATGCGCCAGAAGCCGAGTTTGCCCAGCTCCTCCAGCGCGCGCGAAATGTTCACCACGGATACCACCGGCACGCTGTCGAGCGCCCCCGATGCGGCCTTGGCCAGCACGCCCGTTTCCGGCGGCGAATGGCGGTCCTGGACCACCACGGCCGAGGCCCCGAACGCCGCTGCCGTGCGCAGGATCGCCCCGGCGTTCTGGGGATCCGAAATCTGGTCGAGCACCAGCACGATGCGGCGCCGCGCAGACGGCTTCAGCGCGTCGGCGAGTTTGATGCCGGGCAGGGGCTCGCATTGCAGAGCGACGCCCTGGTGCACCGCCCCGGCGGGAAGCATCCGCGACACGGCATCGCCGTCGACCACCTCGTGACGGACGCGGCCCAGCAGTTTAGGACCGATTTCCTCTGCGGCGCGTGCGGTCAGGACCGCGCGCTTGACCCTGCGCCGGGGGTTGGCCAAGGCGGCCCGGACGGCGTGGAGCCCGTATAACCACAATCCGTCCACAGGCTTGGCGTCGGGTCGTGGATAAAATCGGCGGCGTTCGGGCTTTGGCGCGGCGCGCTTGTCGAGTTTTGGCATAGCGCCCTTATAGAGTAATGGCGGGAAATGTGTGCGGGTTTTCCGCACACTCGGTGCGACAATTCAAGGAGATAGGCAGGGCGGAGGCCGCTCAGGCAGCGGTTTGGCGCTTGCCATCACCGGCGGCGCGGGAATAGCCTGCGACCATGACTCACGCGCGGGGGCAAATTTGGGCTTTTTCCGCGTAAGTGAAGTATTGACACCCTTAAGCATTTGCCGAATAACCCGCGGTCCGCAGCACGACTCCCGGAGGCATCTTTACGTTCTGACCCAGATAGGGCGGGCGAGGCTCTTGCGCCGACCGGCACAATAACTTAACCCACTGTAAATCGAGGGAAAAATTACGGGGGAGTGTCCCGAGCGGCAAAGGGGACGGACTGTAAATCCGTTGGCTAAGCCTTCGGTGGTTCGAGTCCACCCTCCCCCACCAGCCTACGCTGCGCTGCAGCGGAGGCTACCCTCCGAAGCCGCTTTGGCGTTGGAGGGCTGAAATTGGGAAGCGCAGCTTCGTTTGGCAGGCCAGCCAGCGAAAGCCGGGCTGAGGCAGAGAAAGAAGGAGTCGAACAGGCGGGTGTAGCTCAATGGTAGAGCAACAGCCTTCCAAGCTGATGACGAGGGTTCGATTCCCTTCACCCGCTCCATCCTGTGCTGCGGTGCGGCGTCGGATGGCAGGCTACTAAGGCGACTTGTCCGCCGAAGCCTTGGCGAAGGCGGAAGACGGATCGTAGACGAGAAAGATGAATACCCCGCGAAAGCGGCACTGAAGAGACAGGAACACACGATGGCGAAGGCCAAATTCGAGCGGAACAAGCCGCACTGCAACATCGGGACGATCGGCCATGTAGACCATGGCAAGACGACGTTGACGGCTGCAATTACGAAGATTCTGGCGGAGACGGGCA
>Ga0187810_10000150_pt1 | contig 32320 bp, 29 predicted proteins | sample NC_wetland_sal_i_9_FD_132963 | JGI IMG/M metagenome (GOLD analysis project Ga0187810, IMG submission 132963) | Wetland sediment microbial communities from Neuse River Estuary, North Carolina, USA - ASW_5 | ecosystem: Environmental > Aquatic > Freshwater > Wetlands > Sediment | place: USA: North...
GACAAAGCGGGTATAATCGGCGCCGTCATGGCAACTGAGCGACGCCGACATGAGCTGTTGCTGGAGCACGGCGGCTTGCAGCACTTTCAGCTCCGCCGGCGAGGCGCAGATGGAGGCCGCGTCGGCGGCGGTCACCACTTGGCACGCCGCGAAAACACCGAACAGAAGCCGCCTCATGTCGTCCCGGTTGGGAAAAAAGCCATCGTAAACGATGCTAGCCCTGCCCACCTGAACCGCCGCTGAACGGTTATGCTCAATATTTCCTTACACTTGCGGCCAATCCGAAGGCCGGCGCGCACAGGAACGACGTGGAAAACGCACAACGAACAACCAAAAAGGCTACAGCAGATATTCCGCGATCTGGACCGCGTTGAGCGCTGCGCCTTTCAGCACCTGGTCGGCGGCAACGAAAATCGAAATTGAGTGACCGGAAGGGTCGCTTAAATCCTTGCGGATGCGGCCCACCAGCACATCGTCCTGGCACGAGGCGTCGATCGGCATCGGGAAGTAGTTGTTGGCGCGGTCGTCGACCAGTCTCACGCCGGGCGCATCGGAAAGGAGATTGCGCACCTCGTCCTCGGTGATCGGGTGCTCGCATTCCAGGGTGATGGCCTCCGAATGGGCCCGCAGCACCGGCACACGCACGCAGGTCACGCCCACATTGATCGCGTCGTCTTCGAAGATCTTCTTGGTCTCCGCGATGACCTTCGTTTCTTCGCCGTTGTAGCCCGTGTCGGGATCGATCGCGGCGTTATGGCTGAAGAGATTGAACGCATACGGGTGCGGCAGCACCTTCTGCCGGTAAGGCAGGCCGTTGAGATGGGCCCGCGTGGCCTCCTCCAACTCGCGCATCGCGGCCGCGCCTGCGCCCGAGGCGGCCTGATAGGTCGCGATAATCAGCCGCCTGATGCGGTTGACCTTGTGGATCGGCCACAGCGGCACCAGCGCCGTGATCGTGGCACAGTTGGGATTGGCGATGATGCCCTTGTGTTCGGCGATGCGGCGCGCGTTGATCTCGGGGATCACCAGCGGGATACCCTCGTCCATGCGGAAGGCCGAGGAGTTGTCGACCACCACCGCGCCCGCCTTTACCGCGAGCGGCGCAAACTTCTTCGAGATCGTAGCGCCGGCCGAGAACAGCGCAATGTCGACACCTTCGAACGACTTCTCCGTCAATTCCTCGACGACGACCTTCTGGCCCCGGAAATCCACCGTCTTGCCGGCAGAGCGCGCGCTGGCCAACGGCCTCAGCGTACCGACCGGAAAATTGCGCCGCTCGATGCAGCCGATGAATTCCACGCCGACCGCGCCGGTCGCACCGACGATGGCAACGTTGGGGTTTTTTCGCATCTTCATCTCCATGGGCCGGTCGGGCGCGGCAACAAAAAAGCCCCGGGCCTTGCGGCGGGGCTTCGGTTTGGGCGATGCCTTTTTGCTAGGCGCGCACGCGAACCAAAGCCCCGTGGGGCTTGGTCGTCGTCGTGCGCTTGAGCATGGTCAGCATCACGAGCGGAAACTATTGTTGCGCAGGCCGCCCGTCAACGGACCGATTGACACAATCGTGTTAACCCGGATTCGGCCCGCAGGCGGCCTACCACCCGGCATGGCGAAAGATCATTGCCGGGAGTGCCGTGTCAACCAAGACACAACAGCCGATTCCAGCGCGATGCGGTGGTCCGAATAGGCGTGATCCGTTGCCACATGGATTTCCGTGACATCGACATCCCCGGTCTGCCGGAGCGCTGCTCCCAGGCGCTGGCTGCTGGGATAAAGGCCGTCGTCCGCGCCGATCAAGAGCACCGGGCGGGTGCGAAGCCGCGGAGCGAAGCCGACAAACTCCCATTGGCTCGCATGCGCCGCGGCCTCGTCCAGCAAACGGTCGGGGGTCGTTCCGGCCAGCGGAATAACATCGTCCGCGAATTCCCCTCGCAAAACCCCTTTGCGCACGGCGGGATTCTTGAACGTCGCTCCGTCGACCCCGATGTCCCACGCCGAGATCATGACCAAGCCCGCGACGGCGGGCTCGTGGGTTGCGGCGCTCGCAGCCATGAAGCCACCCATGCTGTGCCCGGCGACGAAGATTCGCTTGGGATCGATGGCATATTTCGAAGCGGTCGCCGGATTGCGCAGGAACGTCACGGCGGCGTCGGCATCCTCGATGGCGTGGGAAAAGGAAAAGGCACCGGGACTGCCCCACGCACCGCGATAGTGCAGCGTCATCACGTCGAAACCGGCCCTGCGAATCGCCTGGGCGAGATCGAGGTTCTGTTCGTTGCCCGGAAAGCCGTGAAACAGCACAACGGCCGGATGAACCCCGGCGCCAGCGGCGGTGTAGAGCAGACCGTTCATCAACACACCGTGGCTGGGAATGCGCAGGTAGGCCATTCGGGCCGGGTTCGCTTTGTCGGCCGGCGGATCGGCGACGACCGCCGTGGGAACGTCTGCCGCGTGCGCCATCACGCACATGGCCAGCACGATCAACAGGCTCAACTTGATACGCATCGACGATCTCCCCATTTGCCGCCAGGTAGTCCTCGCACAAACCGTGTCAACCGCGCCGGGGTCAGCCCGGTTTGAGAAAATCCAAGATCGCGCGCGCAGCGCGTAGCGACGGCGCCTCGGCGCCCTGCCCCAAACGATGCATGGCCTCGTCGAGGTCGGCGACCTGCCGCGCGGCGGCCTGCGGATCGGTCAACAAAGGCAGCACGGCATCGGCAAGCAGCGGCGCCGTGCAGCGGTCCTGGAGGAACTCGGGAATGGCCTCGCGATCGAGCAGCAGATTAGCGATGGTCACGAACTTCACGTGCACCAGGTGCTTGCCCACGGCATAGGTCATCGCACCGAATTTGTAGGCCACCACCATCGGCGTGCGCGACAGCGCCAGCTCGGTCGTCACCGTGCCCGATGCGGCGAGCGCGGCGTCGGCTGCGTCGAATGCGGCGAATTTCTCGTCCTCGCCTTCCACGATGTGAAGCGGAACCGGCCAGCCGGCAACGCTCGCGCGCACCTTCGCAACGACATGCGGCACGGTCGGAATGACGGTCGCCAACCCCGGAACGCGCGGCGCCAGCAGCTCCACCGCCTTGCGGAACTCCGGGAAGATGAAGCGGACTTCGTTGGTCCGGCTGCCCGGCAGCACGGCGAGCAGCGGCGCATCGGGCGCGATGCCGTGACGGGCACGGAACTCCTTGCCGCCCCGCATGCGCCCGGCGCGCTCCAACGCCGGGTGGCCGACAAACACCGAGCGCAATCCGTAGCCCTCGAAAAACTTGGGCTCGAACGGCAACAGCGCCAGCACGAGATCGAAATAACCCGCCATCTTGCGGGCGCGGTAGGAACGGCTCGCCCACACCTGCGGCGCCACATAGTTGATGGTCACGATGCGCGGCGCGATCGCCTTGATCCGCTGCGCGATACGGTGGGTGAAATCGGGACTGTCGATCAGCACCACCGCGTCGGGCTTGGTTTGCGCGGCGAAGTCCGCGGCCTCACGCACGCGGCGCAGGATTTTCGGGATCTTCGGCACCACATCGCCCAAACCCATCACGGCAGTGTCGTCGAGCGAGAACAGCGTCTTCAGCCCTTGCGCGGCCATGGCCTCGCCGCCGACGCCGACGATCCTCACGCTGTCGCCCGTAAGCTCTTTGAGCGCCGCCATAAGCTGAGCGCCGAGCGCATCGCCCGACGGCTCGCCGCAGACGAGCATGAGGGTCAGTGGCCGCCCTCTGTCCATCGCCTCACTCCGGCACGCCGATAAGGAACAGACCCAGCTTGTCGGCTTCCGCCACGACCTCGTGTTTGCGCAGGATCAGCGCCCCGCCCGCTTCCACGGCGATACCCACCAGCCCGACCGCCGCGGCGTTGCGCACGGTTTGCACGCCGATCACCGGAAGATCCACGCGACGGTCCTGCGTCGGCTTGGGCGCCTTCACCAGCACGCCGCGGCGCTTTTCCGCCGTGCCTCGGATTCTCCTGGACAGCGTTCCCACCCGCGCGATCATCGCGTCGGTACCCTCGGCGGCCTCCACGGCCAGCGTCAAGCCTTCGCACACCACCGCAGCCTGGCCGATGTCGAGCGAGCCCAACAAGCGCACGATTCTGAAGGCGGTGGCGACGTCTTCCTCTTCGTCTTTCGAGGGCGCTTTGCGGCCTATCGTACCGGCGGGCGCGAGCAATCCGGGCGCGGCCTCCGCCGAACCGACGGGATTGAAACCCTCGCGTTCCATCAGGTCCAATATGCTGCGCAAGAGCGCATCGTCGCCTTTGCGCGCGGCTGCGATGATGCGCGGAGCCACCATGACGCCTTTGGCATCCAGCTTGATTTCGTGAAATTTCGGCCTGGCAAGCTTGCCTGCGAGCACGATGTCCGCGACTTTGGCGCCGCGCAGAGCTCTCAGCACCTTGCGGACCTCGCCGAGCGAAACCCATTCGTGCGGCCAGCTTTCCACCCAGGCGTCGGCGGAACCAGTCAATGCGATCACGAACGCGGGCCGGCCCGCGTCGCGCGCACTTTCCGCGATCGCAAGAGGAAGATCGCCGCCGCCCGCAATGATGCCCAGGGGCGAGGCTTCCATCAGTCCTCGTCCGCTTCTTGGCCGTGGCGGCGGCCCGCCATGATGGCGCGTTTCGCCGGCGCCTCGATGAAGTCGAGCATCTCGCGCACCTCCGGCACTTCGCCCCATTGCGAGCGGGCAAGCGCCACACGCTCGCCCATCTTGCCTTCGTCGCTCAGGAAGATCGCGCGATAGGTTGCCCGCATCGCGTGGATGTTCGGCCGCGGCACGCCGCGCCGTTTCAGGCCGACGATGTTGAGGCCTGCCACTTTGGCATGAGCGCCCGCGGCGATACCGAACGGAATCAAATCCATGTTGGCGCCAGAACAGCCGCCGAGCATCGCTCCGCGCCCGATGCGTCCGAACTGCTGCACCGCCGAAAGACCGCCCAGGATCACGCCGTCGCCGACGTCCACATGCCCTGCAAGCTGGGCGCCGTTGGCGAAGGTACAGTCGTTGCCGACGACGCAATCGTGACCGACATGGCTATAGGCCATGAAATAGCCGCGGGCACCGATCCTGGTGACGTTGTGCCCCCTCTTGCTGCCGAGGCTGAAGCTCACACATTCGCGGATGACGCAATCCTCGCCGACGCTAAGTCGCGTTCCGGCCGCGTCGTTGCCCCGGATCTGCGATTCCCCGCCAAGCACGGCATGGGGGTGGACGACGCAGCGTGCGCCGATTTCCGTGCATCCCCCGATCACAACATGAGAAATAAGACGCACCCCGTCGCCGAGCCGAACCTCGCGTCCGACGATGCAATAGGGGCCGATTTCGACCCCGGCCCCAAGAACGGCTCCGTCCTCAATGACTGCTGTCGGATGCACCGCCATTTTCTTTGATGCTCTCTTGGATCATCGCGCTGAATTCGCATTCAGCACACAAGGTTTCCCCAATAAACGCTTCGCCGGCAAATCGCCACACCGGCCCGCGCCTGCGCAGCGCCTTCACTTCCATGCGAAGCATGTCGCCGGGGAGCACGGGCTTGCGGAAGCGGGCCTTCTCGATCGTCAGAAAGTAGACGACGCGGTTGTTGCTCTCCAAACCGAGCGAGTACATCACCAGCGCGCCCGCGGTCTGCGCCAGCGCCTCGACGATCAGCACGCCCGGCATCACGGGATGTTCCGGGAAATGACCGGCAAAAAACGGCTCGTTGTAGCCGACCGCCTTGAAGCCCGTCGCGCTTTCGTTCGGAACGATGTTGGTCAGCCGTTCGATGAACAGGAACGGCGCGCGATGCGGCAGCAAGCGCTTGAGATCGCCCGTGTCGAGAACCACATTGCTGGGCTTTTTTTCAATCATCGCCGCCCCTTTTCGGCTTCTTGATCATTGCGCTCACCGCATACATTTCGCGTATCCAATCTCTGAGGGGCTTGGCCGGAACGCCGCCGTAGTCGCCGCGTTCGACTTCCTGTCCCGGCACCACCGCCGAACGCGCCGCAAGCCGCGCCCCGCTGCCGATTTTGGCGTGATCGGCGATCCCCACCTGCCCGCCGAGGACGACGAAATCGCCCAACGTCGAGCTTCCGGAAATCCCGACCTGGGAGACGAGGATGCTGTGCCGGCCAACATGTACGTTGTGCCCAATCTGCACCAGATTATCAATCTTAGTGCCTTCGCCGATCACGGTGTCGCCCAGCGCACCACGGTCGATGGTCACGCAGGCTCCGATCTCCACCTTGTCTTGCACGATCACCCGCCCGAGCTGCGGGATCTTGGTGTGCCCTTGGGCGCTCGAAGCGAAGCCGAAGCCGGGCTGACCGACCTGGGCGCCGGGCAGTATCAGCACGTGATCGCCGATATAGGCACACATGATGGAGCTGTTGCCTGCGATCTCGCAGTCGCGGCCGATGGCGACGCCGCGGCAGACCACGGTGTTCGGTCCCAGCCTCGTGCCGTCGCCGATCTCCACGCCGGGACCGATGACCACGCCGGGACCGAGCTTGACGCCCTCGCCGATCTTCGCGCTGGGATCGACGGCCACGCCGAACGGCCCTGCAATGCGATGGCAATCCGGATAGAACAACTCGGCGGCGGCGGCGAAGACGTGCTGCACGGAGGCACAAGGGATCAGGACCGTATGCTCCGGCCCCTCCACCTGCTTGCCGCCCGCGGGCACCAGGCAGAACCCGGCCTCCGTCTGGGCGAACTGCGCTGCGGCAACGCGGTCGGCACAGAAAAAGGAGAGGTGTCCGGCAACGGCTCCCGAGAGGCTGGCGACGTCGTGGATCATCTCCGAGCCGTCCGCCCTTTCGGGAACGGCGAGGCCAAGCCTGCCGCAGAGATCGGCGAGTGCGAAGGGCCCGCGATTGTCGAAAAAGCGAGGGTCGGCCATGCCGTATGTCCAGTCGGCCGCGCTTGCCTTATTGCGGCGGCTGTTGCGCCTGCTGCTGCGCAGCCGCCTGTGCGAGTCCTGCCGGCAACGGCGCCAACTCGACCTTCACCGACGGCATCTTCATGTCGAGCCGCTGCACGACGACGCCGGTGACGTCGATCGCGTTGGGGGCCAGAAGCACAGCACTGCGGTCCAGCATAACGGTAGCCTGCCGCTCCTGCATGACGCCTTGCAGGATCGGGCCGAGCGCGTCTTCCACTTGGCGGTTGGCTTTCAGCATGCCGCCCTGGATGAGCTGACCGCGGCCGTTCAGCTTCTTCTCGAAGGCCGCCACGCGGGCCTGAAAATCCTTCACCTTGCGCGCCTTCACGTCGGCGGCCAGGATTGCAGACTGCTGCTCGAGCGCCTGCTTATCGCGCTGAAGGCCCTGGGCCTCGCCGTTCAACTCGGCCTGAGCCTGATGCTTGAGCGCGTTCACCTGGTCCTGAATGCTCTGGCCGACCTTCGACGATTGGACGGCGCGACGCAGGTCGATAATGAGAATTCGCGCGGCCGGCGCTGCACCGGTCTGGCCCGGCGCAGGTGCGGCAACCGCGCTTTGTGCCGAGGCGGCACCGAGCAGGACGAGTCCTGCCACCAAGAGGCTGCGGGTGAAGAGGATTTTTCTAGTCATGGATCACAACCCTGTGCCGGCACTGAAGTGGATGAACTCGGTCTTGTCATATGGCGCCTTGACCACCGGTACGCCAAGATCGATTTGGACGGGCCCGAACGGCGATTTCCATTTGACGCTGACGCCTGCCGAAACGCGCAACGCCAAGTTATCCCTGATCGTACAAGACGGATTATCCGGATTGCACCGGAATGGCGAATCAAGGTGGCCAAGAGTGCCAAAATCCGAGAACAGGGCAAAGTTCATACCGTAGTCGGCCGGGACGATATCGGGCAGCCGCGCCTGGGCCGTTCCCTGAAGGTAAAAGTCGCCGCCGAGTGCCCCATAATCGCTCTGGACGCTCAGGTCGCGCGGGCCGATGCCGGCCAGCTTGAAGCCGCGGAAGGTATCGCCGCCCCGGAAGAAACGCTCTTCGATCGGCACCGTCAGCCCGCCGTAGCCCTGGATGAAGCCCACGCTGCCGGTCAATTGGCCCACCATTTCCCACATCAGCTTATGGTAGGTGGTGAACTCCGCTTCCGTTTTGAGGAACTTGAGGCTGCCGCCGAAACCGGCGAAATCCTCGTTGAGCGAGAACATGATGCCTTTGGTCGGCTTTAGGTAGTCGTCAAGCGTGTTGTAGCCGAAGGTGAAGCCCAGATCCGAAGTTGAGGTCTTGGCGCCATACAGCTCCAGTTCCTGCGTCAGCGACGGCGGCGCGCCCGAATAGGCGGTCACCTTGTTGAGCCGATAGGTGTAGCGGATCTGGATGCTGCCGTACTCGGAGGTCGGGAACCCGAAGCGCACGCCGGCGGCGGTCGTGTCGCCCTCATAGCTCGCCTGGTTGTAGTCCGTCACGTATTTGTAGAGGTCGATGCCCGCCGCCAGAGGCCGGTCGAGGAACCACGGCTCGGTGAAGCTGAACTGATACTGTTTGGAGATGGTCGACAACGCGATGCTGGCACGCATGTACTGGCCGCGGCCGAACAGATTGCGCTCGGTGTAGGAGAACTCGCCCACGAAAGAACTGGTCGACGAATACCCGGCGCCGAGCGCGACTTCGCCGGTCGACTGCTCCTCCAGCGTCACGGTCACGTCGGTCTTGTCGGGGCGCGAACCCGTAGAGTTCTTGATCGTGACATCCTTGAAGAAGCCGAGCGCGCGAATGCGCGTGCGGGAACGGTCGATCAGGTCGCGATTGAAGATGTCGCCTTCGGTGAACCGCAGCTCCCGCCGGACAACGCGGTCCAGCGTGCGGTTGTTGCCGACGATATTGATCTTGTCGATGTAGACGCGCGGGCCCGGCTCGATGCGCATCACGAGGTCGATGGTGTGCGTATCGGGATCCCGGCGCAGGCGAACGCCGACGTCGGCCGAGGCATAGCCTTTGGTGCCGACGGCATTGACGAGACTGTCCTTCGCCTTTTCGACGACGCTTTCGTCGTAGAGCGAGCCTTCGCTGACGTTGACCAGCGGCCGCAGCGACTGTGACGGCAGTTCCTTGATCCTCGATTCGATCTCGACCTTGCCGAATTTGTATTGCTTGCCTTCGTCGACCGTGAAGGTGAGGTAGAACGCGCTGTGATCCGGCGTCAGCTCGGCGACCGCCGAGACGACGTGGAAGTCGGCATAGCCGTGATTCACGTAGAAGCGGCGAAGCTGTTCGCGGTCGAACAGAAGGCGGTCGGGATCGTAGTTGTCGTTGGACGCCAAAATGCGCCACCAAGCCGATTCCTCGGTGGCGATCTGCCCGCGCAGAGTGGAGTCGTCGTACGCCTTGTTGCCGACGAAGATGATGCGCGAGACGCCCGTGGTCGGGCCCTCGTTGATGGAATAGATCAGATCGACGCGGTTCTGCGGGCGCTGCACGATCTGGGGGTCGACCGACGCCGCGAATTTGCCGTTGCGCCGGTACAATTCGATGATGCGCTGGACGTCGGACTGCACTTTGGCGCGCGTGAACACCATGCGCGGCTTGAGCTGGGCTTCCTTTTCGAGGTCCTTGGTAGTGACCTTCGAATTGCCCTCGAACTCGACGCGGTTGAGAATCGGGTTTTCGACGACGTTCACCGTCATCGTCTGGCCGTCCCAGTTGATCTTCACGTCCGAGAACAGGCCCGTCGCGAACAGCGCCTTGAGCGCGCGGTCGGCCGCTTGTTCTTCGTAATTGTCGCCTTCGTGCAGCGTGATGTAGGTCAGGATGGTCGCCGGCTCGATACGCTGCGCACCCTGTATCGCGATGCGCCGGATGATGGCGGGCGGCGTGGCTTCGCTCGGAGCCGCGGGGGCCGCTTCGCTGGACGGCAACGTGACGGCGGGCACCGTGGCCGTGGCGGGTGCCGTTGTCGCGGTGGGTGCGGCGGCGCCGGCGCGCGACGCGCTATTTGCGGGCGGCGTTGCGGGGACCGCCACTGTCGTGCGCTGTGCATCCGCAGGCGCGCCAACGACCACCGACGCTAGAACAAGCGATACCGGAGCCGCACGTTTCACTCGGGCGAACAGGGCCTTAGTGTCCATTCACTTGTCTCTGACTCGCTCAGGTCGTGCGACACAGGTGAGAATGCCTGCGCGGCTGGACGAGCGTCCTCCCAACCTAACGGACCAAGTTTCGAACAATGTCGTTCCAAGAGGCAAAAATCATGAGCCCCAGTACCAACGCCAGCCCGACCCTAAACCCGACGTCCTGGGTACGCTCGTCCAGCGGCCTGCCCAGTACGCCTTCGCATGCATAGTACAGAAGATGGCCTCCGTCGAGCAGTGGAATGGGAAAAAGGTTGATCATCCCGATGCTTACAGAAATGAAAGCCACCAGATAGATGAGGTCGTAAAAGCCATGGGAGGCAGCCGATTTGGCCATCTGCGCCATGCCTATCGGACCGCCCAAACCACTGGCATCGGCGCGATGCGAGACTATACGCCACAGATAAGTGAGAGAATTTGCGACAATATCCCAGCACTGAGCTGCGGCAATTAGAGGCGCTCGTTGAATCGGGACCGGGATGATCACGATGTTATCGCCGGCGTCCGGCCCGTGCTCCACCCCGATTCCCGGTGTTTTCAGATGGGTACCGAAGATGTCGGTGTTGTCGATCCACGAGGGCGTGAGATGCACGGTCATCGGGCGACCGTCGCGCTCCAAGGTGATAGCGGTGGGCTTGCCCATCCTGGCGTGGATGAGCTCCTGCATCTCGCCGTAGAACATGCGGACGGGATGGCCCTGAACCGCCGTGATCTTGTCGCCGGCCTTGATCCCGGCCATCGCCGCAGGCGAGCCCTTCTGGACCCCGCCGATATAGGTCGACAGGGCCTTCGCGCCGAAGCCCGTCAGCAAAATGACGAAAAGCAGGAACGCCAGAACGAAATTGGCGACCGGCCCGGCCAAGACGACCAACATCCGCTGCCATAGCGGCTTCAGGGGGAAGGCGTTGCGCTGCTCCGTCGTGTTCAGCCTTTCGAGACGTGCCCGGTCGGGCACGCTTGCGGCGTTTTCATCGCCCAGGAACTTCACGTAACCGCCGAGCGGCAGCCAGCAGATCTTCCAACGCGTTCCCTTCCTGTCGGTCCAGCCGAAGAGTTCCCCGCCAAACCCGATGGAGAACGTTTCGATGGCGACCCCGCAGGCTCTCGCCACGAGGAAATGTCCCAGCTCGTGAAAAAACACGACGAGCGTGATGACGAAGATGAACGCCGGAATCCCAAGCGGCGCCCAGATGTACAAGTCGCGTAGCAAACTCAGCATCGATTCTCCAGATACTCAAATCATCAGGCGCCGGCAGACGGTGCGGGCCAACTCGCGCGCCCTCGCGTCCGTGGCCAGAACGCCGTCGAGGGATTCAGCTTCGACGTTGGCGTCGGCGCATTCGTCAAGTGTGGTCTCCACGACCCTGGCGATGTCGAGGAATCCGATGCGGCCGTTGAGGAATGCGTCCACCGCGATCTCGTTGGCCGCATTGAGTATCGTCGGCGACATGCAGCCCCGGTCCAGGCATTCGAGCCCCAGCTTGAGACAGCGGAAACGCTCGTGATCGGGCGCCTCGAAGGTGAGCTTGCCCACGGCCGCAAGGTCGAGCTTGCGCGAGGGCGAAGAAATGCGCCGCGGCCAGGCCAGCGCGTGCGCGATCGGCGTGCGCATGTCCGGCGCGGACATATGGGCCAGCGTCGAGCCGTCGGCGTAGGAGACGAGGCAATGGACGACCGATTGCGGATGCACCACCACGGCCAGCTTGTCGGGCGGAAGCGCAAAGAGGAAATGCGCCTCGATCAGCTCCAAGCCCTTGTTCATCAGCGTGGCGCTGTCGACCGAGATCTTGGCGCCCATCGACCAGTTGGGATGTGCGACGGCTTCGGCGGGCGTGGCGCGGCGCATCTGCTCGAGCTTCCATTCGCGGAACGGGCCGCCGGAAGCCGTCAGCGTCACCTTGTCGACCTCATCGTGATCGGCGGCGCGGAACACCTGGAAGATGGCGTTGTGCTCCGAATCCACCGGAATGACGGTCGCGTGCGAGCGTGCGACGGCGCGACGGAACACGGTTCCGGCGGCGACCACGCATTCCTTGTTAGCGAGCGCCACCGTGGTTCCGCGCTCCACGGCAGCCAAAGCCGGTTCCAGGGCCGCCGCGCCCATGATCGCGACCATGACCACATCGGACGGGCGCCCGGCCGCGGCGATCACCGCCTTGCGCCCCGCCGCAGTCTCGATGCCCGTACCGGTCAGCGCGTCCTTCAATTGCCCGTAGCGGCTCTCGTCTCCGATCACCGCGATCTTCGGCTTGATCTTGCGCGCCTGGGCGATGAGCCCATCGACGTTGCCGTTCGCCGTGAGCGCTTCCACCGGCAGCACGTCCGCCCCGTAAAGGCGGCGCGCATGGGCGATGACGTCCAGGGTCGAAACCCCGATCGAGCCGGTCGAACCCAGAACCGTCACGCGGCGTGCCAGCACGGGCGCCAGATCGGGCATTTCAATGTTATGGCGATTGGCTGCGATCGGTTTCATGGAAACGCTCCAAACAGCGGATCGAAGCCGAAGCCCAGCACCACGACGGCCAGCGCGACAACCGCCGCCAGCGTCGAATCGATCCGATCAAGGACACCCCCATGGCCCGGGATCATCGAGCCACTGTCCTTCAAATGGAAACACCGCTTCGCCCAGGACTCGAACAGGTCCCCGGCATGGGCGACGGCCGCCATCGCGGCGCCGAATAGCGCCGCGCCAAGCGTACGGCCCCCCATGATTGCGATGAAGATCGCCAGCACCGCGGCGGCCGCAGCCATGCCCCCGATGGTGCCGGACCATGTTTTGTTCGGCGACAGCACCGGCGCGAATTTCGGTCCGCCGACCAGGTTGCCCACGACGAGCGCCCCCGTATCGGTCGCCCAGATGACGAGGAACAGCGCGATCAGAACCCAGGCGCCGTGGGGCGCAAAATCGCGCAACGCGATGATGCAAAGCGCGGGAATGCCGAGATAGAGCACGCCCGCCGCGTGCCATAGCGGATTGTTCTTGCGCGCCATGGCGGTCGCGAACACCACCAGCGTACCCGCAGCCAGGATCGCCGACGGAACGGCGCTGTGCGGCCAGAGCAGGAACGCACCCAGCGCAAGCCACACGATGGCGGTCGTGACCATCAGCTCGACGACGAACCTGCCCTTGCCCACCATGCGATGCCATTCGCGCGCGGCGAGCAGGACCGCGATCGCGGCGACCAGCTCGAGAAAAGGCCTGTCGGCGAAAATCGCGAAGATGACCCCCGCCATGAGCAACACGGCGAACACCGGCCGGGTAATCCAATCGCGGGAGAACCTAATCGCTCGGAAACCTGGGGCCAGCGCCATGGTTTGACCCGGCTTGCTCACGCCACGGCTTCCGGCAAGGCGCCGAAGCGGCGTTCGCGCTGCGAGAACTGTTCGAGCGCGTCCATGAACTCCGTGCGGCCGAAATCGGGCCACATCGTATCGACGAACAGAAGCTCGGCATAGGCCGACTGCCACAAGAGAAAATTGGACAGCCGCCGCTCGCCGCTGGTGCGGATCACGAGGTCGGGCTCCGGCAGGCCGGCCGTAAACAGCCGCGACGAGACGAGTTCCGGCGTAATCGTCTCGGGATCGAGCCGGCCTTCCTTCGCGGCGCGCGCCAGCTCCCGTGCGGCGGCCGCGATCTCTTCCTGACCGCCATAGTCGAAGGCAAAGGTGAGGTTGAGGCCGGTATTGCCCAGCGTGCGCTGCTCGGCGTCCTCGATCATGCCGCGGATGTCTTGATCGACGCGGGTGCGGCTGCCGATGATGCGCACGCGGGCGCCGCGCGCCACGATCTCCTCCATGTCGTTGCGGAAGTATAGCCGGAACAGCCCCATGAGGGCGCCAACCTCCATGGCCGGGCGCTTCCAGTTCTCGGAGGAGAAGGCGAACAGGGTGAGATTCTCGAGCCCGATATCGGTCGCCGCGCGCACGATATTGCGCACGGCATTGACGCCCGCAACATGGCCCGCCTGGCGCGGCAGGTGACGTTTGCGCGCCCACCGGCCGTTGCCGTCCATGATGATGGCGACATGCTGGGGCAGATTGCTCTTACGCTGCGCCATTCCCAAGTTCCGACAATCCCTGTCAACCAGTAGGGCCCGAGCGACCCTTTACTGGCGCGGGCGTTAACACCCCATGCTGGCCCTCTACGGGCGGCAGAGCAACCGCCGCCGCCTCAGACCTGCATGATTTCCTGCTCTTTGGCCTGCAGCGTCTGATCGATTTCCTTGATGTAAGCGTCGGTCAGCTTCTGCAATTCCTCGCCGTGCTTGCGTTGATCGTCCTGCCCGATCTTGTGGTCCTTTTCGAGCCTTTTCAGGATTTCCATGCCGTCCCGGCGCACATTCCGCACCGATACCCTGGCCCCCTCGGCGTATTTGTGCGCGAGCTTTGCCAGTTCCTTGCGGCGCTCTTCGTTCAGTTCCGGGATCGGAATGCGCAGCAACTGGCCGTCGACCTGCGGATTGAGGCCCATGCCGGAATCGCGGATCGCCTTGTCCACGTGCTTAACCATGCCGCGGTCCCAGATCTGCACCGTGACGAGCCGCGGCTCCGGCGTCGAGATGGTGCCGAGCTGGCTGATATGCATCTGCTGGCCGTAGGCATCCACGGTGATCGGGTCGAGCAGATGCGGCGAGGCCCGGCCGGTCCTCAAACCGCCGAACTCCGCCTTCGCCGCCGCGATGCAACCCTTCATACGGCGGTCCATTTCATCCTTGCTGTAGGTTTCGGCCATATGCGCCTCCTATGGGCTTTCCTCGATGACCGTCGCCCGCCCTTCGCCCCGCAACACCGCGGCGAGCGCGCCCCGGTCGTTAATCGAAAACACAATAATCGGGATCTTGTTTTCGCGCGACAGGCTGACGGCCGATGCATCCATGACCTTCAGATCGCGCGCCAGCACGTCGTGGTAGCTTAATGCGGCATAGCGCTCGGCACCGGCGACCTTGACCGGATCGGCGCTGTAAACGCCGTCGACCTTGGTGCCCTTGAGCAGCGCGTTGCAGTTCATCTCCGCGGCCCGCAGTGCCGCTGCGGTGTCGGTAGTGAAAAACGGATTGCCCGTTCCCGCCGCGAAGATCACCACGCGGCCCTTCTCCAGATGGCGCATGGCGCGGCGACGGATGTAGGGCTCGCACACCGTCGACATCGGGATCGCCGACTGCACGCGGCTTTCGAGGCCGGCGCGTTCGAGCGCGGCCTGCATGGCGAGCGCGTTCATCACGGTCGCCAGCATGCCCATGTAGTCGGCCGTGGCGCGGTCGATGCCCTTCGCCGCCGCCGACAGCCCGCGGAAGATGTTGCCTCCGCCGATCACCATGCAGAACTGCGTGCCGGCTTCTTTCGCCTCTTTCACGTCGGCGGCGATGCGGTCGACGGTGGCGATGTCGATGCCGAAGGGCTGCACGCCCATCAACGCCTCGCCGGAGACTTTCAACAGTACGCGGCGGTATTTCGGCGTCGATGACATGCGCTGCCCCTCACTTCCCCGTCAGTTTGCCCACCTCGTCGGCCAGGTCACTCTGCACTTTTTCGATGCCCTCGCCCACCTGGAAGCGCACGAAACCTGTGATCTCTACCGGCGCGCCCAGCTCCTTGCCGGCGTTCTCGACCACCTTGGCGATCTTGGTCTCCTGGTCGACCACGTAGGTCTGCTCCATGAGCACGACTTCCTCGTAGTACTTGCGCATCCGGCCTTCGAGCATCTTTTCGATGATGTTGTCCGGCTTGCCCTGCGAATGCTGGCGCACGATCTCGATCTGCACCGAGCGCTCGTGCTCGACGACCTCTTTCGACAGGTGCGCCTGGGTCAGCGCGATCGGCGCGGCCGCCGCGATATGCATCGCCAGCTTTTTGCCGAACGCCATCAGCTTTTCCTTGTCGGCGGTCGACTTCAGCGCCACCAGCACGCCGATCTTGCCGAGTTCCGGTGAGGCGGCGTTATGGACGTAGGAAGCCACGACGCCCGGCTCGACGGACAAAAGCTGCACGCGGCGCACGCTCATGTTCTCGCCGATCTTCGCGATCATCTCGGTCAAGGTCTGCTTGACCGTCGCGGCGCCCATCTTCTTGTCCATCAGGGCTTCGAGGTCGCAGCCTTCCGTCAGCGCGAGCTTCGCCGCGGCTTTCACGAAGTCCTTGAACGTATCGTTGCGGGCAACGAAGTCGGTTTCGGAATTGACCTCCACCAGAACGCCCGAATGTTCGCCCACAGCCATGCCGATGAGGCCCTCGGCCGCGACGCGGGCCGCCCTCTTGGCAGCCTTGAGCAGACCGGACTTGCGCAGCCAGTCGGCGGCTTCTTCCATGTCGCCTTTGGTTTCGGCCAGCGCCTTCTTGCAGTCCATCATGCCTGCGCCGGTCTTGTCGCGCAGCGCTTTCACCAACGATGCGGTGATTTCCGCCATAATCGTTCTCCGTTCAAATCTGGATTACTGGGCAGGCGCGGCGGTTTCGCCTTCGGGCAGCGGTGCGGGCGCGACGTCGGGCAGAACCGCGGCTTCGCCGGTATCCACGCCGGCGGCCACTTGGCCTTGCGAGAGCCCGTCGATCACCGCGCGCGCGACCAGATCGCAGTAGAGCGCAATGGCGCGGGCTGCGTCGTCGTTGCCCGGGATCGGATAGGCGATGCCGTCGGGATCGCAGTTCGAATCCAGGATCGCCGTCACCGGAATGCCGAGCTTCTTGGCTTCCGAGATTGCGATGGCTTCCTTGTTGGTATCGACCACGAACAGCATGTTCGGCAGGCCGCCCATTTCCTTGATGCCGCCCAGCGAGCGCTCGAGCTTGTCGCGCTCGCGCAAGAGGCCGAGCAGTTCCTTTTTGGTCAGGCCCGAGCCTTGGCCGGAGTCCAGCGTCTCTTCGATATTGCGAAGGCGCTTGATGGAATTCGAGATCGTCTGCCAATTGGTCAGCGTGCCGCCGAGCCAGCGGTGGTTGACGTAATACTGGGCGCAGCGCTTGGCCGCCGCCGCGATCGGCTCCGACGCCTGGCGCTTGGTGCCGACGAACAGGATGCGTCCGCCGCCCGCCGCCACGTCGCGCAGAGTCACGAGGGCGTGGTGCAGCATCGGAACGGTCTGGGTCAGGTCGATGATGTGGATGTCGTTGCGCGAGCCATAGAGGAACGGCGCCATCTTCGGGTTCCAGCGCTGCTGGCGATGACCGAAATGGGCGCCGGACTCCAGGAGTTGGCGCATGGTGAAATCTGGCAATGCCATTGGAAAAAGTCTCCTTTTCCGGTTGACCTAGCGCGAGGAGTAACCTGCCGTTTGACGGGACAAGCACCGGACGGGGACGGAGGAACACCCTCCATAACCCACCCTCGCGCGCGGAATGCGGCGGGTTATAGGGGCTGCCCCTCACCCGCGCAAGGTGCGATTTGACCACGGCTGCGCGTCTTGGCGGCTGCGGCAGCGCATTGTTTCGAAAGCGCTTTTTCTTCGGCCTGAGCCTGAATTGTCAGGCCCGAGCATCGCCCGCCTGTCCCGCGAACCGAAGAGTGTTCCACACGCATCGCGATTGTCGGCGCGCGGGGGGGGGGAGACGTTCAGACTGTAGTTGCTTCCTGCCACCCCCTTGTGGGCCCTCGCCGGGAGGTCGACCGGCGTAGCCGCAGGCGAATCCGGTCGGGTGAGGTGCGCAAGTGACCATACGCCATAGCGATGCGCGTAGTCTGCCCAGCTACGCTTTGGCGAAATGAAGCTCGGGTTTGAAGAAGAGCAGGCGCCCTACAAGGGACCAACACAGAAGGCTCGGTTTTGGACAGAAGCCTGGGTCCGTAGCCAAGTTTATTGCCCGAACTGTGGCCACCAATCGATCGCAAAATATGAAAACAACAGGCCTGTCGCTGATTTCTATTGCTCTCATTGTCGTGAGGAATACGAGCTCAAAGGTCAAAAATCCAGATTCGGCGCGAAAATCGTCGATGGTGCGTTCCGCACAATGTGCGAACGACTGGCTGCAAGCGACAATCCCAATTTGATGTTGATGAACTACGACCTGAAGCGATTGTGCGTATCGGACTTATTTGTGGTTCCAAAGCAGTTTTTTGTTCCGGAGATAATTGAGAAGCGAAGACCTCTTGCGGAAACAGCCAGACGTGCGGGTTGGGTTGGATGCAATATCCTGCTCAGCCGCATCCCGGAAATGGGCAAGGTCTTTCTCGTACGATCGGGCACACCACTGCCGCAAGACAGAGTCCTGGAAAAATGGCAAAGTACGCTGTTTCTGCGGAACGAGGCCGCAGAGGCGCGCGGATGGCTTATCGAAGTAATGAAATGTGTCGAGGCGATTGGGAGCGCTGAATTCAATCTCGACGATGTTTACGCGTATGAAAAGCAGCTAAGTGAAATCTATCCGGACAACCACAACGTCCGGCCCAAAATCCGCCAGCAGCTTCAGGTTCTTCGTGACAACGGATATCTGGAATTTGTCTCGCGTGGTCGCTATCGTCTCATCGTCCGGTAGATGCTCCTCCTCGCTAATCGCACACCCGGAGTCAGCGTCTGCAGTTTGATAAGGTGATATGTGACGGCATTCGCAGTGCGGGCAGTCATCATCACACATACAATCCCACTCGTCCGACCAATGTTTTTTGCATCGTGGGCAGCGATAGTAGTTGACGAACTGCATGCGACTCTCTCCGCGACGCAGGAAGACTACCGCCGTCTCTCTGGGCAAGTTTGCCGGCAGCGCCGAATACCCTGTGTCAAAGGATCCCAACAAAGCCGCACCGCCGCGGCGCTCGGCAAGGAGCTGCCGATCTCGTTGAAGGATGCCGCGTAGGCCCTCTGCTTTCGAAGCGATGCACTGCCCCCCTCTGTCATGGCCCGCAAATGCGGGCCACCCAGTTGACGTCTGACGAACCTTCAGCGGCGTGGCTGGCGCGCCCTTTCAAACGACATAGCGGATTTCACCTGGATGGCCCGAACTCGCGGGCCATGATAATTGAGGCAAAAGGTCCAAAAGCGATAGCCCTGCCTTTGTGGGGAGGTAGGTTGACCCTACACCGACTCCACGTCCAGCACGCCCGGCACCATGCGCAACTGGTCCTTGAGCGCGACGGTCACCTGCTGGCGCTTGGCCAGAGCGATCTCGACCTCCTCGCCCGGTCCGCCCGGCACCACGAGGGTGACGTTGCCCTTGCCCGGTTGGCGCAGTGCGGCGGCGATGCCGCCGATCGCGGCGGCGTCGTTGAGCCGCACGCGAAGCCCCTCGCCCGCCTGTGCGGCCTCCGCATCGAGGTCCTTCACCCAAACGGCGCGCAGCTTCAGCTCGTCGCCTTCCCAGGCCGCGCTGCATTTCAGGAGCACGGATTTGCCCGCCTCCAAGAGGTGGCGCGAGGCCGTCAGCACTTCGGGGAAGAACATCACCTCGTACATGCCCGTGGGATCGGAGAACGAGCAAAAGGCGTACATCTGGTCGTTGCGGCTGCGGCGCTCGGATTTACGGATCACCGTGCCCGCCAGCGTCGGCTGCGAGGTCGAGCGGCGGTCCTCCAACAAGTCGGCAAACGTCACCGCCTGAAGACGGTGCAGCGCGACGCGGTAATTGTCGAGCGGATGGCCCGACAGATAGAAACCCATGGCGCCGAATTCTTCGCCGAGGCGCTCGTGCGGCGGCCAGTCCTGCACCGCCGGCAGACGCAGCTCCGCCTTGGCCTGCGACGGGCCGCCGAACAGGCTTTCCTGTCCGCTCTCGCGTTCCGAGGCCGCGTGCGCCGCGGACGCCAGGATCATGTCTGCGGATTCGGCCATCTGGCGGCGATTTTTGTTCAGACCATCGAAGGCCCCGGCCCGCGCTAGATTCTCGAACACGCGCTTGTTGACCTGCTTGGGATCGATGCGGGCGGCGAAATCGGCGACGCTCTTGAAGGGACCGCCCTCGCGGCGCACGTCCGTGAGGTGCTCCATCGCCTGCCGTCCCACGCCTTTCACCGCCGCCAGCGCGTAGAAGATCGCGTTCTTCTCCGCATCGCAGGCGAAAAAGGCTTCGGAGCGGTTGATGTCGGGCGGCTTGACCTTGATGCCGAGGCGCGAGGCCTCCTGGCGGAAGATGTTGAGCCGGTCGGTGTTGCCGATGTCCAGTGTCATCGAGGCGGCAAGGAACTCGACCGGATAGTTGGCCTTGAGATACGCCGTCTGATAGGCCACCTGCGCGTAGGCGGCGGCGTGACCCTTGTTGAACCCGTAGCCCGCGAACTTGGCCGCCTGTTCGAAGATCTGTTCGGCGACCGAAGGCAGCACGCCCTTCTCGCCCGCGCCTTTGACGAAGCGGTCGTGCTCCTTGGCCATCTCGGCGACGATTTTCTTGCCCATGGCGCGGCGCAGATTGTCGGCCTGGCCCATGCTGTAGCCGGCCAGCTCCTGGGCGATGCGCATGACGTCTTCCTGATACGTCATCACGCCGTAGGTTTCCTTGAGAATCGGCTCCAGCGACGGATGGAGATATTCGGGCGCTTCCTTGCCGTTCTTGCAGGCGATGTATTTCGGGATCGAATCCATCGGACCCGGGCGATAGAGCGCCACCAGCGCCACGAGGTCGTTGATGTGATCGGGTTTCATCTTGCGCATCAGGTCGCGCATGCCCGCGCCTTCGAGCTGGAACACGCCCACGCTGTCGCCGCGCGCGAGCATCTCGAAGGTGCGCGTGTCGGTGAAATCGATGTTCTGGGTGTCGAGATCGATGCCGCGGTTCTTGAGCAGCTCCTGCGCCTTGGCGATGACGGTGAGCGTTTTCAGGCCCAGGAAGTCGAACTTCACGAGGCCCGCCTTCTCCGCGCCCTTGTAGTCGAACTGGGTAACGGGAACCTCGGAGCGCGGATCGCGATAGAGCGGCAGAAGCTCGTCGAGCGGGCGGTCGCCGATCACCACGCCGGCCGGATGGGTCGAGCAATTGCGGTAAAGCCCTTCCAGCTTGCGGGCGATGGAGAACAACCGTTCGGCCAGGGGCTCCTGCTCGGCGATCTGCTGCAGCCGCGGCTCGGCGGCAATGGCCTCGTCGAGTTCGATATGCTTGCCCGCGGGATTGGGGATCAGCTTGGCGATGCGGTCCACCAGGCCCAGCGGCATCTGCAGCACGCGGCCGACGTCGCGCACCGCCGCCCGGGCCTGCATCGAGCCGAGCGCCATGATGTGGGCAACCATGTCGTGGCCGTATTTGTTGCGCACATAGCGCACCACCTCGTCGCGCCGCTCCTGGCAGAAGTCGATGTCGAAGTCCGGCATCGAGATGCGTTCCGGGTTGAGGAAGCGTTCGAAAAAGAGGCCGAAGCGCAACGGATCGAGGTTGGTGATGTCGAGCGACCAGGCCACCAGCGACGCCGCGCCCGAGCCGCGCACGCCCACCGGAATGCCGTGACCGCGCGTCCATTTCATGAAGTCGGACACGATCAGGAAGTAACCGGGGAATTGCATCTTGATAATGATGCCGAGTTCGTATTCCAGCCGTTTGTCGTATTCGGAACGCTCGGCATACAGCCCATGCTTGGCCAAGCGGCGCTCGAGGCCGGCGTGCGCCTGCGCCTTCAGCTCCTCTTCCGCGCTGAGCCCGGAGGCCGGCTCGAATTTCGGCAGCAGCGGATGACGCTTGGTGGGCTTGCAGGCGCAACGCTGGGCGATCTCGATCGTGTTGGCGATCGCCTCGGGCAGATCGGCGAACTGGGCCTGCATTTCGGCGGCGGTCTTGAAGCGGTGCTCGCGCGTCAGGCGGCGGCGCTCCTCCTGGGAGACGAAACTGGCGTCGGCGATGCAGAGCAGCGCATCGTGCGCCTCGTACATGTCCTCCCGGCCGAAGTGCACGTCGTTGGTGGCCACCAGCGGCAGCTTGCGGGTATAGGCGAGATCGATCAGGCCGGGTTCCGCCGCGCGTTCCTCGGCGAGGCCGTGGCGCTGCAACTCGATATAAAGCCGGTCGGGGAAAATGCCCGCCAGCATGTCCAGCACCGCCGCGGCGGCTTCGGGCTGCCCGTTCGCAAGCAGCTTGTTGAGCGGCCCGCCGGGCCCGCCGGTGAGCGCGATCAGCCCTTCCGCATGCGCCGCCAGTTGCGCCGCCGTGACATGGGGCCAGTCGCCGGGCTCGACCTTCAAATAGGACGCGCTAAGCAGCTTGCAGAGGTTGAGATAGCCGGTTTCGTTCTGCGCCAGCACCGGCAGATAAGGCGGCTTCGGCTTGGAACCGAGCGCCGTTGCCGCCGTCAGTTCGACCGCCAACAGGCAGCCGACGATCGGCTGCACGCCCTGCTTGATGAGCGCGTCGCTGATTTCGTAGACGCCGAACAGGTTGTTGACGTCGGTGACGGCGACGGCCGGCATGGCGTTTTCCGCCGCGAGCTTGGCCAGCTCTTTCGGCCGTACCGCGCCTTCCAGCAGCGAGAACGCACTCTTCACCCGAAGGTGGACAAAACCTGCCGGTTTTCTTGCTTCAGCCATACCAGTACATTCGTTTTCGCTTTTTTGGCCGGGGGAACTCTTTCACTTCGGCGCCGTTTTCAGCCGCACCAGCAGCGCCACGCTGGCTACGTCCTTCGCTGAATGCACCGTAAAGCGAATGCCGCGGCCTTCGGCATAGGGCTTGGCATCGCTCAACATCTTTTTGATCGCCGCGGGCAGCGCGGACTCCATCGCCAGCTCGTAAGCCCGCTGACCCAGCACCACGCCCACCAGCAACTGCCCCGCCATCGGGATCAGGTAGATGAGGGTGCTGTCCTTGTGCCGCAACAGGCACATGCGGCCGAATTCCAGCTTCGACGGCCGCCATTCCAGCCCCAGCGGCGCGAAATCTTTGCCCACCGCGGCCACGATGGCCTTCCAGAACGACGCCGCTTTGCCCAGCGCCGCCTTCAGCTCGGCCTCGGATGGCGCCGTCGTCCGTTGAGTCGCGCACGACATGCCTGCCGCCCTCCCGCCCCGCGCCCAACGCGGCGCGGAGAGGAGAGGATTATCGGTCGCCCCGCGGGGTGTGCGCGAGGCCGCGCAGCCATCCATCCACAGCAACCGCCTCAGCCCGCCATGAGAAGCGACTGCAGGGCGCCCGCCAGGAGGAACGAAGACGCAAAAAAGACAACCAGACCAACGCCCGCCGCCGCATCCTTCAACCAAGCCATGAACGCCTCCATCTCAGGGGCGGCCAAGCTATATGTTCTACTTCCGTTCTGTCAAGAACAAAAAGAGTACGTTCCGGCGGCCAAGACGACCGCCGCCAGTGCATTGCGGGGTCGGAGCAAGAGGGGCCGTTCAGCGCTCGACCAGCACGAAGGCGAAGCCGTCATGGCCCTTGATGCCGACCGTCTGCAGCACGCTGGCGGTCACGCGCGGCTCGGCCGCGATCGCATCGCTCAGCCGGCGCACGCCCCGGACCAGGGCGTCCTTCGATTTGGCGTCGGCCACCCTGCCCGCGCGCACCACATTGTCGAACACCATCACGCTGCCGGGGCGCGACAGCTTGAGCGCCCAGCGGAAATAATCCGGGTATCCGTCTTTGTTGGCGTCGATGAAAAAGAAGTCGAAGGGGCCTTCGAGCGACGGCAGGAGTTCGAGGGCGGCGCCCGTTTTCACCTCCGCCACGCCGGACAGCCCCGCGCGGGCGAGATTGGCCCGGGCCACCTCGGCGTGCTTGGGATCGGCTTCGAGCGTCACCAGCGTACCGCCGGGCGGCAGCGCGCGGGCGAGACAGATGGCCGAATAGCCGCCCAGCGTTCCCATCTCCAGGATGCGACGGGCGCCGCTCATGCGCGCCATCACGTGCAGGAAGCGGCCCTGCAGGGGGCTGATCGCGATATCGGGAAGCCCGCCCGCCTTGCTTGCCTCAAGGGCAGCAGTCAGCGCGGCGTCCGGCGGAACGAGCGCCTGCAAGAAGTAGCTGTCGACGGCGTCCCAAGTGGATTGGTTCATCGGGTTCCCTTTTTTCGCGCGCCAGCTCCGCGCAATGAATTACGCGAATTGTTCGGTTCGGGAAACATCCAGCGGGTGGTCGATGAGAGGCTGGACGCGCTCCAGAAACGTCACGGTGTGCGGCAGGAGCGCGTGACTCTCGAATTTCGCCTCGCTGATCCAGCGCGAGACGATAAAGAAAAGCCGCGGATCGCGCTTGGAGCGGTATGCGCCATAGTACCGGCAGCCGGGTTCGGCCTTTGTCGGCGTAGCCACCTCGGCGATGGCCGCCGCGACGGAAGCCTCATGGCCTTCGCGGGCATGGAAACGGGCGACAACGACGAGTTCCATTGCGGTGTTCGTCTTTGGGTTCGGATTATTGGTATCATCATCCCCTCGAACGAGGGCGGAAAAAATCGCAAACCTGTCCGGCAGTCACGCGATCTGCGTCATCCGGTAAAGATCGAGCGGACGGTCGACGAGGGTTTCGATATGCCCGAGAAAGCGCAGCATGTGCGGCACCTCGGCATGGCGCTCGAAGGCCGCCTCGCTGTCCCAGCGCGACTGCATGAAAAAGAGCTGCGGGTCGCGGATCGAACGATACGCCGTATAAGACAAACACCCGGGCTCGGCCCGCAAAGACTTTGCGATCTCGCCCATCGCCTTTGCTACGGCGCCGCCCTGGTTCTCGCGGGCATAAAACCGGGCGATCACGAATTGTTCCATTGCAACATTGCCTCCGGCTCCGCCACCGGTCTCGCGAACGAGCCTAGCAGGGACCGCAAGTCAATTCGCAGTATATTCGGATGTTGACGCCGAGCTTTCCGCCGTCGCGCCTTCGTGCCGGACCCGCGCGCATTTCATCTTGACGATGTTCCGGTTCAGCCGAGCTGTTGCATCATCACGACGTCAAGCGGGGGACTGGTCAGCGGCTGAATATGATCGAGGAAATGCACGACGTCCGTCAGGAACCGGCGCCCAGCTTGCCGCCGTCGAGCAGACGGCCTTCGTGCAGCAGCAGCGCGCGATCCATCTTTGCGGCAAGCTGCAAGTTGTGGGTGGCAACCAGCGCGGCGACGCCCTCGTTGCGCACGATGGCTACCAGCGCCTCGAACACGCCCGCGGCGGTCTTGGGATCGAGATTGCCCGTGGGCTCGTCGGCCAACAGGATACGCGGCGCGTTGGCGAGCCCGCGTGCGATGGCGACGCGCTGCTGTTCGCCGCCGGAAAGCTGCGCCGGGCGGTGGTCCATGCGGTCCTGAAGACCCATCAACGTCAAAAGCCGCTCGGCGCCCGCCTTCGCGTCCTTGCTGCTTTTCCCGCCGATCATCTGCGGGATCGCCACGTTCTCCAGCGCCGTGAATTCCGGCAGCAAGTGATGGGCCTGATAGACGAAGCCGATGGTCTCGCGGCGGATGCGCGTGCGCTCGTTGTCCGACAACAGCGAGGCGGCCCGCCCGCCGATGATGATGTCGCCGCCCGTCGGCATTTCCAAGAGGCCCGCGATGTGCAGCAGGGAGGACTTGCCCGAGCCGGAGGGGCCTACCAGCGCCACGATCTCGCCCGGCATCAGAACGGCGTTGGCGTCGCGGAAGACTTCGAGCTGGCGGCCCTCCGCTTCCCGGAACGTCCGCGCGACGTTTTCAAGCCGCAAGGCGGCTTCGAGGAAGGGCTCACTCATAGCGCAGCGCCTCCACCGGATCGAGCCGCGCCGCACGCCAGGCCGGATAGAGCGTGGCGAGGAAGCTCAGCGCCAGCGACATGAGCACCACCGCCGCGACCTCGCCCGGGTCCATCTCGGCGGGCATCTTCGAAAGGAAATAGATTTCCGGGTTGAACAGCACCGTTCCGGTGAGCGCGGACAGTCCCTGCCGGATGGCCTCGATGTTGGCGCAGAACACCGTCCCGATCAGGAAGCCCGCGAGCGTGCCCGTCACCCCGATCGAAAGCCCGGCGATCAGGAAAATGCGCATGATCGCCCCACGCGTGGCGCCCATGGTGCGCAGGATCGCGATGTCGGCGGATTTGTCCTTCACCAGCATATAGAGGCCGGAAATGATGTTCAGCGCCGCTACCAGGATGATGAGCGTCAGGATCAGGAACATCACGTTGCGTTCCACCTCGACGGCGCCGAAAAACGCCGAGTTGGTGTCTTTCCAGGTGAGCACGCGTGCCTGCGGTCCGACGGCCCGGCTGATCGGATCGGTCAGGTCGGCAACCTTGTCGGGATCGGCCACCATGACTTCGAGGCTTGTGACGGCGTTGCCGGTCCCGAAGAATAGCTGCGCCTGATCCAGCGGCATGAACACGATCACCCGGTCGAAATCGCTCATGCCGACGTTGAAGGTGCCCGCCACGCGATAGGATTTCACCCGCGGCGTGGTTCCGAACGGCGTAACGTCGCCGTGGGGGGCGATCAGCGTCATGCTCATGCCGGGCACCAGCCGCAGCGACTCCGCAAGACGAACGCCGATGACGATCGAATCCTCGTCGAAGGTGTCGAGCGCCCCGCGCGACAGCGTTTTGGAAACCAGCGTCAGCGCATCGAGGTCGGCCTTGCGCATTCCGCGCACCTGCACGCCGGTGGTGGCCCCATTGGCATTCGCCACCACAAACCCTTCCACCAGCGGCACCACGCTGACGACCCCGGGAACGCGGCGCACGCGGGCGGCGACGGCATCGAAATCCTCGAGCGCGCCGCTGTAGCTTTCGATCTTCACGTGCCCGTTGGCACCCAGGATGCGGCTCATCAGCTCGTGGCGGAATCCGTTCATCACCGCCATGACGATGATCAGCGCCGCCACGCCGATGGCGATACCGACCAGCGAAATGATCGTGATGACGGAGATGAAGCTTTCGGCCCGCTTGGCGCGCAGATAGCGCAGCGCCAGCATCCATTCGAAGGGTGCGAAAGCGCGCGTGGGTTTCATGGCCGCCTCACCGGGCAAATCTGTTCACCACTTCGTCGGCCGACAGTTCTTCCTTGGCGCCGGTCTTGCGGTTCTTGACTTCCAACAGGCCCTTGTCGAGCCCGCGCGGGCCGACCACCACTTGCCACGGCAGGCCGATCAGCTCGGCGGTGGCGAATTTGGCGCCGGGACGTTCGTCGCGGTCGTCGAGCAGCACCTCTTTGCCCGCCTTCTCGAGTTTCTCATCGAGATCGGCACAGGCCGCATCGGTCTTGGCGTCTCCGGCCTTGAGATTGATGAGCGCAATATCGAACGGCGCCACCGGCTCCGGCCAGATGATGCCTGCGTCGTCGTGGGAGGCTTCGATAATCGCGCCCAGAAGCCGCGACACGCCGATGCCGTAGGAGCCCATTTCCACCGGCACATCCTTGCCGTCCGGGCCCGTCACGTTCGCCTTCATGGGTGCGGAGTACTTGGTGCCGAAATAGAAGATCTGGCCGACTTCGATGCCGCGCGTGGACATCCGCTTGTCCTCGGGCACCTCGGCTTCGAAGCGCGCCTGGTCGTGAACGTCGGAGGTGGCCGCATAAAGGGCCGAGCGCCGCCGCACGATGGGATCGAGATCGCCGTCGAAATCGGTATCGGCGGGCGGGATCGGCATCTCGAGCAGGTCCTTGTGCAGATAGACCTGGCTCTCGCCCGTCTCGGCCAGCACGTGGAATTCGTGGGAAAGATCGCCGCCGATGGGGCCCGTGTCGGCACGCATCGGAATCGCCGTCAGCCCCATGCGGTCGAAGGCGCGCAGGTACGCGACGTACATGCGGTTGTAGGAGCGCCGCGCCGCCGCCTTGTCGATGTCGAACGAATACGCGTCCTTCATCAGGAATTCGCGGCCGCGCATCACGCCGAAACGCGGACGCACTTCATCGCGGAATTTCCACTGGGTGTGATAGAGGTTCAGCGGCAGCGATTTGTACGACTTCACATAGGCGCGGAAGATGTCGGTGACCATCTCTTCGTTGGTGGGCCCGTAGAGCAGCTCGCGCTCGTGCCGGTCGGTGATGCGCAGCATTTCCGGGCCGTAGGCGTCGTAGCGGCCGGACTCGCGCCACAGTTCGCTCGGCTGCAGCGTGGGCATCAGGATTTCCACCGCGCCGGCCCGGTCCATCTCCTCGCGCACGATCTGCTCGATCTTGCGCAGCACTTTGAAGCCCAGCGGCAGCCAGGCGTAGATGCCCGCGGCCTCCTGGCGGATCATGCCGCCGCGCAGCATCAGGCGGTGCGAGACGATTTGCGCCTCGGAGGGGTTTTCCTTGAGAACGGGGACGAAATAACGGGAAAGGCGCATGGAGGGGTCCGAAACGAAGCGGTTGAACCCCCTTATTAAGCGGCCCCGGGGGCTGGGGCAAATGGGCCATTTGGCGCCCAGGCTGCGGGTCTACCGTCAGCCCCAATTTCAGTCCGAAAGCCAGAACAGGGATTGTCATCCCCGACCGAGCGCGAGCGCCATCGCGTCAGCGCATGGCGTTTGTGCGAGGGGGGATGACATCTGAGTTTTACTCACAAACTTGGCAACAACACCCCTACCGCCCCACCGGGGTCATGGCTTCGAGCGGCACCTGGTAGGGCATAACCTCGATCAGGGCGCGGACGTCGACCGGCGGCGGCGGCTCGGAGCCCTTCTTGGAATGCTCCAGGGTATCGAGGTCGTAGGCCACGCTGGTCGAGCGCGCGGGATCGTTGCGCAGGCGCTGCTCGGCCTCGTACCAGCGCAGTTTCTTGGCCGATTGCGGGCAGGTTTCGCGCTCGGCGCCGCTCGCCCCCCAGCGCAGCTCGATGCAGTCGTAGGGATCGAACGAGATCGCATAGGCGCGCTGCGCCACCTCGCGGAAGGTGAGCGGAACGGGGCGCTTGGCGGAATTCAAATAAGTCAGATCGCAAGATGCGCTTTGCGCGTCGTAGGCCTTCAGCATGTCGGCCTTGAGATCGTAGCCGTCGTAGACGATGCGCGGATCGCGATGCACCCACAGGTCGATGATCTCGGCCGTGTTCTTGTAGAACTGTGCCAGCGCGGCGCGCAGGCGGGAATCGCGCGCCGGGGTGGCGTAGCTTTCCCAATCGCCGTCGGTGGAATCGTAGATGTTCTCGGGCAGCTGCGAGGGATGCGACCGGTTCTGGATGTTCTGCGATATGGCCAGATTCACGAACTGCGCGCGGTCCCTGAGGTCGTTGCACAGCGTGCGCATCGTCATCTTCAACTCGTATACGGGGCTGTAGGTGGTCTTGCCGCCCGACATTACGACGCGGACCCACTCGTAGAAGCCCATCTCGTCGCCGTCATAGACGAAGCGCGCCTTCTTCTCGTCGTGTTTCTTGTTGGGCTCCGTGCCGAGATACTGGACGAGCGAATAATCCGCGATCTCACCGTTGTCGGCCAGCACGATATGGCCGCCGATCAGGTTTCCGTCCTCGTCCGCGTGCGCGCCCTTGAGCTGCTGCGGCCGCCAGTTCTTGAGGCCGCCGCCCAGCCGCGCCGGGCTCTGGCCGAATTGCGCGCCGTAGACGCTGCGGGTGATCGTGTAGTCGGGATGGGCGTCCATATAATAGATGCGTCCGTCGCCATCGACCTTGTAGACGATCCCGACATGGCCGTTGGTGTCGTAGATCACGGTGCCCGCGCGAATCGAACCGGGCCGAATCGCGGGCGAGTAGAAGTCGGATTTCGTGCCGTGACTGTCGGAGGCGTCGGTGCGGTAGGTGCCCGAAAACACCGTATCGATCACGTCGCGCACGACGCGCGGACCGTTAATACCGGCGCCCGTGTCGACGAGTTGCTCGCGGCCCGCCGGCCGGTTGCCCAGCTTCGAATGCCGCTCGTCGCCGCCGCTCGCCACCGCGTCGACATAGGAGAACGGCAGCCCGTTTTTCCAGGCGTAATAGGAACGCAAGAGATACGGCCACTTGGCACAATCGACGTCGATGTCGAGGAAATGCTGATCGCTGGCGCGGTAGGGGTTGGCGGGATCGCGCAGGCAGCTTTGCGAGGAGCTGCAATTCGTGTTGCCGATCGCTTCCACGAAGCGCGAGAAGCCCTGCTCGTCTTCGGTCGACCAGTGATCCTTGGTGATGCGCCACGAACCCTCGGCGTGCGCCGCCGAGAGAATCGAACATAAAAACAACAACCCCACCCATACGCGCATGACCCCAGGCTCCGAGCGGAGGCGGCAGGAGTCAAGCCATTCGGCAGGCGGCCCCGAACGCCCCTGGCAAGCCCCTGCGACCGTTATGTGTTTTCTATGATACCGAAACCACGTCGCAACCCCGCGGCAACTTCTGCGTGTGGCTTTTTTGTGGGCAACCTGCTGTTACCGCAGCGAAAATATCGTGACAAAAGCGTGAAATTGCCTTACAAAAGCCGCCATAAAAGTCCGACCAAAAGGCCACACAACGCTCGTGAACGGCCAAGTTCGGGGAGAGGTATCCGCGGGGATCTGCGGAGAAAGGCCGGGGAAACCCGGCCTTTCGCACATCTGCCCTTTGGGGTGATTCCGCTCGACCTATAGTTTAGTTTCTGCGGCGATTTTTTTGCTCGCGGGGGGCGGCACATGTTCGAGCGCGTGTTCCAGCTTGAAGCGCACGGCACGACGGTACGGCGCGAGATCGTGGCGGGTCTGACCACCTTTCTCACGATGGCCTACATCATGCTCGTCAATCCCAAGGTCCTCTCCGGCGCGGGGATGGATGAAGGCGCCGTGTTCATGGCGACCTGCCTGGCCGTGGCGTTAACGACGCTGATGATGGGACTGTGGGCGAAGCTGCCGGTCGCGCTTGCGCCGGGCATGGGGCTCAACGCCTATTTCGCCTACACCGTGGTGCCTCAGCTCAATTACGACTGGCAGCTCGCGCTGGGATGCGTGTTCCTCTCGGGCATCCTCTTCGTGTTGATCTCGATCACGCCCGCGCGCGAATGGCTGATAAACGCCCTGCCGCGAAATCTGAAGCTGGCAATCGCGGCGGGCATCGGCTTTTTCCTGGCGCTGATCGGATTGAACGGCGCGGGCGTGGTGACCACCAACGGCTCTCTGAGCCTACTGACCGCAGGATCGCTGAGCGATCCGAAGGTGCTGATGGCCGCCGGCGGCTTCGTCATCATCTTCGCGCTGGCGTCGCGGCGCGTCATCGGCGCGGTGATGATCGGCATCCTGGCCGTAACGATCGTCTCGATCGCGTCCGGCTACTCCGCCGCGCCCGTTTCGGCGGCGGCCCTGCCGCCGTCGATTGCCCCCACGCTGTTCCAGCTCCACTTCTCCAGCACCGTGGTGAATGCCGGTTCGCTGATCGTCACGGGCGTGCTGGTGTTCCTGGTGGTCGACATGCTCGACACTTCCGGCACGCTGACCGCCGTCGCGTATCAGGGAAACCTGCTGGACGAAAACGGGCGGCTGCCCAACGCGCGCCGCGCACTCACCACCGACGCCGTAGGCACCATGATCGGCGCCGTGCTCGGCACCTCGCCGGTGACGGCCTACATCGAAAGTTCCACGGGCATTCAGGCGGGCGGCCGCACGGGGCTCACCGCCGTCGTGGTCGCGGTGCTGTTCCTGTTCAGCCTGTTCCTCAGTCCGCTGGCGGAGGCTGTGCCCGATTTCGCCGTGGCGCCGGCGCTGATCTTCGTCGCCGTGCTGATGGTCAAGGGCCTCAAGGAGATCGATTGGGACGATCTCACCGAGGCGGCTCCCGCCCTTCTCACCGCGCTGGCGATCCCGCTCACCTACTCCATCGCGACGGGCATCGGCATCGGCTTCATCGCCTATGTGGCGATCAAGATCGTGGCCTGGCGCTGGAAGGACGTGAATTGGGCGGTGTTCATCATCGCACTGGCTTTCGTGGCCAAGATCGCGATGGAGGCGCCGGCGCTGCGGTAGAGCCGGCCGTCAGGCCTGTTCCAGTTCCACCAGCGTCCCGACGAAATCCTTGGGGTGCAGGAACAGCACGGGCTTGCCGTGCGCGCCGATCTTAGGCTCGCCGAGCACGCGGGCGCCCGCCGCCTTCAGCGCGTCGCGCGCCGCGAGGATGTCGTCCACTTCGTAGCAGACATGGTGCATTCCGCCCGCGGGCGTCTTGGCGAGGAACGCCGAGATCGGCGAATTCACGCCCAGCGGCTGCAACAGCTCGATCTTGGTGTTGGGAAGTTCGACGAACACCACCGTCACGCCGTTCTCCGGCAGCGCCTGCGGTTCGGAGACTTTTGCGCCGAGAAGATCGCGATACACCGCCGCCGATTTCTCGAGGTCAGACGTGGCGATGGCGACGTGATTCAAGCGGCCGATCATGGGCTACTCCATTTCCTTTGCACGCTCATACCAGCACCACTTCCACCCGCGTCACGGGCTTCTTGCCCCAGGCGTCTTCGGCGGCGCCGCGGGCGGCGCGACGGACGGTTTCGCGCAGCTTTTCCTCGTCGTCCTTCTTCGGATTGTAGC
>Ga0187810_10000151_pt1 | contig 32219 bp, 27 predicted proteins | sample NC_wetland_sal_i_9_FD_132963 | JGI IMG/M metagenome (GOLD analysis project Ga0187810, IMG submission 132963) | Wetland sediment microbial communities from Neuse River Estuary, North Carolina, USA - ASW_5 | ecosystem: Environmental > Aquatic > Freshwater > Wetlands > Sediment | place: USA: North...
CCTCGGCTTCGAAGTGGAAGGCCTCGACGAGCACATCTCCAAGATCGACCCGGCGAACTTCAAAAAAATGATCGCCACGGCCGTGAAGCAGTATCCGAACTTCAAGGTAGCCGCGACCACGCTTCGCAACGCCAAGACCGCCAGCGTCAACGATTGGGGCGCGGTGATCTGGGCGGGCGGCAATTTCTACGAAGCCCCGATGCGCGAGAACCTGGAAATCTACGACCGGGTTGGCGGCGGCGATGGCTTCGCCTCGGGCCTCGCCTATGGCTTCATCGAAGGCAACGGCCCGCAAGCGGCCGTCGAATACGGCGCGGCGCACGGCGCGCTGGCCATGACCACTCCGGGCGACACCTCCATGGTGAACGTCAAGGAAGTGGAAGCCGTGATGAAAGGCAAGGGCGCCCGGGTTATCCGCTGACTTGCGCCGACATGGCATGATATGAAGTGTCATCCCGGACGCGCAGAAGGCGCGATCCGGGATCCACTTCGACTTCTGTGCTCGTTTCTGAGTGGGTCCCGGGTCTCGCGTTGCTTCGCTCAGCTCAGGACGCTCGCCCGGGATGACAGGAAGTTGGGTGGGCTGTGCACGTTCTGCTAATCATCGGCTGGTTCCTGACTGCCCTCGGACTGTGTGGCGCGGCGCACAGCCTGTTGGCCGCATATCTTGCCGGGCGGTTCGTGCGCGCGGCGGGGACGGGCGCGTCTTCGTTTCCCGCCGCGACCGTGCTGAAGCCCCTGCGCGGGCGCGATGTTTCGCTCGAAGCCGATCTCGAGACGTTTTTCGTCCAGAGCTACGGCGCGCCGGTGCAACTCGTCTTCGGCGTGCACGACAAAACCGACGACGCCGTTTTCGTCGTCGAGCGGCTGCGGGCGCGTCACCCCGGTGCCGATGCCGTGCTGGTGAGCGAAGGCCGCCGGCCGGGCTCCAACCCCAAGGTCTGCAACCTCATCGGCATGTCGACCGTGGCCAAGCACGACGTGCTGGTGCTGAGCGACAGCGATATCGCGGTGACGCCCGATTATCTCGGCAGGCTGGCGGCCGCACTTGCTCCGCCCGACGTCGGCGCCGTGACCTGTGTTTATACCGGATGGGCGGCGGCCGGGTTTGCCTCGCAGCTCTCGGCGATGGGCGTGAACTACCAGTTCCTGCCGAACGTGCTGACTGGCCTCAAGCTCGGGCTGGCGCGGCCCTGTTTCGGCTCCACCATCGCGATCAAGCGCCGGGTGCTGGAGGAAATCGGAGGCTTTGCCGCGTTCGCCTCCGTCCTGGCCGACGATTACGAGATCGGCCGCGCCGTGCGCGCCAAAGGTTACCGCGTTGTCATTCCCGGTTTCGCGGTCCGTCATGCCTGCGGCGAGGCGGGGCTGGGGGCGTGGTTCCGGCACGAATTGCGCTGGTTGCGCACGATCCGCACCGTCGATCCAACCGGACATTGGGGAAGCATCGTTACCCAGGCCTTTCCCCTAGCCCTGTTGGGGGCTTTCGTTTCGGGCTTTTCCACGTTTTCCCTGGCAGCCGTTGTGGTTAGCGCCGTTGCGCGCGGCGTGCTGAAATGGCAAATCGATCACCAGTTCGGGGTCGCCGGAGGCCCGCATTGGCTGCTGCCGGTGCGGGATGTGTTATCGTTCGGCGTTTTCCTGATGTCGCTGTTCGGCGGTGCCGTGGTTTGGCAGGATGAGCGGCTGCAAGTCGGCGGCGACGGTGCGTTGATCAGGTGAGGTGGTGATGAAGTCGTTGTTTCTCCAGGCGCCGTCTTTCGACGGTTATGACGGCGGGGCCGGTGCGCGCTATCAGATGAAGCGCGAGGTCAAGTCGTTCTGGTATCCCACCTGGCTCGCCCAGGCCGCCGCGATGGTCGAAGGCTCCAAGCTGATCGACGCCCCGCCGCACGGGCTGCACTTCAAAGACATCGAAGCCGACCTCAAGGCGCACGATTTCATCGTCATCCACACCTCGACGCCATCGTTCAAGTCGGACTGCAAGACCGCGCGGATGATCAAGGAAATCAATCCCTCGGCGATCATCGGTTTCATCGGCGCCAAGGTGGCGGTGCAGCCGGGCGAGAGTCTGGCGGCCTGCGACGCAATCGATTTCGTCGCCCGCACCGAATACGAATTCACCATCCAGGAAATGGCGGCCGGCCGCGACTGGTCGCAGGTGAAGGGGATCTCGTACCGCAACAAGGAAGGCGTCGTCGTCCACAACGAGGACCGCGCGATCCTTCTCGACATGGACCAGCTGCCGAGCGTGCTGCCGGTCTACAAGCGCAGCCTCGACACCAAGATGTACTTCGGCGGCTATCTCAAGCATCCCTACATGTCGTGGTACACGGGGCGCGGTTGCAAATCGCGTTGCACCTTCTGCCTGTGGCCGCAGACCATCTCGGGGCACAAATACCGCTACCGCTCGATTTCCAGCGTGGTCGAAGAAGTGAAGTACATGCAGCGGGAATTTCCTGAGGTGAAGGAAATTTTCTTCGACGACGATACGCTTACCGACAACGCCCCGCGCGTCGAAGCGCTGGCGAAGGAACTCGGCAAGCTGGGCGTGGTGTGGTCGTGCAACGCCAAGGCGAACGTGCCGCGCAAGACGCTGGAGGTGCTGAAGGACAACGGCCTGCGGTTGCTGCTCGTCGGCTACGAATCCGGTAACCAGAAGATCCTGCACAACATCAAGAAGGGCCTGCTCGTCGATGTAGCGCGGCAATTCTCGAAGGACTGCCACGAACTCGGCGTCCTGGTGCACGGCACCTTCATCCTGGGCCTGCCGGGCGAGACGCGCGAGACCATCCAGGAGACTCTGGAATTCGCCAAAGAGGTGAACCCGCGCACGCTGCAGGTGTCGCTGGCGGCGCCTTATCCGGGCACCTTTCTCTACAATCAGGCCAAGGAAAACGGCTGGTTCGCGTCCGACGTCGACCTTCTCACCGAGGACGGCACCCAGATCGCGCCGCTCAACTATCCCGACCTGGGCCACACCGAAATCTTCAATTCGGTTGAGGAGTTCTACAAGAAGTTCTATTTCCGGCCCTCGAAAATCGCCGAGATCGTCGGCGAGATGCTGACGTCGCGGGAGATGCTGGTGCGCCGCCTGCGCGAAGGCGTCGAGTTCTTCCAGTTCCTGCGCACGCGCGAGGACATGATCGTCTCTTGAATGGTCTGATCGTTACCGCAGACGATTTCGGCGCCGCCGTCGAGGTGAACGAGGCGGTGGAGCGCGCCCATGCCGGCGGCGTCTTGACCTGCGCCAGCCTGATGGTCTCCGGCGCGAGCGCGGCCGATGCCGTGGCGCGCGCCCGTGCGATGCCGGGCCTCGGCGTGGGACTGCATCTGGTGCTGGTGGAAGGCCGCCCCGTGCTGCCGTCGTCGCAGATTCCGGCGCTGGTGCAGAAGAACGGCACGTTCCGCGAAGACATGGTGCGCGCCAGCTTCGCGATGGCACTCTTGCCTTCCGTCCGGCGGCAACTGGCAAACGAAATCGAGGCGCAATTCGAGGCCTTCGCCGCAACGGGCCTGAGGCTCGATCACGTCAACGCCCACAAGCATTTTTACCTGCATCCCACCATCGCGCGCCTGGTGATCGAGATCGGGTGCCACTACGGCCTTGCCGCCATGCGGGCGCCGCGCGAGCCGCTTTCCGTGCTGCGCAAGATCGAGCCCGGCGCCGCGGGAGGCGAGGTGGAGCGCTTCTGTGCCGGCCGTTTGCACGACCGGCTGTGGGCGGCGGGCATCTGGTCGCCGGATCAGGTGTTCGGCCTGTGCTGGTCGGGCGCCATGAACGCGCAGCGGCTGGCCGGACTGTTGGACAATCTGCCGGACGGCATCAGCGAGATTTATTTGCATCCTGCGACGGGGGCCTACCCCGGGGCCGCGCCGGGCTACCGCTACACGCAGGAATATGCGGCCTTGCTCGCCCCCGACGTCGCGGCACGGGCGTGCGCACTGCGCAAAGGCCGGTTCTGGGATTTCGCGGCTTCGGACCGGGGCGATATAATGGGGCGCAGGCGACCGAATGGACGCGTTTGATGACCGTCGTATTTCCCACGACCTTTCCCTTTCCGGGTGAAATCCCGGCCGGCGTCTTGCCGCCTATGACAAACCTCTGTTGCAGCCTATTTTCGTGCCGCGCATGGCGCGCGTCGTGCGTCGCTTCTGGTGTCCGAAACTGTAACTCGATCTCATACTCATGAAACTCGGGGCCATTGTCGCTTTGATCGCCGGTTTGGTGCTGGCGGTCTTTCTTATTTTTCACGTCGGCGTGTCGCAGGTGTTCGACGCCGTTGGACGTGTCGGCATCGGCGGCTTCGTGCTGATCCTCCTGACCGCCCTTCCGGTGATCGTCTTCCTGGGATTGGCTTGGCGCTCGTTGGTGGGACCGCTGGCGCCGCTCTGGGTGTTCATCGCCTCCCGGCAATTGCGCGATTCCGCCACCGACCTGCTGCCCTTCACGCAGATCGGTGGAGTGGTAATCGGCGCGCGTGCCGGCATCCTGGGCGGCATTCCGTCGATCAAGGCCTATTCGTCGGCCATGGTGGACATCACCGCCGAAATCATGGCGCAAGTGGCCTTTACCGCGCTGGGGCTCCTTATCGGGTTGACCACGCTCAGAGCCTCGCCGGAGATGGCGCCTTACGCCGACGGCTTGATCCTGGGCACGGCGCTTTTGGTGCCGGCGCTGGCCGCCTTCGTGGTGCTGCAGCGCAGAGGCAGCCGGCTGGCCGCCAAGATAGCGGCGCAATTCCTACCGAAGGCGGTGGCGGACACCGAACAATTTACCGCGTATCTCGAAGCGCTTTACCGGCAGCCGGCGAAGCTCGCCCTGGCCTCGACTTTTCATCTCATGGCCTGGATCGCCAGCGCCGTCTGGCTGTGGGTGATCTTCCGGCTGTGCGGGGCCGAGATCGACGTGATGAGCTGCATCGCCATCGAAAGTCTGCTTGCCGCCTTGCGCGCCGTCACGGTGTTCATTCCCGCGTCCATCGGCGTGCAGGAAGCGGGCTATGCCGCGATGGCCCAGGTGTTCGGCTTGGGGCCGGAAGTCGGGCTGGCGGTATCGCTTTTGAAGCGCGCCCGCGATGTGGTGTTGGGGATTCCGGTGCTGCTGATCTGGCAGGTTATGGAAGGCCGGCGCGCCTTCGGCCGCGACAAGGAGTTGAAGCCGCTATGAGCGAGCTTGCCTTCGTCACCGGCGCGTCGGGTTTCGTGGGTTCGGCGGTGGCGCGCCAGCTTGCGGCCAAAGGGTTCGCCTTGCGTCTGCTCGTGCGCTCCGGCTCGCGGCTCGACAACATCGACGGGCTCGGTGCGGAGGTGGTGGTGGCCGACATGCGCGATGCGGCGGCCGTCGCCCGCGCCATCCGCGGTGCGCGCTGGCTGTTCCATGTCGCGGCGGACTACCGGCTATGGGCGAAGGACCCCTCCGAGATCGTGCGCAACAACCTCGAAGGCACACGGGCCGTGATGCAGGGCGCACTGGCGGCGGGCGTGGAGCGCGTGGTCTATACCTCCAGCGTGGCGACGCTGAAGCCGCATGACGACGGTACGCCGGCCGACGAAGCCAGCCGCCACACGGTCGAAACTGCCATCGGCGCCTACAAGCGCTCCAAGCTGGTCGCAGAGCGACTGGTCGAGCGCATGGTCGAGGACGACGGCCTGCCGGCCGTGATCGTCAACCCGTCCACCCCGATCGGTCCGCGCGACATCAAGCCGACGCCGACCGGACGCATCATCGTGGAAGCGGCGCTCGGGCGCATCCCGGCTTTCGTCGATACCGGGCTCAATCTCGTCCATGTCGACGACGTGGCGAGGGGCCATCTGCTCGCGCTCGAAAAAGGCCGCATCGGCGAAAGCTACGTGCTGGGCGGGCAGGACGTGAGCTTCCGCGATATGGTGGGCGCCATCGCCGAACTCGTGGGTCGCAAGGCCCCGACCATCGGCCTGCCGCGTCTGCCGCTGTTTCCCATCGCCTATGCGGCGGAGGCCATGGCGCACATCACCGGCAAGGAGCCCTTCATCACCGCCGATGCGCTGAAGATGGCCAAGTATCATATGTTCTTCTCCTCGGCCAAGGCGGAACGCGAGTTGGGCTACAGTGCAAGGCCCTACCGCGAGGCACTGGCGGACGCGCTCGCCTGGTTCCGTCAGGCGGGGACCGTGACATGATCGCAGCGACCCTCGCGGTGCTGGCATCGTTCGCGATCTGGCTGGTGCTGTTGTTCGGGCGCGGCTGGTTCTGGCTGATGCGCGAACGCGACGATGCCGAATCGCGCACGCCGGCGCACTGGCCTGCCGTGGTGGCGGTCGTTCCCGCGCGCAACGAAGCCGATGTGATCGCCCGATCGATCGCAAGCTTGTTGGCGCAGGATTATCCCGGTCCGTTTCGCGTCATCCTGGTCGACGACCAGAGCAGCGACGGCACGGCGCTGAAGGCGCGCAGCCTGACCGGCGAACGGCTCGAGGTGATCGCGGGCGCCCCCCATCCCGCGGGCTGGACGGGAAAACTGTTTGCCGTGTCGCAAGGTGTGGTGCGGGCGGGCCGCGAGCCCGACTATCTGCTGCTCACCGATGCCGATATCGCCCATGCGCCCGACAATTTGCGCCGGCTGGTGGCGCGCGCCGAGCAGAACCGCTTCGCGCTGGTGTCGCTGATGGCCAAGCTTCACTGCGAGAGCTTTGCCGAGAAATTTCTGATCCCGGCCTTCGTCTTCTTCTTCGACATGCTGTTTCCGTTCGGCAAGGTGAACGATCCTCATAGCCGCATGGCGGCGGCGGCGGGGGGCTGCATGCTGGTACGCCGGACGGCGCTTGAAGCGGCCGGCGGCATCGAAGCGATCCGCGCGGAGATCATAGACGACTGCGCCCTGGCGCGGCGCATGAAGGAACAGGGCCCGATCTGGCTGGGGTTGACGGAACGAGCCGTGAGCCTGCGCCCCTATCCGAAGATCGCCGACATCCGCGCCATGGTGTCGCGCTCGGCCTACGCGCAACTCGACTATTCGCCCGTTCTCCTAGCGGCAGCCGTGGCAGGCATGCTGCTGGTCTACATTGTGCCGATCGCAGCACTGGCCCTGGGCGGACTCGCCGCGCTTCTCGGCGCCCTGACCTGGGCTGCGATGACGGTTGCGTTCCAGCCGATGCTGCACTTTTATCGGCGCAGCCCGTTCTGGGGCGTGGCATTGCCCCTGATCGGCCTGTTCTATACGGCGTTTACGGTCGTTTCCGCCGTGCAACATTGGCGCGGTCGCGGCGGAATGTGGAAGGGACGCGCTCAGGCGATGCATTCTTCATGAGCGAAGCGGCGGCGCTCAGTTCCGGCAAGAGCTATCACGACGAGAATTTTCCCGTCGCGTCCTTCATTATCGCCCCGCGCCATCGCGCCCCGATCCTGACCTTTTATCGCTTCGTACGCACGGCCGACGACGTGGCGGACAATCCCGCCGCATCGCCCGAGCACAAGCTGCGGCTGTTGGAAGACATGCGCCTCAGTCTGATGGGCCTCTCAAAGGCCTCGCCCGAGGGCGTGGCGCTGCACGACATTCTCGCCGAGCGCGGCCTCACCACCGATCACGCGGCCGACTTGCTGGAAGCCTTTCGCCGCGATGTCACGAAGTTGCGCTATGCCGACTGGGGCGAGCTGATGGACTATTGCCGCTATTCCGCGATGCCGGTCGGCCGCTATGTGCTCGATGTGCACGGGGAATCGCGCGGCACCTGGGCGATGAACGACGCGCTCTGCGCCGCGCTGCAAATCATCAACCACTTGCAGGACTGTGCCAAGGATTATCAGGAACTCGACCGCGTTTATATTCCGCTCGACATGATGGCGGCGCACGGCACCAAGCCGGAAGACCTTGCCGTATGCCGGTCGACGCGTGAACTGAAAGCGGCGATCGCCGAATTGGCGGCACGCAATGCCGAATTGCTGCGGCGCTCGGCGCCGTTCGCGGCGCGCATCAAGGACGGACGGCTGTCGCTCGAAGTGGCGGTGATCCAGCGGCTGGCGGAGGACCTCAACGACAAGCTCCTGGTCCGCGACCCGCTGTCGGAGCCGGTTCACCATAGGAAATCCGACCAAGTGAAGCTGGTCATTTCAGCGCTCGGCCGCTTCCTCGCCGACCGGCTGGGATTGGGAAGCGCGCCATGAGCACGCCCGCACCGGAAGTGGAGGCCGTGCGCCGCAAGGCGTCGGGCAGCTCGTTCTATTCGGCCATGCGCCTGATGGCCAAGCCGCAGCGCGAGGCAATGTTTGCAATCTATGCCTTCTGCCGCGCGGTGGACGACATCGCCGACGACGGCGTGGGCACGCGCGACGAACGCCGGGCGGCGCTCGATCTCTGGCGCGCCGATGTGAGACGCCTGTGCGAGGGCGGAGCGCCCGGCCGGGCCGTATTCCTCGGCGACGTTGTGGCGGGCTTCCATCCGCGCCTTGAGGATTTCCTGGCCGTGATCGACGGCATGCAGATGGACGTGGACGGGGACATCATCGCGCCGCCGCTGGAAGTGCTTGATCTTTATTGCGACCGCGTGGCGAGCGCCGTCGGCCGGCTTTCGATCAAGGTGTTCGGCATGGAGGAGGGCCCGGGCTTCGCACTGGCGCACCATCTCGGCCGCGCCCTTCAGCTCACCAATATCCTGCGCGACCTGGATGAAGACGCCGCCGTGAACCGCCTCTACCTGCCGCGGGAATATCTGGACGAGGCGGGATTCAGCGCGGTGGAACCGAACAGTGCGCTGGGAAATCCGGCTATCGACAAGGCCTGCCGCCGCGTGGCTGCGCTGGCCTGCACGCATTACGACGAGGCGGAGCGCGTCGTGCATGGGCGGCCGAAGGGCGACCTGCGCGCGCCGCGGCTGATGGGGGCGGTCTATGCCGAGATTCTGAAGCGGATGCAGGCCGAAGGCTGGGCGCCGCCGCGCCACCGCGTTCATCTACCCAAGGCGCAGCTCGCCTGGCTGGCGCTGCGCCACGCGATTGCCGCATGAGCACCATCACCATCGTCGGAGCCGGAATGGCGGGCCTTGCCGCGGGCGTGTTCGCGGTGGCCCAAGGCGCACAAGTCGTCATCTACGAGGCGGCGGGGCAAGCGGGCGGGCGCTGCCGTTCCTATTACGACGCCACGCTGGACAGCGTGATCGACAACGGCAACCACCTTGTGCTGTCGGGCAACCGCGCCGTGCAGGACTATCTTTCCACCGTCGGCGCGGCCAATGCGCTGGCTGGACCGGCGCGCGCCGAGTTCAACTTTTTCGACGTCCGCGCCAACGAACGCTGGACCATCAGGCCGAACGACGGCGCCCTGCCGTGGTGGATTTTCGCAGGCGACCGGCGCGTGCCGGGAACGAACGCAAGCGATTATGCCCGTCTGGCGGGGCTGCTCTTCGCCGGCCCTGCGGCCGCGATCGAGGACATCATCCCGTGCCAAGGGGCGTTGTGGGAGCGGCTGATGCGCCCGCTGCTGCTTGCCGTGCTCAACACCGAGCCGGAGAAGGGCTCTGCGGTCCTGGCCGCCGCGGTTTTGCGCGAGACACTGGCCAAGGGGGGCTTGGCTTATCGCCCGCGCGTCGCCACGCCGAACCTCGCCGCCGCTTTTGTGGAGCCGGCGCTGAAATACCTCACCGGCAAGTACGCGATGGTGCATCTGGGCCAGCGCCTGCGCCGCATCGTGTTCGATACGGAGAACATCCTGGCGCTGGAATTTCCCGAGAACACGGTGCCGGTGTCACCCGGCGATACGGTGGTGCTCGCCGTGCCGCCCTGGGTAGCTGCCGATCTCATCCCCGGCCTGGAAACGCCCAACGCGTTCCGCTCCATCGTGAACGCGCATTTCAAGCGGCCCGCGCCCGCGGGTACGCCGCCCATGCTGGGGGTGATCGGCGGCACAGCAGAGTGGATCTTCGCCTTCCCCGACCGGATCTCCGTGACCGTCAGTGCGGCGGACGCCATCGTGGACAAGGACCGCGAGCGCTTGGCGCAGTTGTTGTGGGGCGATGTCTGGCGCGCGCTGGGGTTGTCGCCCATGCTGCCGCCCTGGCAGATCGTCAAGGAAAAGCGGGCGACCTTCGCCGCCACGCCGGAGCAGGCCGCCCGGCGCCCGGGCGTGAAGACGGCTTGGCGCAATCTTCTTCTGGCGGGCGACTGGACCGCGACCGGTCTTCCCGCAACCATCGAAGGCGCGCTGCGCTCCGGCCGGAAGGCGGCGCAATTGGCCGCCGCGCGAGTCGCGGTATGATTTTCGCCATTTTCGTCATAGCCGGGCTTGACCCGGCCATCCAGCGAAACAGAGAGTCTTCCGGGGTGCCGGTGCACCCCGACTGGATGGCCGCCTCAGGGGTGGCCATGACGGCATAGGTTGGGACGGAAAAGATGGTCGCGGTGGACCTCGTACTGAAAAAGACCGAAGACGCCACTGCGGTGGACGCGATCGTCCGTAATGCCACGGCTGCTCTGTTGAAGCAGCAACGGCCCGATGGGCACTGGGTCTACGAACTCGAAGCCGACTGCACGATTCCGGCGGAGTACGTTCTTCTGGTGCATTACCTCGCCGAGGCGCCGAACCTGGAATTGGAGCGCAAGATCGGCGTCTATCTGCGCCGCATCCAGGGCGCGCACGGCGGCTGGCCGCTCTTTCACGGCGGCCCGGTCGACGTCTCGGCGACGGTGAAGGCCTATTTCGCTCTCAAGATGATCGGCGACGATCCCGATGCCCCGCATATGGTGCGTGCGCGCACGGAGATCCTGAAGCGCGGCGGCGCCGACAAGGCCAATGTCTTCACCCGCATCCTGATGGCGCTGTACGGCCAGACCTCGTGGATGAAGGTGCCGACCGTGCCGGTGGAACTGATCCTCTTGCCGCGCTGGTTTCCGATCCATCTTTCCAAGATGTCGTATTGGGCACGCACGGTGATCGTGCCGCTGTTGGTTCTGGCCGCAAAGAAGCCGTTGGCGAAAAATCCGCGCGGGGTAAACGTGCGCGAACTCTATCTGCCGCACGGCCAAGTGGCCTCCAAGCGCGCGCCGCACCAGAAATGGCATTGGTCGGTGTTCTTCGGCATACTCGACTGGCTGTTGAAGCGCTTCGAGCCGCTCTGGCCGAAAGGCCTGCGCCGGCGCGCTATCGACAAATGCGTGCGCTGGACCACCGAGCGCCTCAACGGCGAAGACGGGCTGGGCGCGATCTATCCCGCCATGGCCAACAGCGTGATGATGTACGACACCATGGGCATGCCGCCCGACGATCCGCGCCGCGCCGTCGCGCGCAAGGCGATCGAAAAGCTGCTGGTGGTGAAGGACGACGAAGCCTATTGCCAGCCTTGCGTCTCGCCGGTGTGGGATACGGCGCTGGTGTGCCACGCTTTGATGGAGGCAAACGGTCCCGCCACGGAGGGTGCCGTGGCGCGCGGGCTCGCATGGCTGAAGCCGCTGCAAGTGCTCGACGTCAAGGGCGATTGGGCGGAGGAGAAGCCGAATGTGCGCCCGGGCGGCTGGGCCTTCCAATACCGCAACGACCACTATCCCGATCTCGACGACACCGCCGTCGTGGTGATGGCGCTCGATCGCGCCAAGGACGGTGATCGCGAGGCGGTCGCGCGCGGGCGGGAATGGGTCGAAGGCCTGCAGAGCAGGAACGGCGGCTGGGGTGCTTTCGATGCCGACAACGCCTATTATTACCTGAACAACATTCCTTTCGCCGATCACGGCGCGCTGCTCGATCCGCCCACGGAGGATGTCACCGGCCGCTGCATCGGCATGCTGGCGCAGTTGGGCGAGCCGCACGATTCGCCGCGCATGAAGGCGGCAATTGCCTATCTCGAACGCGTGCAGCTCAAGGATGGAAGCTGGTTCGGACGCTGGGGAGTCAATTACATCTACGGCACCTGGTCGGCACTGGCGGGCCTCGGCGCGGCGGGGCTCGATGCTTCCACGCCGATGGTGCGCCGCGCGGCCGACTGGCTGATCCAGATCCAGAACGAGGACGGCGGCTGGGGCGAGGACTGCAACAGCTACAGGCTTGACTACACCGGCTACGAGCGCGCGCCGTCCACCGCGTCGCAGACCGCCTGGGCTCTTTTGGGGTTGATGGCGGCGGGCGAGGTGGACCATCCCGCGGTGGCGCGCGGCATTGCGTGGCTGAAGGAGCGGCAGGAGCCGGACGGGCTCTGGCCGCAGGATCACTACACCGGCGGCGGCTTCCCGCGCGTGTTTTACCTACGCTATCACGGCTATCCGAAGTTTTTCCCGCTGTGGGCCGTGGCGCGCTACCGCAACCTCAAGGCCGGCAATTCGCGCCGCGTGGCGCACGGACTGTAGGCGGGCCGCTTCGCGGCCCGCCCCCATGTCGGGCGAGCAGTGCCTTCATTCGCAATCCGCCGAGACCGGCACGATGTCCGTTGAGGCCGGCCGGGCGGAGTTCGGCGACGACTTCCGTGCGGTTTGCGGCCTGTAACCGAACATTTCTCCTTCGGGAACGGATGGCGCACGCTTCGTTCGGGTCGTGCGGCGACGAAGCAATAATTTAGTCATGCATACAATCTGCCAGCGCCACAAAAACAGGTAGTCTGTTCGCAGCAGGCCCACACCAAGAACACGGTCCGAGCCCGAGCGGGCGCCTTGCGACAAGTCACCCGGACATCCCTCCGCGCGGTCTTCGTGTAGTGTTCGCACCCAGATTCATCTGGGAGGCACGCAATGTTGCATCTCGATACAGGCAATACGGCATTCATGCTGCTGTGTTGCAGCTTGGTGATGTTGATGACGCCGGGACTGGCCTTCTTCTACGGCGGCTTGGTCAGCAGGCGCAATGTGCTCGCCATCATGATGCAGTCCTTCGTCTCGATGGGCTGGACCACGGTGCTGTGGTTTGCCGTCGGCTACTCGCTGTGCTTTTCCGGCGATGTCGGCGGGGTCATCGGCAATCTCGATCTTGCCTTCCTCAAGGGAGTGACGCTGCAAACGCCGTCTCCCAACCCCGGCATTCCGTTGATCGTGCATATCGCCTACCAGATGATGTTCGCCATCATCACGCCCGCGCTGATTACCGGCGCATTCGCCAACCGCGTCACTTTCAAGGCGTATATGGTGTTCCTGACGCTGTGGCTGCTGTTCGTCTATTTTCCGTTCGTGCACATGGTTTGGGGCGGCGGCTTCCTGCAGCAATGGGGTGTGCTCGATTTCGCTGGCGGCGTCGTCGTTCACAACATCGCAGGCATGGCGGCTCTGGCGTCGGTCCTTTACGTCGGGCGCCGCAACGTCACCGACGGCGGCGCGCACAGCATCCCGTTGGTGGCCCTGGGCACCGGACTGTTGTGGTTCGGCTGGTACGGCTTCAACGCCGGCAGCGAATTCGGCGTCGATTCCGTCACCGCGATCGCGTTTCTCAATACGGACCTCGCCGCTTCGTTCGGCGGCATCGCCTGGATGGCGATCGGCTGGCTGCGCGAAAAGCGGCCTTCCTTCGTTGGCTTGATGACCGGCGCGGTCGCCGCCTTGGCCACCATCACGCCGGCAGCGGGCTACGTCTCGCCGCTGAGCGCCGTGTTCATCGGAATCGCGGCGGGCGTGGTCTGTTACTTTGCCGTGGAGTTGAAGAACCGGCTGCGCTGGGACGATGCGCTCGACGTATGGGGCGTGCACGGCGTGGGCGGCGCCTTGGGCGTGGTCCTGCTCGGCGTGTTCGCTACGACGGCGTTCAATTCCCACGGCGCCGACGGTCTCCTCGCGGGAAACTGGACGTTCTTCGGCAAGCAGATCGCGACGATCCTGTTTTCCTCGATCTGGGCCTTCGCCTTCACCTACGGCATGCTGTGGCTGATCGACCAGTTCACTCCGGTTCACGTCAAGAGGGGCGACGAGGAGGAAGGCTTGGACCGGGCGCTGCACGGCGAGCAGGCCTATCTGACCTGAAGGTCCTCGCAGTTTGAACGCCGCCGCGTCCGGCGGGGCGAGGAGGGCGGTCGCAAACGGCGGCCGCCTTCTCCCGCTCCGGGCTGTAGCCGCACGCCCGCAAGCGGTAGACTCGCGTTCAGCGGTCGATCGCCGCCATCATCCGTTCGTTGTAGCGCGGCCCGGAGATTTTTTCCGGGGCCAGCGCTTCGTCGAGCCGTTTCATTTCTCCGGCATCGAGGCGGATGGTCTGGGCGACCACGTTCTCTTCGAGATATTTGCGCCGCTTGGTGCCGGGAATCGGCACGATGTCCGGACCCTTGTGCAGCAGCCATGCCAGCGCGATCTGCGCGGGTTGGGCGTGCTTTACCGTCGCGATATCGCGCACGGTCTGCGCGGCCTTCACGTTGGCGTCGAAATTGGCGCCCTGGAAGCGGGGATCGCCGCGCCGGAAGTCGCCTTCCGGGTAGTCTTCGGCACGCTTGACCGCGCCGCTCAAAAAGCCGCGGCCGAGCGGCGAGAAGGGGACGAGTCCGATGCCGAGTTCGCGCAGAACGGGGATCACATCCTTTTCCAGATTGCGCTCCCACAGCGAGTATTCGCTCTGCAGCGCCGTGACGGGATGCACGGCATGGGCGCGGCGGATGTTGGCGACGCCGGCTTCCGACAGCCCGAAGAAGCGGACCTTTCCCTGTTTGACGAGTTCGGCCACCACGCCCGCGACGTCTTCCATCGGAACGGTGCGATCGACCCGGTGCTGATAGAGGAGGTCGATGTGGTCGGTCCGCAGGCGCCTCAGCGAGCCTTCCACCGCCTCGCGGATGTGCGCGGGCTTGCTGTTGGTGCCGACCATCTTGCCCTTTTGGATGTCGAACCCGAACTTCGTGGCGATCGTCACTTGGTTGCGCTTGCCGGCGAGCGCCCGGCCGAGCAGGTCCTCGTTGGTGTGGGGGCCGTAGACCTCGGCGGTGTCGAGGAAGGTGCATCCCAGCTCGATGGCGCGATGCAAGGTGGCGATGGACTCTTTTTCGTCCGCCGGGCCGTAGGATTGGCTCATCCCCATGCAGCCGAGCCCGACGGTGGACACCTCAAGTCCCTGGCGGCCGAGTTTGCGTTTGTTCATGTTCATGTGCGGTGTCCTCCGATCATCGCGCTCATTTTACGGGCGATGGCCGCACCGATGCCAGAGGAGATCGGCGGAACTTCCCGCGCCGGTGTGGGTTTTTGCGTCGTTAGCCTCGCGCTAAGCATTGTTGCGACATTCTCAAGTCGTGCAGCGCCGGGAACATTTCGGCCGACGGGCCGTGCCGCAACGCGAGAGTCCTCGCGGGCAGCCGCCTGTTGCCCGGGCCGCGCCGCGCGCGCACGAGCCGGCCGAGACGTTGCAGGCCGTCGCGGCGCAGCTCGATCTTTATTCCGTGGACGCCGAGGTCGATCGGGAAGTCGAAGATTGGAACACGCTGCGCAAGCTCCGCAAGCGCTCGTTCCGCGAGCCGTGGCGGTCCTTTTCCATCGCCGCCGGCATCGCCTTCGGCGCGACCAACTGGCTTTTGCCCGATTCCGTGGCTGAGATTGCGGATGTCGTCACCCTGGGGTTGGGCGCGGTCAGCATATTCGTCGGTCTGCGCAAACCCAGAAGTTAAGTCGTACCCGCCCACGGGCAGGGCCCAACCAGTCCCGCGACGCGACGGCCAACAGAGGATTTTCACCAATGCCGGTGTCGCAGGTACGCGCTATAGGTGACAGCCTGTGCTAGATTCTCTCGATTCCGTTGGGTAGCACGATGAGCGCGTTTGTTGCCGCCGCTGTCGGACTTGCCAGAGAGGCTCGTATCGCCAAGCGCGCGGGCCTGGTGCCCGTGATCGGTGCAGGCAATTCCAAGCTCTTGATGCGGCGGCTGAAGGCGCTCGGCCCGGATGTGAAGGGCGTCGTCAGCCTCGGGCTGGCCGGCGCGCTGGCGCCGCTGCCCGAAGTGGGTGATATGGTGATCGCCTCGCACGTGGTCACCGGCGTCGAGCATTACGCCTGCGACGCGGGATGGTCGCGCGTGCTGCGCACTAGGTTGCCCGAGGCCCACGCGGTGGTGATGGCGGGCGTCGAGGTGCCGGTTCAGTACATGGGCGCCAAGAAGGAGCTTATGCGCGAGACCGGGGCTCATGCCGTCGATATGGAATCGCACATCGTGGCGCGCTTTGCGCTGGAGCGCGGTATTCCCTTTGTGGTGCTGCGGGCGATTTCCGACGACGCCCACCGCACGCTGCCGCCCGCAGTGTTGGAACGGCTGCGTCCCAACGGCAAACCGCGGATCTTCGCGATCCTGCGCTCGATGATGCGCGAGGGCGGACAGACGCGCGAACTCATCCGCACCGCACGCGAGTCCGGCGTGGCGTTTCGCTCGCTACTGCGCAGCCTCGAAGTTCTCGGGCCGGGACTTGGCTGTCCGTATCTCGGCTAGCTTCGTTTCCACGTGCCGCGAAAAGACGAATTCCGCCGGCCGCTGATGGTCGAGCGGGATTTCGGGTGCCATCGCCCCCTCGGTCTTCACGCCGCGCAGCGCCAGCGGGACCAGCTTCAGCGGATGCTTCACGGAATCGTTGACGGCCGTGCCTTCGAAGCCGCAATGCACCATGCAGTTGGCGCACTTCTCGTAGTTGCCGACGCCATATTTGTCCCACTCGGTGTCTTCCATCAACTCGCGGAAGGTCTTCACATAGCCTTCGCCCAAGAGGTAGCAGGGCTTCTGCCAGCCGAACACCGTGCGCGCCGGCATCGACCACGGCGTACAGGCATAGGTCTGGTTGCCCGCCAGGAAATCGAGAAACAGCGTGGATTGCGTGAAGGCCCACTTCTTGCCGCCGTTGCCGCGGGAGAAGATGTCGCGGAACAGCTTCTTGGTACGTTCGCGGCTGAGGAAATGCTCCTGGTCGGCGGCGCGCTCATAGGCGTAGCCGGGCGAGATGGTGATGCCGTCGCAGCCGATCGCCGTCATCTCGTCGAAGAACTTGGCGGTGCGCTCGGGATCGGCGTCGTTGAACAGGGTGCAGTTGATCTGGGTGCGGAAGCCCTTGGACTTCGCCAGCTTCAATGCGGCAACGGCTTTCTCATAGGTGCCGTCCAGACAGACCGACTTGTCGTGCATCGCCTTGTCGCCGTCCAGGTGGATCGACCAGGTGAAGTTCTCGTGCGGGGTGTACTGGTCGATCTTCTTGGCGAGCAAGAGCGCGTTGGTGCACAGAATGACGAACTTATTGCGCTCGATATAGCCCTTGACGATCTTCGGCATCTCGCGATGCAGAAGAGGTTCGCCGCCGGCAATGGAAACGCAGGGTGCGCCGCATTCGTCGATCGCCTGCATGCACTCGTCGTAGGAAAGGCGCTGGTTCAGGATGTCGTCGGGATAATCGATTTTGCCGCAACCGGCGCAGGCGAGATTGCAGCGGAACAACGGTTCGAGCATCAGCACCAGCGGATAGCGCTTGTTGCCGCTCAGGTGCTGCTTCAACACATAGGCCCCGATGCGGGCGGCCTGTTTGACGGGAATTCCCACTTCTTACTCCTTACGCGCGCAGTTCCGCCGGCAGGCGAAACTCGATGTGTTCTTTCTTGCCGTCCATCTGGGTGACTTCAAGGTTACCGTCGATGGCCCGCAGGGCGGCGATGACGTTCTCCACCAGGGCCTCGGGAGCCGACGCACCCGCGGTCAGGCCGATGGTGTTCTTTCCGGTCACCCAGTCGGGGTCGAGTTCGCCGCCGTCGTTGATGAGGTAGCTCGGAACGCCTTCTTCCTTGCCGATCTCGCGCAGGCGGTTCGAGTTCGAGCTGTTCTTCGCGCCCACCACCAGGATGACGTCGGCGATGCGGCAGAGTTCCCGCACGGCCTGCTGGCGATTCTGGGTGGCGTAGCAGATATCGGTGGTTTCCGGGCCGATGATGTCGTTGAACTGCCGCTTGAGGGCGGCGATCACGTTGCGGGTGTCGTCGATCGACAGCGTGGTCTGGGTGACATAGGCGACGGGTGTCTGGCGCGGGATCGGCAGCGCTTCCACGTCTTCCTCGGACTGCACCAGATGCACCGGCGCCCCGACCTGGCCCATGGTGCCTTCCACTTCCGGGTGGCCGGCATGGCCGACGAGAATCAGCGTGCGGCCGGCGGAGACATAGCGCTTGCCCTGGCTGTGGACCTTGGACACCAGCGGACAGGTGGCGTCGAGCACCGGCAGATTGCGCCCTTGAGCCTCCCGCACGACCGTCTGTGCGACGCCGTGGGCGCTGAACACCGTGACGGCGCCATCGGGCACTTCATCCAACTCTTCGACAAACACCGCACCCTTGTTCTTCAGGGCTTCCACGACGTGGCGATTGTGCACGATCTCGTGGCGGACATAGACGGGCTCGCCATATTTTTCGAGGGCGCGCTCGACGATATCGATCGCCCGCACGACGCCTGCGCAAAAACCACGCGGCTGGGCAAGGACGACACGCATGAATCACAACTCCCGAGAAGACGGCCTGTTCGCTCTAGCACGCTAAATCCCTATCATTGAAGGGGAATCCGGTGCTAGCCCCACAGGATGCAGTTTCCCGAATGCGCTCCCTTGGCGCAATCACTTTCTTCGGGCCCCTGTTGCGCCATCGGCGGGATGCTTTAGTAGAGGCGCCAGAGGGGTTAAGGACTGCATCTATGGGTACTTCGGGCACATCGGGCGCCGGCTTTAGCGGGCCGGGCCTGCGCCGGGCCATGGAGACGGCCGTAAAGGGCGTCGAACAAACGCTCGAGGCCGTGTTGCCGGTGCCACACGGCCTGCACGGCCGGGTGCACGAGGCCATGCGTTACGCAACGTTTGCGGGTGGTAAACGGCTGAGGCCGTTTCTGGTGCTCGAAAGTGCCGCGCTATTCGGCGTGACCGGCACCCCAGCTCTGCGCACGGCGGCGGCCATCGAGGTGCTGCACACCTATTCCCTGGTCCACGATGACCTGCCCTGCATGGATGACGATAATTTAAGGCGCGGGCGTCCGACCACCCACAAGGCCTTCGACGAGGCCACCGCCGTCCTGGCGGGCGATGCCCTCTTGACCATCGCCTTCGAGATCCTGGCGCAGGCCGAGACCCATCCCTCCGCAGAGGTCCGCTGCCGGCTGGTGGCGCGGCTGGCCGAGGCGGCCGGCTCGAACGGCATGATCGGCGGCCAGATGATCGACATGCGCGCCCCCGACAACTCCTTCGGCGCGGACGAGGTTATCCTGCTGCAGCGCCTGAAGACCGGACAACTCTTTGAATTCGCCTGCGAGGCGGGCGCCATCCTGGCCGAGGCCGGGCACGAACATCAGGAGCGGCTGCGCCAGTACGCACGCGACATGGGCCTGGTATTCCAGATCACCGACGACTTGCTCGACGTCACCTCCACGGCGGAAAAAACCGGTAAAGCGGTGGGCAAGGACAAGGACGCCGGCAAGGCGACTCTGGTATCCATCCTGGGAGTCGAGGGCGCCCGCAAAGAAGCCGCCAAGATAGCCGATCGGGCGGCGGCCAGCCTGGAGCCTTACGGGTCCAAAGCGGTCGCGCTGCGCGACTTGCTGCCTTTCCTGCTGAAGCGGGATGCGTGAGAATGTGTCCCGCAATTCGGCCGACATGCTTTGCGAAGCTTGTGCCGTTGGGGCGTGAAAGAGGTTGATGATGGTGAAGTACTGGATGCGTGCCGCTGCGATCGCAGCGGCGTTGCTGATGACGTTTGTTGCCGTACCGTCGCGTGCCGATACACCGGATCCCGCCGTACAGCGCATCCAGGGCTTCTGCGACGTCTGGATCGACGTGATGAAGCATGCCAAGGAACTCGGCGTGAAGGGCCGCTACGAGAAGCTGAAGCCCGCGACCGACCAGATCTTCGGATACGGCGAAATGGTCCGCTACATCGTCGGTTCCGACCGCTGGTCGAAAACGCCGCCCGCCGATCAGCAGAAGCTTGTGGCGACGTTTGCGCGCTATACCGCCGCCGTGTGGGCCGACAGGCTGGACGGCTATGACGGCGAGAAGTTCGTCATTCAGCCGGCACCGACGCCGAGAGGCCAGGACCGCGTGGTCATGACCAAATTGGTAGGCCCGAACGACAGCACGGACATTGCGTTCCGCATGCGCCAGCTCGACGGATCGTGGAAGATCGTCGACGTCTACTACATGAACTCCGTAAGCCAGCTCGGCACCGAGCACGACGGCGATTCAGCCACCGTCCAGTCGAGCGGCGTGGCCGGCCTCGAAAAGGCGATGGACGCAAAGACCGTCAAGCTGCTGAAGTAATCAAGACCCCGTTGCCGGATTCTCCGCAGTTGTCGGCGTCTTTGCCGTCACCTTCGGCGGCGGCGGCCCCAACAGCGCCGGCAGGAAGAACAGCGTCGTGAACAGCGTCCAGCCGAGCGAGATGATGAGCATCTTGCCCATGCTGGCCGTGCCCGGATGGCTGGAGAGCCACAACGAGCCGAAGCCGGAGGCCGTCGTCAGCGCGCTGAAGATCACGGCGCGGGTCAGGCTCGACGTCAGCAGATTCGATGCGCCTGCCCGCCAGGCCACCACGAAATAGACGTTGAACGCCACGCCGATGCCGAACAGAAGCGGCAGCGCGATGATGTTCGCGAAGTTGAGATCGAGCCCGATCAGGCCGCAGGTCGCCAGCGTCAGGATCGCCGTCAGCACCAGGGGCAGGATGGCCATGAACACGTCGTGCGGGCGACGCAGCACCAGTGCCAACAAGATGCTGATGGCGATGAACGACCACACGCCAGCCTGGACGAAGGCGCGCACGATGGTCAGGCCAGATTCCTGGATGACGATGGGCGTGCCCGTGGCATCCGGCGTCACCATCTGCACGTCCTTCGAGAAGCGCTTGAGCGATTTGTTGTCGTTGGCGTTCGACTTCGGAAACACCTCGACGCGCGCCGTGCCGTCTTTCGCCACCCATTCGGAGACGAGTTCGGGTGGCATGGTCTTGAGGTTCACGGGGCCGGCCTGAAGCGCGTTGCGCAATTCGGTCAGGAGCGTGTCGAGCCCGGGCACCAGCGCATTGGCGGCGGCCACCCGCAGTTTCGGCGTGCCGGCGGCCAGAGCGTCGAGCGCGTTGGCCAGGTGCACCGCGTTGGCACGGGCCTGCTTCTGCGCGGCGGACATCTTCCTCGGCGCCTTCGCCGCGACGGCCGCGTGCAGAGCCTTGGCGGCCGCCTTGATGCTGGCGACGGACTCCGCATCCGTCGGGGCCGGCTTGGCGGCAAGCGGATTGAGCGTCGTGTCGAGCAGGAACGAGGTGTCCTGGATCAGCGAGAGCTTTTTGTCCTGATCGGGCGGGATGAAGGTGGTGAGCGTCAGCACCTGTCCCACCAGCGGCTGCTTCGACAACCGGTCCGCCAGCGTGTCCGCCGCCGCTTGGTTCGGCGCCAGCACGTCGATGGTGTTGGGCGAGGTGTCCGGGTCCTTCATCAGGTCGGACAGCGTGGACATCGACTCGACGTGCATGTTGCGAAGATCGAGCGGGTTGAAATCGAAGGTGAGCAGCCGGAACACGCTCAGCACGGCGATCGAGACGACGCCCGCAATTACGCCCCACCAGATCACGCGCTTGCGATGTGCGATCAGGTAGCGGTCCACCGGCGCGAAGAACGCAAAGCCGACGTGCTCGGCTTCGCCGGGCGGCTTCACCATCATGATCAGCGCCGGCAGGAAAGTGATGGCGAGCGCGAAGGCGACGATCATGCCGATGCCGGCGATGAGCCCGAGCTCGGCCACGCCTACGTAATCGGTAGGCAGGAACGAGAAGAATCCCGCCGCCGTCGCCGCCGCCGCCAGGGCCAGCGGAACGCCGACGCCGCGCCCGGCGCAGGTCAGCGCCTTGGTCAAGTCGCCCACGGCATGGCGTTCGGCGCGGTATCGCACCGAGAACTGGATTGCGAAATCGACACCCAATCCGACGAACAGAGCGATGAAGGCGATCGAGATGATGTTGAAAACGCCGACCAGCGCCAAGCCCAGCGCCATCGTCGTCAGAAGACCTGTGCCCAGGGTGACCAGGATGCAGAAGATGATGCGGATCGAGCGCACCGCGAGCCACAGCGAGAACGTCACCGCCAGCAACATGGCGACGCCCATGATGTCGGCGCGCTCCGAGATCGAGGCAAACTCCTCGTCGGACAGCGGCACCGGTCCGGTGAGGCGCACGCGGACCCCGTTCTCCGGGGTCAATTTCAGTCGTTTGGCGGCGTCGCGAATCGCCAACTCGGCATCGGCGCCGGGCATCAGCGCGCTGTAATTCAACTTGGGCTGGACTTCGATGAAGGTGCGGGGCCGCGTGAAAGAGCAGTCCTGTCCTGCGGGCTGGCTGGCAAACAGCTCGCGCCAGTTGAGATAAGCCTTCTGGCCGCCGTTGGTCTTTTCGACGGTCGCCGCGAAGGCGCTCATCGGCGCATCGATCTGCGAAAGCGTCGCCTGGCCTTGCGAAATGCCCATGAGAGCGGTGGAGAGGCTGTCCATCACGCCGCGCAGAGACGGATCGGCGGCCAGTCCGCCCAGGAAGGGTTGCGCCTGGACCAGCTCGCCCATCATGTTTTTCACACAGCTTTCCGGCAGGAACACGAGGCCGTTCTTCTCGAAGAAAGGTCCGCCGTCCGGGCGCCGCACGGCCGGAAACTGCTTGGGGTCGGCCGCGAGCTTGTCCATCAGCGCGTCGGCGGCGGCGTTGGCGCGCTCGGCCGTCGAGCCGTCGATCACCACGAGGATGAGGTTGTTGCGCTGGGGGAACAGCCTGTCGAACCGCGCCATCGTCTTGCGCCAGGGCAGGTCCGGCGAGATCAGCGTGCTCGAGTCGGTGTTCATCGCAAAATGCGTGGCGGTGTAGAAGAAACCGGACAGGGCGGCGAGAAAGCCGGCCGCAATGACGGCGCGCGCGTGGCGACAGCAAAAAGCAACGATCTTTTCAACGATCCACATTACGGATCTTTCCCGGAGAGAACGAAGCGTGCGGAGGGTTCTACTTCGTTAGGGTTTCAGGCGCGAGTGTGGTGTTTTGAATAGCCGAATCCCGCTTCTGAAGGTAGATGCTGCGAACCGCGGCGTAATAGTCGATGCTGGTCCGCTCGACATCCTGGAGTGCGCTAATGCTTCGCGAGCGCTGGTCCACCGACTTAACCAGATTGGTGCCCAGCCCGACGTAGAACTTTCCGCTGTAGGCCACGTAACCCAGTGGATTGAAATAGTGATCGATCAAAATCTTGCCCGCGGCATCTCGCGGCAAAGTTGAGCCCAGTAGCGGCAGCACGAGATAGGGCCCGGCCGGCACTCCGTACACGGCCAGCGTCTGGCCGAAGTCCTCGTCGTTCTCGGGGCAGCCCCAGCCGGTGGCGGGGTCCATCACGCCCAAAACGCCGACCGTCGTGTTCACCCCGAGGCGGCAGACCGCGTAGCCGGCCTGGGTGAATTCGGCTTGCAGAACGTCATTCGCAAACGTGATCGGCAGACTGAGATTGGAAATGACATTGTGCACGCCGTCGCGCATGCCGTCGGGAACTGCGGATTTGTAGTAACTCGCGGCCGGCAATGCCGCATGCCGGTCGATCGAGTGATTGAATGTGAAGACCTCGCGATTGACCGACTCAAACGGATCATACACGCCCGAATCGTCGTGACTCGCGCAACCGGCCAGAAGAAGGCAGACGCATATCCATGCCCTCATATCCGGAATTCACCCCAAGACCCTTCCGTTATCTTCACGTTACAGAGAGTCGTATGGAAGAGTCCACTTGGCCCTGGCAGGAAAAATTTTTCTGACGCAGTGAGCACGATTTCGCTCGTACGGTCTGGTATCGCCGCCCAACGGGCCGGGTGGATGAACCGCAGAAGCAATATCGCGACGGGGGAGCATCGGCTCGGTCCTTCCGGGGCAAGGCGCGGTGGCGGAAATGGGACAAATTCGGCACGATGGGCAAGCACAGGGGAAGGCGATGCAATCCGCCGCCGGAAATCGTCCGCAGGCGGATTGTCCTCAGGGGGCACCTCGGGCGCCCGGCCGGTCGGGGCAAAATTGCTGACCTAAGGCGCGGGTGATGCGCGCCGTTGCCGCACCTTCGCCCCTGCAGCACAAGAATCGGTGGCCAGCCCTGGGAAACCACAACATCTTGAATCCGGTCGCTCTTGTTTCGCACTCAAAAGAATCGCCTGTTGTTGCTGCGAAGTCACGGAAAAACCAAGGAAACCTTTGAGATTCCAGCGTACCATCTGGTAAAATTCGTTCGGTCCTGAGGGAGAATAGGCACAGCGTGTCATGAGGGGTCGGTTGTACCGCGGGCTTTCGATCGCTGCGGGCGTTGCTGCCATTTGGGCGGCCGCCGCGACGGCGAGCGTTGCTGCGCCTGACGGGTTGTCGGCGCCGGCGCCACGCTTTGCCGGAAGCTACGTGCTCGACATCCCGGTTACCATACCGGCTTCCACCTCCGGCCCGCAGGACCTGCTGCGCAATCCGCTGCAAGAAATTTCGGGAACGCTCGACCTCGGCGACGGTTTCGCGCTCGAAAGCGGTCTCAACGTCGATGTGGGCCGCGTGCTCGACGGTTACGCGACGTCGAGTCCGGGGTTTGACGGGCTGTTCTATTCGTCGTCTGCGCTCGGCTCGCCCTATGTGTCGCTGTCGAGCGGCGGGTCGTGGCTGGGCCTGAACTTCGCCGCCGCGGACGGCTTCAGCTTCACCTTCGGCCGCGCCTCATCGGCCCCTGGTCTCAACCCATATCTGCTGACGCCGCGGTCGGCCTATGCCGCGCTCGGAGGGATGCTGCCCTACGATACGCGCAACACCGGCTCCGTGCTGGCGGGGATGACCTGGAATTTCGCCAAATGGGGCGGCCTCAATCTGACGGCTTCCCAGACATCCGAGCGCGGCGGCGCCTTCGGCCTTGGTAATACGGGCATCGCAGCAGCACGCACCTCTGCGCTGGGTGTGACGGCGCATGTCGGGCTCGGCGGCGGATGGTTGACCACGGCGACCTACAGCGAGGGGCTGACCCAGCTCGACCTGAAGCCGAGCGCCTTCGGCGCCGATACGAATTTGCACACCGAGGCCTATGGCGTGGCCGTCGCCAAGCGTAGCGTGTTCTCGAAGAACGACGCCCTGGGCTTCGCCTTCGCGCGGCCGGCCGCCAATATGCAGTCGTTCACCACCGACAACTCGAACGAACTGCAGTTCTTCGGGCGGGACAAGCTGTTCCCCTCGGCCACGCAGGAGACCGATTTCGAGCTCGGTTACAAGACGGAGTTCTTCGGGGATTCCGTAGCGCTCCAGGCCAACGCAGCCTACCAGATGAATTATCGCGGCGTGGTCGGCAACAACTCGGTGTCGCTGCTCTCCAAAGCCAAAATCAAATTTTGATTTGAACTCTGGTTGGTAGGTACGCCCGCGGTTGCGGCGTGCCGTGCGCTTCTGTACAAGGCGCCCACTTCACAACAGTCCGGAAAGGATGGCGCCGATGGCCGGCCCGCAGTTCGTTTTCTACATGAAGGGCATGTCCAAGACCTATCCCGGCGGGAAGCAGGTCCTGAAGGACATCTGGCTGTCGTTCTATCCCGGCGCCAAGATCGGCATCGTCGGCGTCAACGGCTCGGGCAAGTCGACGCTGATGCGCATCATGGCCGGTATGGACAAGGAGTTCACCGGCGAAGCTTGGGCGGCGCCCGGCATCCGCGTCGGCTACCTGCCGCAGGAACCGCAGCTCGATCCGTCGCTGGATGTGCGGGGCAACGTCATGCAGGGCGTCGCCGCCAAGCAGGCGCTGGTCAACCGCTACAACGAGATCGCCTCGAACTATACCGACGAGACCGCCGACGAGATGGCGAAACTGCAAGACGAGATCGAGGCGAGGGGCCTGTGGGATCTCGACAGCCAGATCGATCAGTCGATGGATGCGCTCGGTTGTCCGGACGGCGCGGCCGACGTATCGACGCTCTCGGGCGGCGAGAAGCGGCGCGTGGCGCTCTGCAAGCTGCTGCTCGATGCGCCCGACATCCTGTTGCTGGACGAACCGACCAACCACCTCGACGCCGAAACCGTGGGCTGGCTTGAGCGCACGCTGCGCGAATACGCGGGCTGCGTGATCCTCGTCACCCACGATCGCTATTTCCTCGACAATGTGACGGGATGGATCCTCGAACTCGACCGCGGCAAGGGCATTCCGCACGAAGGCAACTACTCGAAGTTCCTGATCGAGCAGGAAGAGCGCTTCCTGAAGGAAAGCTCGGAGGAGGCCGCGCGCCAACGCTCCATCGCCCGCGAACGCGAGTGGATCCAGCAGAGCCCCAAAGCGCGGCAGGCCAAATCGAAGGCGCGCATCAACGCCTATGAAGAGCTGGTCTCAAAATCGCAGGACCAGCGCGGCGGGCCGGCGCAGATCATCATTCCCGTCGCCGAGCGGCTCGGCTCGGTGGTGGTGGAAGCCGACGCCGTGGCCAAGGGCTACGACGACCGGCTCCTGTTCGAGAACGTGAATTTCAACCTGCCGCCGGGCGGCATCGTCGGCGTGATCGGTCCCAATGGCGCCGGCAAGACGACGCTGTTCCGCATGCTGACGGGCCAGGAGAAGCCGGATTCCGGCACGCTGCGCGTCGGGCCTACGGTGAAGATGGGCTATGTCGACCAATCGCGCGACGCCCTCGATGCCGACAAGACGGTGTGGCAGGAAATCTCGGGCGGTCTCGACGTGCTCGAACTCGGCAAGCGCACCATCCAGAGCCGCGCTTATGTCGGTGCCTTCAACTTCAAGGGCGGCGACCAGCAGAAGAAGGTAGGCCAACTCTCGGGCGGCGAGCGCAACCGCGTGCATCTGGCCAAGATGCTGAAGTCGGGCGCCAACCTGCTCCTGCTCGACGAGCCGACCAACGACCTCGACGTGGAAACCCTGCGGGCGCTGGAAATGGCGCTGGAAGAATTCGCCGGCTGCGCCATGATCATCAGCCATGACCGCTGGTTTATGGACCGCGTTGCGACCCACATGCTGGCCTTCGAGGGCGACAGCCGTGTGGAATGGTTCGAGGGCAACTTCCAGGACTACGAGGCCGACAAGAAGCGCCGTCTCGGCATCGACGCCGACCAGCCGCACAAGCTCAAGTACAAGCGGTTTACGCGATAGCTGCGGCTATTTGAACTGCGCCGACTTCGTTTTGAGGTTCTGCGTCAGCTGCGCAAGGTTGCCGCCGTTCTGGCTGAGAACCGAGGTGAAGTCGTTGCGCTCCAGTTCGCGAATCCAGACGCCTTCCACCGAGAAGTCGATCACCACCATGTGCGCGCCCTGACTCAACACGCGGAAGTTGACCTCGAGCGGTTTCGAGGACGGCTTTTTCGGGTCGACCATCACCGTCTTCACGACGGTTTCGTCGGGTGCGAGCGCATAGGAGCCGGTCACCTGCAGCGTCTGTCCGGAATACTTGTTGAAGTAGGACTGGTAGATGCTGAGCGCATAGTCGCGGAACGCCGCGTCGTAGGCGGCGAGATCGCCGGGCGAGGCCGTGCGTCGGTACTGTCCGAGCGTATACTCCGCGATCGCCTTGATGTCGGTCAGGTTCAGCAGAAAGTTGCGAAACTCGCTGCGCTTTTGTTCCTTCGAAAGTTGTGTGTTGTTCAGGATGACGAGGCCCTTCTGCACGTTGTCCGCCACGAACTGCTCCGCGGGCGTCGCCGCGCAGGCAGGGCGTACGGAAGCGCCCAGCGCCAGAACGAGCACCGTCATGAAGACCAATGGCACTAAAGTCTTGTGCACCGAGAATAAGCCACGCATCCGTTTGAACCCCTGGCCGCTTTACCTACCCAGACGTAATGCTCGTCCGAGCTTATGGCAAGTTCGTGGCGCGAATTGGCGCTATGGCGGCGGCATTCCGTTACGGATCTGATTCTCACGATATTGCCGGTAAAGGCTGCGAGTCGTGGCATAGAAGTCCATCGAATCACGCTCGATTTCGTCGAGGGTATCGAGGTTGCGGGCGCGGGCATCCACAATCGTTACGTATTTGTGTCCGACGAACAGAAAAATGCGTCCTTTCACCGGCATGTACCAGATGGGGTCCATCGCCAAATCGACCAACTGGCCCGTCCCGTCGCGCGGCGACACGGGGCCGAACAGCGGCGCCATCAAATAGGGGCCGGAATCCACGCCCCACACCGCCAAAGTCTGGCCGAAATCCTCGCGGTGCGCCGGAATCCCCGCCTTCGTTCCGACGTCGACCAGCCCGCCCAGCCCGATCGTGCTGTTCAGCACAAAGCGACCCGCCGTCTGCCCGGCCAGCCGTGGATGGCCCTGGAGCACGTCGTTGGCGAAGATCATGGGGCCGTCGAAGTTCTCGAGAGCGTTGTGGATCGCATCCCGCACACCTTCCGGTACATATTTCACGTACCGCTCGGCCGTGGGCCGCAGCGCGTAGCTGTCGATCCTCTGGTTCAAGGCGAAGACCCGCCGGTTGGTCGACTCGTACGGGTCGTCGTTGCCGCTGGAGCCGACCGCGTTCGGGTTCGCGCAGCCTGCGAGGCAAAGGCCCGCGGCCAACAGGACGGCCAGCTTGTGCATATTCTTCCCACCACCCGAGCATATCCCGGCCCGGCACCCCGCTCTTTGCCTATTTCATCGCAGATTTTCGCGGGCTTGCACAGACGGTCCAAGGCAGCATATAAAGATATGCTTATATGTGTTCAGCCCAGGGGAAAGGCATGGAGAAGCTGGTTCTGATGCTACGGGCGGCCGGTGACCCGACGCGATTGCGTCTGCTTCTTCTTCTCCGTCAGGCGGAACTCACCGTCAGCGAGTTGATCGAGATCATCGGTCAAAGCCAGCCGCGGGTGTCGCGCCATTTGAAGCTGTTATGTGGCGCCGGACTCATCGAGCGCTTCAAGGAGGGCAGCTGGGTCTTCTACCGCGCCACAGAGGAGGGCTGGGCCGCCGTGTTGGGCTCCACCATATCGTCGCTGTTGTCCGGGCCGCCGGAGGGCGACCTCAAGCACCTCGCCGCGGTGCGCGAGAAGCGTGCCGCCGAGGCGGCGGCCTACTTTAAGGCGAACGCCTCCGAGTGGGGACGCATCCGCGGCCTTTACGCGCCGGAGCGCGAGGTGGAGGCCACCATCGTGCGCCAGCTCGCGGCGGAGCCGATCCAGCTACTTCTGGACGCCGGAACCGGAACCGGGCGGATGCTGGAACTGCTTGCGCCCCACGCCAAGCGTGCCGTCGGCGTCGATGTCAGCCCCGAAATGCTGGCCATCGCGCGGGACAAGCTGATGCGCGGAAACTTCGCCCATTGCCAGGTTCGCCTGGCGGACACCTATCGCCTGCCGTTCGAGCCGGGCGGAACGCTGGCCGGTTTCGATGCGGTCGTCTTCCATCAGGTGCTGCATTATCTGGACGATCCGGGCGCCGCCGTGATGGAAGCCGCGCGCGTGATGCGCACCGGCGGACGGCTTTTGATCGCCGATTTCGCGCCGCACGAGCTTGAATTCCTGCGCGAGGATTTCGCCCACCGCCGTCTCGGGTTCTCCGACAAAGAGGTGGCGGGCTGGTTTGTGGCGGCGGGCCTGAAGCCGCAGACCACGGAATCCATCGCACCGCATCCGGGTTCGAAAGAAAAACTGACCGTGAAAGTCTGGGTGGCCTTGAGCCACGCCAAAACGCGCGCCGAGGCTGCATGAGTCTGAAGGATCTGGTCGCAAAGGACCGCCCCATCGGCGTCTCCTTCGAATTTTTTCCGCCGCGGACGGAGGATATGGAGCGGCAGCTTTGGCATGCCATCAAGCGGCTGGAGCCGCTGGCGCCGAACTTCGTATCGGTGACCTATGGCGCCGGCGGATCGACGCGCGATCGCACCCACGCCACCATCCAGCGTCTGATCGCGGAGACCGCCCTGAAACCGGCGGCGCATCTCACCTGCGTGGGAACGCCCAAAAACGAGATCGACGAGATCGTGCGGCGCTACTGGGCGGCGGGCGTGCGCCATATCGTAGCCCTGCGCGGCGACATGCCGGAGGCGGGCGCTCCCTATCGGGCCCATCCCCTCGGTTACGCCTCCACGCCCGACCTCATCCAGGCCATCCGCTCGCTGGCGGCGTTCCAGGTCAGCGTCTCCTGCTATCCGGAAAAGCACCCGGATTCGCCGTCCTACGAGCACGATCTCGATCTGTTGAAGCGCAAGGTGGATGCGGGCGCCTCGCGTGCCATCACCCAGTTTTGCTTCTCGACGGACGCCTTGGCGCGCTATCGCGACCGGGCCGACCGCTGGGGCATTTCGGTGCCGATCGTGCCGGGTCTGATGCCCACCACCAACTTCAACGGTATTGCGCGCATGGCGGCGCGCTGCGGCGCCAGCATCCCGTCGTGGCTGGCCGCGTTATACGAAGGTCTCGACCACGATCTCGAAAGCCGGCGCATCGTCGCTTCGGCGGTGCTGGCCGAGCAGGTGGCGGAACTACACGCTCACGGCTTCGAGCAGTTCCACTTCTACACGCTCAACCAGGCAGACCTGACCTACGCCACCTGCCGGATTCTGGGACTGGCACCAAAGGAAATCGCATGAATTTCGACCGCGCCGCACGCATCGCCTGGCTGAGGAAGGAGGCGAACAAGCGCATCCTGCTGCTCGACGGCTCATGGGGCGTGATGATCCAGGGCTACGGCCTGAAGGAAGAGGACTTCCGCGGCGCACGGTTCGCCGATCACGACCGCGACCTGAAGGGCAACAACGACCTTCTGACACTGACCCGGCCGGACATCATCCGCGAGATCGGCAACGCCTATATCTCGGCCGGTGCCGACATCATCGAGAGCAATACCTTCACGGCGACCGAAACCTCGCAGGCCGATTACGGGCTGGCGTCCATCGTGGGCGAGATCAATTTCGAAGGCGCACGCTTGGCGCGCGAAGTCTGCGACACGCGTTCGACATCTGAGCGCCCGCGGCTGGTTGCGGGAATCCTGGGGCCCACCAACCGCACGGCCTCGATCTCGCCGGACGTCAACGATCCCGCTTTCCGCAACATCACCTTCGACGAGTTGCGTGGCACATATCGCGACGCGGCGCGCGGGCTGGTCCGGGGCGGCGCCGATCTGTTGATGATCGAGACCATCTTCGACACGCTGAATGCCAAGGCGGCGATCTACGCGATCGAGGAGATCTTCGAAGAACAGGATGTGCGCCTGCCGGTGTGGATTTCCGGCACCATCACCGATCTTTCCGGCCGCACGCTCACCGGGCAGACCACGGAAGCCTTTTGGCATTCCGTCCGTCACGCGAATCCGTTCGCCGTCGGCCTGAATTGCGCGCTCGGCGCCAAGGAGCTGCGCCAGTATGTGGCCGAGTTGTCGAGCGTGGCCGATACGCTGGTCAGCGTGCATCCCAACGCCGGTCTGCCCAACGAATTCGGCGGTTACGACGACACGCCGGAAGATATGGCGGCGCATATCGGCGAGTTCGCGCGCTCCGGCCTCGTCAACATCGTGGGCGGCTGCTGCGGCACCACGCCCGCGCACATCAAGGCCTTCGCGGAGGCGATCGAAGGCGTCGCGCCGCGCCGAGTTCCGGAAAAGCCGAAATACCTGCGCCTGTCGGGCCTCGAGCCATTCACGCTGACGCCCGAGACCAATTTCGTGAACATCGGCGAGCGCACCAACATCACCGGCTCGGCCAAGTTCCGCAAGCTGATCGCGGCGGGCGACTACGAAGCCGCGCTCGACGTCGCGCGCCAGCAGGTGGAGAACGGCGCCCAGATCATCGACATCAACATGGACGAGGGTCTGATCGATTCCGAGGCCGCCATGGCGCGCCTCCTGAGCCTGATCGCGGGCGAGCCCGACATCGCCAAGGTGCCGGTCATGATCGATTCCTCGAAATGGAGCGTGATCGAGGCCGGGCTCAAATGCGTCCAGGGCAAGCCGATCGTCAACTCCATCTCGCTCAAAGAAGGCGAGGAGGCGTTCGTCGCGCGCGCGCGCGAGGTTCGCCGCTACGGCGCCGCCGTGGTGGTGATGGCGTTCGACGAGCAGGGCCAGGCCGACAACGCCGAACGCAAGGTCGCGATCTGCAAGCGCGCTTACGACATCCTGGTGAACAAAGTCGGCTTCCCGCCGGAAGACATCATCTTCGATCCCAACATCTTCGCCGTGGCGACCGGCATCGACGAACACAACGATTACGCCAGGGCTTTCATCGCTGCTGCGGCCCGCATCCGCGCCGAGTTGCCCCACGTGCACGTGTCGGGCGGGGTGTCGAACATTTCCTTCTCGTTCCGCGGCAACGAGCCGGTGCGCCAGGCGATGCACTCGGCCTTCCTGTTCCACGCCATCAAGGCCGGC